>Ga0209400_1002963_pt1 | contig 12604 bp, 15 predicted proteins | sample M_130807_EF_Meta_FD_187313 | JGI IMG/M metagenome (GOLD analysis project Ga0209400, IMG submission 187313) | Freshwater microbial communities from Lake Montjoie, Canada to study carbon cycling - M_130807_EF_MetaG (SPAdes) (version 2) | ecosystem: Environmental > Aquatic > Freshwater > Lake... | reverse complement strand
GTGTTCAATCTTTTGTTCTTCACCAAGCAACTTAGGCATTCCTTTGCCATATTGCTGCTCAAATGCAACAATGACGCGAGGAGTTAGTTTGTAAGTAACTTCATTGCCATCAATTGTTTTTACTTTGATTCCAAGACCATCCATGATTTTCCCCCTATTAGATTATGCTGTTGTTTTTGTGATTACTCCGCTGATCGGCCATGTGACCGATGCGGTTGCTAGTTCTCCGACTGCTCCATTAAGTGGAGTCCATTCAGAAACCAAAGCGCTAAAACTGTATGCTGGGTTTGCAGTAGTTACTGCTCCTGCAACTGGTTTAACAGTTATTGATACTGCTGTACCTAGAGTTGGGTAGATAACTGATTCTAATGCACTTGCAGCAAAGTCTTGATTAAACTCTAATGCCACACTGTTATCAGCAAGACCAGCAACTCGTGTGCGTGCAGTGTTACCAAAAGCTGTAGTTTCAACAACATCGTAAGTTGATCCTAAAGTCACTGAAGTAACATAACTGGAAATATCGGTTGCGCCGAAAGTTACTACAACGTTAGTTAAAACTATACGGGCCATTTATGCTACCGCCTTTGAGATTGCACCATCAATTGTCCAAGTAACTGATGCAGTGGCAAGTTCACCAACAGCGCCATTTAGAGGAGTCCATTCTGAAACCAAAGCATTAAATGAATATGCTGGGTTTGTTGCAGAAGTTGTTGCGCCATTTGGCTTAACTACTACTGCTGTTGGAGCAGCACCTACAAGAGGATAAATTGTTGCTTCTACACTTGATGCAGCATAGTCTTGATGAAATTCAAGTGCTACAGAGTTGTCAAACAAACCACTTATTCTTGTCCGTGCTGTTGCACCAAATGCTGTTGTTTCGACAACATCTGTATTTGTTGTTAGCGTAACGCTAGCAATATGATCTGAAAGATTTACGCCATTGACTGTGATGTACGCGTTTGTGAGGACTATCCGGGCCATTATTCGGCTCCTTCTGCTTGTGTTTTAACGGGGCTATTGCTTGATAGGTGCCCACCGCTGACAAGCGCAGCGATATTGAGTCCAGCTTCTAGCAATTCTTTTTCAGCAACTTGGTCGCCTTTTTTCTTTGCAGACATTACAAAAATATCTGACATAATTGTATATTGCATTATACTCCATCTCCATATATTGTTACTTGGTATCGGTATGATAGGTATTCAACATCAGCAGTTTGGTATACTCCTGATTGAGCGGCAGTAACTCTAAGTGTATCAACAACTCCACCAAGAGTACGATCTGATTCAATTGCTGCTTTTATTGAATAATCACCTGAACCAGAAAGATATTGATCAAGTTTATCTTGACCTGTTCGCTCTGAGAATCTCTGGACAATAACCATTACGTCTACACTTGCAGAGTCTAAACCTCTAGCGTTGTTAAGATCAAACACAAGATCTAGTTGACCAATTATTGCGCATGGTGGAACAATCACATCAGGTACTAGATCATAAACTCTAAGACCTTCAATTGACTGAAGATTAGCTTTTAATCCATCTCGGACTTTGCTTGGTTGCATTAGTATGCAACTCCGTTAAGCTTTTTAAGTGGACGGATCAATGCTTCAACATCAGGATCTAATCTAGAAGTTAATCTTACAGTTCCCATATCAACAGAACCAGCAACTCCAAATGGTGATTGCTTGCGGATAAACAATCTAGATGCTTGTAAACGTGCAGCCAAATTGATCTCTGAAGGTACTGCAGACCATCCCCATACTCCTGTTACTTTTACAGTCTGAGGATATAAACGAGGAAAAAGGTATCGATCAACGGCTAAAATTCGTGTGTATGGCCAACCTCTACGTGGATTGTTTATTGGTTCTACCATGTAATCTGTAGAAGCCCAAGTTGTTGTATAACTACGGTCAAAATTTTGATCTGTTGCAATTGCACTAATTGAAATAAAGTCATCAAGGTTACAGACCCACCAGTCATTTGGCGTGTAATAACGAATTACAGGTGCAGCACTTGTGCCGTCTTTGTAAAAAAATCTACCGGTGTAGTCATCAATCATTCTACATGCAGCAGCAATTGCGGCTTCAATAGCTAGATCATCATTGATGTCATCGATTGCAAGAGCATTCTTGACATCCGATAGGGTGCAGTAGGCGTTTGTTAGTGCCATGCGTTATCCTTTTCTCTGATTTAGGCTGCATTGCCTTTTCTAAATCGGGCAAAGCCGTTGCTGTTTGCTTCTTCTTAAATAATTTTAGTTTCATAATCACCCCGTTTTAAGGTGTGAGACCGGCAAGTCGGGGGAATCTTACCGGTCTCACACTATTGTTCTAAGCTAAGCTTAGAAAGTTGGCGCGACCAAACCTGTGCCTGAAATAATTGAGGCAGCTGCTGGGTAACGTCCTGCTGAGAATGCTGCATAACCGTAGACAACAGACTTAATTGTCAAGCTACCAGCTGTAGTTGCATCAAAGTTTAATGCAAATGGTGATCCTGTTTGCTCCCAAAGGTGCATTTCAGGTGCGGCAACGCAATAAATCTTGTCCTGGTTTGTACCAGCACCTGCGTTTGTAACAACGTTTGCATCAGTAACAATTGGAAGACCCATCAATGAGTAACCTGAGTTACCGTATGATACTGCTCCTGCGCCTGCTGCAACTGCGTTCATTGGTCCTTGTGCTGTTGGAACAACAAGTGGACGGTTAGATGAATCAACTGCAGCTAGCAAGTAAGCTAGGCGGCGTGGGTGCATGATCCAATGTGTTGGTTGCTGAAATGCAGTTGTCTGAATCTGTTGTACAGCATCAGCAAGCTTTGGGTAAAGAAGCTGAACTGTTGGAGATGAAGATGTGTAAGTGATTGCATTTCCACCTGAAGCATCAAGACCAAGAACTGTTCCTGATGTACCTGCACCATTTAGGCACTGGTTATCGAGTGTTGTGTGCCATGAACGAATGAGGTCTGCAAGAATGAACTGATCAATTCCTGTACCGCGCTCGATTGCTTGGCGTGAGATATCCTGTTGTCCTGCAACTGTACGCACATTGATAGTCAATAGTGTGTCATCAGCATCTGTGTTAGATACTGCAGCGTTTTCTGTTGCTTGGATTGCAGTTGTTGTGCCTGTTGTCATGCGGCTGATGTTCAGTGTCATTCCGCTTGCAGGTAGCGCATGCTTGTTTGTAGCAGCATCCAAGAATGGACGGCCAGCACGTGCGTATGGTGCAGCTAGATCTGTTAGGTACTGTGGTACCACAAGACCATCAAAGTTGCCAGTGGCAACCGCGCGGTTTTCAACTGATTCTTCACGCATGTGGCGAGCAAGACGCTCAGATGCAGCAAAGTCATTCTTGAATTGTGCGTTGTACGCATCCTTCACAAATGATGCTTCTGCTTCTGGTGTGTATGTACGTACTTCAGAGATAACGCGAGCGCCACCTACTGGAGTTGCAACTGGTGCAACTGCTGCACGGATTTCTGCAGCTTTTACGTCTGCATCAGCCTGTGTCTTTAGCTTTTCGATCTTTACATCGAGTGAACGTGACTCTTCTACAAGAGCGTCAACCTTCTCGGTCTCCTCTGCAGTTAGGTCGGTGCGGTTCTCTTCAGCTACTGCTTCAAGAACTGCATCCATTTCTACCTTTACTGCATCACGGCGCTCGATTACTTTGTCAAGGTATGACATTGTATTCTGCTCCTTATGAGTTTGGTCGAGGTGGTGGCGATAAGCATCACGGCGCTTCTAGGGTGTGAGTCTCGCTCCGACTTCGGTATCTGTTAACTATTTGTCAACAGAATATTATTTTGTATTGTTTATAATTGCTTTTGCTAAACGCAATGACATTAGTTTAGGTGCTGAGTTTTTATACATATCCTCAACCATTGGTTCTGCCATTGGATCAGTCATTGGCATTTCTACTTCAGGCATTTCAGCACCTGGCAATTGAATACCTTCTTCTTCAACTTCTCCTGAATACCACTCAATAAGATGAGAAGCTGCAGCAAGAAGATGAGTAATTGAATCTGTCTCATCGCTTCCATCTGCCATCTCTTGTGCTTCAAGTGAAATCAATTCTGCAATTCCGCTACGTGCTTTATCATATGATTCGGCATAACGAGCCATATCTTCTGTTGTTTGATCAGATGTAAAACGTAACTTTTTAATTGTCTCTCGTGCTTCTACCATAGTCTCTGGATAAGCTGGATAAGTAACAACTGATACATCACCATCTGCTAAAGATACTTCTGTTAATGTACGCATTTTGCGGTCGTCACTCCATTTTTGTCTAATTACACGGAATGCAAAACTCATTTGATCAACATCGCCTCTAGCAATTAAAGCATGCAAATCTCTTGCTTCTTGCGTGTCTGCTAGTTCAGCTTCAAATCTTAGTCCAATGTCATCTTCAATTAAAGTCATTGTACCATTTTTTGTACGAGCTAGTGGAAGTCCATCATGATTAACTAACAGTCTAACATCTGGAATTTCTGTTAGTGTTTTTCTAAATGCTCCGCGTGCAATTGTTTCTATAAATGGAAGTGGTACGCTAGGACTATCAAACCGTGCTGCATATCCTGACAAGCGTAGCTTTCCATCGTCATCTGCCCGAGTTTCAACATCTTGCACAGTATATGTGCGCCGTTCGATTTTTTTCATTTTACTCCTTGAGTCTTTGTCTTCATTCAACACTACTGCACCTCGTATGCTGCTTTAGGATCCGTAGGATCTATTGTTGAAATTGGTTGCAATTGATTTGAAGGCAAACCTGTGTGATTCATATCAGGTAGACCAACAGCTTCAATGACAGATTTTGGATCAAAACCTACTTGAATTAACTTGGCTGCAATGTCGGCACGTAGGTTTAAGCCAACATCTTTTGCGTCTGCTGCATCAATATTTTGCAGTGGAACTCTGTATTGATCTCCAGACTCACCAAGAGGTGCAAGATCTTCTACGTAACGGACGTCGTTTAGGCTTAGAAAGCCTTCGCGTAGGCCTTTTGTATAGGCATCATAGCGTTCTAGTGTTGTTCCACGCAGTAACGCATCAAGGTTGAACTTAATAAAACCATCTGATTCAGGAAGCAAAGGTGAGAGTGCTTGCTCAAGTCTTTCAAGCAAAGGACGTAAAGAATGCTGCACAAATGACAAGTTCTGGGCTTCAACGGATGCAAATGACATTGCCCCTGCAACAGGGTGGCCAAGCAAAGATACAGGTACACGGAATAGTCTAGCAATTTCTTCTACACCAAATCTACGTACTTCTAGAAGTTGTGCATCTGCAGCATTAAGGGTAAGTGGCTTAAATGTTGCTCCGCTGGTTAAAATGCCAAGCTTTCCGGCGCGATAAGGTCCTGTGTGAGACATATTCCAGTTGCGGGCAATGTCAGCGGCTTGTTCTTCCGTCATTTCACCTGGAGATTCAATAACTCCACCAGGATTTGCTGCATTTCCAAAATAACTTGCTGCATAAACTTCTGCAGCCATAGCTGATCCTAAAGTTATACGAGCTGCTGCAATAGGACCAAGTCCAAGTAACTGACCAGGTAATCTAAACATAGGAATGTGTAGCATTTCATTCTTTGTTAAAACCATGGTCTTTGTTGACAGTGGATCAAAAGGTTGTGCATTATCATAAAACTGATTTGTTGGATCTTGATTGGTTTGCCCAATTGTAACTATGTATTCAATCTCGCCCATTGGATCAGGACGACGTATACGCACCTGGAGTGGGTTTATGCAATAAAGCTCTTGAACGTCGCCCATATCGTCACGTACGGTTAGAATGAATGCATTGCCATGAAGGTTTAGCGATGAGATTACTTGCTCATAGAACTCTAAACGAGTTGAGTCTGGATTTGGCTTGTTTATCCATGCTGGCAATTCACCGTAAACAGATGCGTAGTTAATTCTTGATCGTCCACGGCGGACGTACGCTGAAAGCGGAAGAGAACTAATTGTGTCACCTAAAAGTCTTACGCAAGCATAAACAGTTGACATTCTAATTGCTGTATGAGAGTTTACATCTACTCCTGCTGGAGTTGCATAAAGAGCGCGACCAGGTAAATACGGTTCTAAGAACTGATTATTAGTTCTTTTTTCTCCTGTTTTGCGCAGTCTATTTGATAGACTCATTTAGTTGCCTTTCATCGTGGGTACTTCTTTATAGAAAGTTAGATTTTCTTTAAGTCTGTCGATCCATGGTGCTAATTCGGCAGCTTTTTTACCGTGTTCTACTGCTTCGTCTAATTTGTCCATATTGTAACATGCGATTGCAATTAGATCATGAGGTAAGTATCCCCAAGCATCTGATTCTACTAGATATTCTAAAGGTTGTTCTGTAATCCTTAGCGCAGCGTGAGCATGTGCGTAACAGTCTAACCAAAGACTCTTGGAATAGTAATACTGAGCAAGATCTACTCTAGGTTCTCGGCTGTTTGGCGATTCGGCAATTGCTTTAAGCAGCCAAGATTCTGTTTCTGCTTCTTCCATTTTAGCAAGGTATCTCATTGATGCTGCTCGCTCAGGTTTCCATTGAGCTTTAGGAAGACTTAAATGACGCTTAAACTCTTTCATTGCTTCTATACACTTATTATGAAAGAACAATTCTCTTGCATTATAGAAACAATTTCGATCATCTGTTGGATCTTCTAAAACCGATTGAGCAAGCAGATCAAAGTATTGACCTCTAGATTTAGTATCATCTGGATGATGATGGATTTCTAACTTTGTCCATTGTTGCACTTCATTAGTTGTGCAAGTTAAAACTTCATGTACAGGATGTTTCCATCTGTAGTTTTTTCTAGAATGGATTTTATCTCCGCCATAAGTTAAACCAGGTGATCCATCTGGATTCCATGACCAAGTGTATTTGTATCTTGGTCTAGTAATTCTGGATTCTAAAGATTCTAGTTCTTTGCGCCAGCCAACTTGAAGTTCTTCGTCCATATCTAAAGCTATACAGTAATCAATGTCTATAGGAAGCGCTGATAAAGCCGCATTTCTAGCATCATCAAAGCGCCAAGGTTTGACACCTATTTGAATTACATTTATACCTAGATTTTTTGCATATTTAACTGTAAGATCAGTTGATCCTGTATCAGCAATTAAAAGATAGTCTGCCTCTTTTGCGCTTTTGTACCAACGCTCAACAAAGGCTTGTTCGTTGAGAGCAATAGTATAAACAGCAATTTTCATTTGTCCCCCGACCTTTTTATTCGCTTATAATCTCATTCCAAGATATTGTTTCTTCGTTCCACGAATATTTTTTTCCATCATCAGGTTTAACAATAGGTGGATACCAATTAAAGTTTTGATCTAGTAACCAAGAAGGCCAAGGTTTTGGTGCTACAAATATGTCAGCAACTGCATTGTAACTGCCACCGACAGCAGCATATTGTCTACGAAAACTATTATTAAAAGATGTTTGCTTCCATAAAGAATGACCATGCAACTGCGTCAAAAAGTCAATTCCAAGTTGCTCTGATTCTATACCGTCATGAGTAATAACATCATTGTTTACAACATGAACTGCAAGAACGTTATTGTTTTCGTCTAACTTTGCAAAGTGTGCCATTAGAATGTAATGCTCCCATCGCCATTGAAGACATAAACTCCAAAAATTGGATTTGATGGTGAACCTGTAGTTGATGCAGCCGCAATAGATGTTCTAATAATAACAACTCCAGAACCACCAGCTGCGCCGTTTGCTGCAGGACTGCCGTAGCCTGGACCGCCACCCGAACCAGTATTTGTTTGACCAGCAGTTGCAGCACCTCCACCTGTAGTGCTTCCTGTACCACCACCGCCTGCTCCGCCAGCTGCTGGTGCGTTGCGTGGAGAATTAACTCGACCGCCGCCAGCGCCACCAGCTCTTGTAACAGATGTTCCAGTAATGCTTGATGCTAAACCGTCTCCACCTTTTCCAGACACGTTACCAGCTGCTCCAGCTTCTCCCGCACCGCCGCCACCGCCGCCCCAACCTGTATCATAAAACACTCCAGATCCGCCTGAATAACCTTGCACTGGAGATGCCGTTCTTGTACCGGGAGTATTATATCCCGCTCCACCGCCACCGCTTGAACCGCCATTACCAGCCGCTTGATCTTGGCTAGAACCCCCACCGCCACCTGTCGATGTTAAAGTACTAAGACCAGAACCAGCGATAGAAGAATTGCCACCTTCTCCGCCTTTAGTATTGCTACTACCGCTACCACCAGTGCCACCGTTGCCGACAGTAATTGTGTAAGTAGTGCCTCTTACTAAAGTTAATTTGCTTTCCGCTGCACCACCGCCGCCAGTAGTTGACCAAGAAGTTCTGTAACCACCTGCTCCTCCGCCTCCAAGACTTTGATTACCGTTTGCAGAGTTTCCTCCACCTCCGCCGCCGCCGGCAATTACAAGGTAGTCAACAACTCCGTCCCAAGGAATGCCAGTGGAAAAGCCAAAACCACGGGCAGAAGCTCCAGCAAATGATTCTAGTATAGGCATTTGATTCCCCTTAAGCGAACTTGGTTTGTGTTTCTAGCACTGTGAAAGTCGCAGATGCTGTTTTAATAATTGTAAAAGTGTAAGCGTCAATGGCAGACGCGTTGCCACCCGTAATTGCCGCAGGCACTTTTGGTGTTACTGAATTACCGTCAATAGTAATTGCACTTGGATAGTAAGCAGTTGTGCCATTGGTATTAAGCCAAACAACAGTAAGTGAATCACCTGTGTTCATAAAAGTATTTAGTGAGACGCTACTTGAATATCTAAAGTTAAGAGTATGATTTGCAGTTGCATTTGATGTGTAGTACCAAACTGATGCAGTTGCAACATCAAGGTTTATTGTTCCTGTAGCAGCAGAAGCTACAACGTTTACATCTTCGTTTAAACCTCTAACTATGTTATCAGTAAGAGTTCCAGTTGCAATGTTAGATGAACTAAGACCAACATTAGTTGCGGTATTTACAACTGGACTTGTCAAAGTTTTACTGCTTAAAGTCTGCGCAGTTGTCTTATCAACGGTAGTTGAAGTATCAATTGATAAAGTTACAGTTCCTGATGTACCACCTCCACTTAAACCAGTGCCTGCAGTTACACCTTCAATGTCACCAGCAACAGTACTCCAACTTGTAGTAGTACCATTAGTAGTTAAATACTTTCCTGATTGACCAGTTTGACTTGGTATATCAATTGAATATGGTAAACTTGTCCATGCAGTCGAACCATTACCAACTTTCAATTTATAAGTATCTGTTTCAATACCCATTTCGCCAGCCGCAAGTGTTGGATTTGTACTGGTCCAGTTTGCTGCCGTATCTCGGCGTTGTTGCATTCTTGCTGTCATGATTCCTGCTTTCGCTTGTTTAGAAGGTTACTGTCGCCCCGCCAGCGTCAATTGTATAAGTCCAAGATGAAGTAGTTGATGATCCTGCATTATAAATAATGTCGGTATTTGCAACATTACCACCGTCAAGATAATCAACAACTGGGTTATCTGCACCTTGTGATCCTGTTGGACCTGTTGCTCCAGTTGGACCAGATTCTCCAGTAGGTCCTGATGCTCCAGTTGGTCCTTGAATTCCCTGAGATCCTGTTGGTCCTGTAGATCCAGTTGGTCCAGTTGCACCTGTTGGTCCGGTTGGACCTTGAATTCCTTGAGAACCTGTTGGCCCAGTTACGCCTTGAACACCTTGAATTCCTTGAGGACCCGTTGGACCTTGAATACCTTGTGGTCCTGTCGGACCTGTAACTCCTTGGATGCCCTGAATACCTTGAGGACCAGTTGGACCTGTCGGTCCTTCAATTCCTTGTGGACCCGTTGGTCCTGTGATTCCTTGAATTCCTTGGTTTCCCTGCGGACCTGTAGGCCCTGTAGATCCTTGTATTCCTTGCGGACCAGTCGGTCCAGTTGCACCAACGTCTCCTTGAATTCCTTGAGCACCTGTTGGTCCTGTTTGTCCTTGCGGACCTGTTGGACCCGTTACTCCCTGAATTCCTTGCACACCTTGGATTCCCTGAATGCCTTGTGCACCGGTAGGTCCTGTATTTCCAGTTAAGCCAGTTGAACCTGTAGGACCAGTTGCACCAATCGCACCGGTTGGACCTGTTGATCCTTGAATTCCTGTTGCGCCAGTAGGACCTGTCGGACCTGTATCGCCTTGAATACCAACTGATCCATCTAAATTAACTTGCCAAGATGTATAAGTTCCAGAACCGGTATGTTTAGCAATTGTTACAACCAGAACACCAGTTGTTCCATTATATGAAACAACTTCACCACGCATGGTGTTATTTACGTCGTATGAAATTACAACGTTTTGAGATGCTGAATAATCTAAATTAAGATCAACAGTTGTTAAAGTTTTTGTACCATTGCCAACTAATAGTGAAGTAGTAGATGTTGTTTTGTATCTATCTCCATCTAAGCCAGCAGATCCTGTTGGTCCTGTTGGTCCAGAAACACCTTGCGGACCAGTTGGTCCTGATGCTCCTGTTGGACCGGTCACAGTCGAAGCTGCTCCTGTTGGACCTGTAGATCCAGTTGGTCCTAGTGGACCAGTCGGTCCTTGGATTCCCTGAATACCTTGAACGCCTTGAATTCCCTGCGGTCCAGTTGATCCTGTAGGTCCGGTTACAAATGAGTCTGCGCCAGTTGGACCGATTGGTCCTGTTGGTCCTTGTATTCCCTGAGGTCCAGTTGGACCTGTGAAACCTTGAATGCCTTGAGCTCCTGTAGGACCGGTTGGTCCAGTAACTCCTTGAATTCCTTGCGGACCGGTGGGACCTGTTGGTCCCTGAATTCCTTGAGGTCCTGTAGGTCCAGTTACACCTTGAATGCCTTGTGATCCCGTTGGTCCTGTTGGACCTTGGATTCCCTGCGGACCAGTTGGACCGGTCGGTCCTTGAATGCCTTGAATTCCTTGAGCGCCAGTTGGACCTGTTGGACCTTGCGCTCCAGTTGGACCTGTTACACCCTGAGGTCCAGTTGGTCCTGTGACGCCTTGAATACCTTGAGCTCCAGTTGGACCTGTTACACCCTGAATACCTTGAGAACCTGTAGGTCCAGTAGATCCGGTAGGACCAGTTGCACCAATAGAACCTGTAGGACCAGTTGGTCCTAGTGCACCTTGAGGACCAGGAGCTGAAACAGCAACGGTATTATTAGTTTCATTGATGGTGACTTTATTGGCTGTCATTATCGTGTCACCTGCTCTGCAACTGTTAATTGACCTTGGATAAGTCGAGAAATGTTAGAACCTGAAGTTAATTCTAGATCGTAAACATAAAGACCTGCATCAAGTAAACCTGTTTGAGTAGCTGTTGCATTGATTGTAATAGTTCCTGTAGCACCAACAATAGTAATACCGCCATTAGCTGTTGTTAAAGTTAAATCAGCAGTTGCAGAATTATAACTTTGGCGTAGTTGCATTGACGCAGTATAGCCAGTTAGATTAACTGCAACGTTGTTAGAATCAGTGTAAACCAGTACGACTGACCAAATAGAACCTTGATCAATAGTTGTGTTATAGATACCAGCGGTCATCAATTAGCCTTTTCTGTAGCCCAAATAAGAAATCCGCCTACCGTAATAAAGGCAAGTGGAACAGAGAACATAGCGACCCCGACTGCGACAAGAATTACTCCTGCCAATTCTACAAATAAAGAAAAGTCAATTTTTTTCATGATGCTCCTCATACTTGTATTGAGAAATACCTGGAAACAGGTTCTTTAGGTCCAGGAGGTTGTGTTGCTCGGTCATAACCAAAGATGGAAGCAACCGCAGCATCTACTTTTCTTCTAGATGATGCCTTAGCAACCATGACACCTCGTGATGATTGTTTTGTCACACAGTTAGCCACATGCCTAGCAAGACGTTCATCACCATCGTGCGTAAATGACTTATTAACTACTGCTTCATAAAACTTTTGTGTTGCAGGAACCATACGTTCTGCTGAGTTTGGATAAGAAACGCATGGCAAACCATCTTCATCTAGCACCATGAAAGTTCTATTCCATCTTGCAGGATCAAAAACAATCTCTTTTACATTAAATCTGCCGTCTCTACAAGCATCCATAATGGTCTTTTCGACCTCTGCAACAGGCACATGCCACGCTTGATCAGCATCAATTGGTCTTTCCCATAGTCCTACAACCATCAGATGTGGTTTTTCAGAACCTATAAGCCACGCAATTAAGGCTGTTGAGTCGTTAGAGAAGGCTCCATCGAATGCGAGAATGACATCTTCACCTTGCATTGGCACTCTGTCCTTGTCAACCAATGCATCCCAGCTTCCGGTAGGAAGCCATGCAGTAGCTGTTGAAACAAAGCAGTTAGTTCGCTTAGTTCGAAATTCTGCTTCTGGTGTTCTAAGCACCGAAGACTCAAAATCTTCAGAGTCGACAATGTCGTTAAAACCTGGGTTTGATTCTTCCCACATGAATCGTTCTCGATGATCTCCCTCAACATTCTTTGGTTCCCACCAAGCAAAGAAGAATGACGGATCTTCTAATTCCTTTTTAACTAGCTGCTGTCCATACTGGTAAAGTGAATAACACAAAGAATCTTGACCATCAGTCTGTGTTTTTACACCAGCCGTAGTAATACCAAACAGCAAAGAGTC
>Ga0209400_1002962_pt1 | contig 12605 bp, 15 predicted proteins | sample M_130807_EF_Meta_FD_187313 | JGI IMG/M metagenome (GOLD analysis project Ga0209400, IMG submission 187313) | Freshwater microbial communities from Lake Montjoie, Canada to study carbon cycling - M_130807_EF_MetaG (SPAdes) (version 2) | ecosystem: Environmental > Aquatic > Freshwater > Lake... | reverse complement strand
CTTCTGTGCGTGCAGGCCTACAACGACTTCATGGTCGAAGAATGGTGTGCCGGCGCCGGCAAGGACCGCCTGATCCCGCTCATCATCGTGCCACTGTGGGATGCCGAACTCGCCGCCGCTGAGGTGTACCGCAACGCGGCCCGCGGCGTGCACGCCGTGTGCTTCTCCGAGGTCCCGCACTTCCTCGGCCTGCCCTCGATCCACTCCGGTCACTGGGAGCCGTTCTTCATCGCCTGCGAAGAGACCAACACCGTGATCAACATGCATATCGGTTCGTCCTCGCGCATGCCGGCCACCTCCCCCGATGCGCCCGCCGCTGTGCAGGCCACGCTGTCGTTCAACCAGGGCATGGCCTCGATGGCCGACTGGATCTTCTCGGGCATCCTCCCCCGCCATCCCAATCTGAAGCTCGCGTACTCGGAGGCCCAGATGGGCTGGATCCCGTATGCCCTCGAGCGCGCCAAGAGCGTATGGGAGCAGTTCCGGGGCTGGGCCTTCGATCCCGCCGTCATCTCCGAAGAGCCGGCGTTCTACTTCCGCCGTCAGATCTACGCGTGTTTCTTCCGCGATGACTTCGGCCTGAAGAACCTCGCCGATATCGGCGTCGACAATGTCGTGTTCGAGACCGACTACCCGCATTCGGATTCCACCTGGCCCGATACCGAGAAGTTCGTTCGCGAAATGACCGCAGACCTCGATGACGAGACCCTCCACAAGATCATCCGGGGCAATGCCATCAAGATGCTGAGTCTCGATCTGGACTAGGCATGAGCTCATGATCCGCCTGCTCATCGCCGTCCTCTCTTCAGTCGTCGGCGCACTTGCGGTGGTTCTCCTGTTCATGCTCGCTGGCGTACCCCACACCACCCTTGGTTGGGTGTGGGGTGCGCTCATCTTCGTGATCGGCTTCGCTATCGCTCGGGTGTGTCTGTCTCTCGGGCTCGACACGAGCGCCGCGTTCGAAAAGGGAGCCGGTGAAGCCGCCGTCGAAGGACGCGGCGAATCCTTCGAAGCCACCGGTCGACGTGCCGGCGCAGTGGTGGGCAAAGGTCTCAGCAAGGTGGCCCGAATCGGTGCTCCCAAGCCGGCGAACCAACCCGGTCGCAAACCAGCGGCCGAAACCAAGCCCGCCGCCGGCATGACCTCCTCGAACGGTGAGGCCGCACCGGCCAAGCCTGAGGTCACTGTCGACAAGGCTGCGAGAGTGATCGGCTCGATGGTGGGTCGACGCAGCGCCGAGCGCCGCAACCGATCATGAGCGGCAACGAGATCAAACCCGATCACTTCCGGGTGAGGCCGGGCCATCAGGTGCGCCTCGCCGACTGGAGCACAGACACCACCGACGGTTTTGAAGGCACCAAGGAGGACCGGGCCACGCTCCTCGCTTCACTCAATGAGCGCCTCGGCGATCTCCAGCAGATGCTCTATGCCGAGTCGAAGAACAAAGTGCTCATTGTGCTTCAGGGCATGGATTCCTCGGGCAAGGACGGAACCATCAAGCATGTGTTCCGGACCATCAATCCTCTGGGCGTGCGGGTGGCGAACTTCAAACGCCCGAACGATGTCGAACTCGCGCATGATTATCTGTGGCGGGTGCATGAGCAGGCACCGCGCAACGGTCGCATCACCATCTTCAACCGCAGCCATTACGAGGACGTGCTGGTGGTGCGCGTGAACGATCTCGTGCCGCCCCATGTCTGGCGTCGCCGCTTCGAACATATCCGTGGCTTCGAGCAGATGCTGGCGGATGAGGGAACCACCATCATCAAGGTGTTCCTGCACATCTCGAAAGAAGAACAGCGGGCCCGGTTGCAAGAACGACTCGACAATCCGGCCAAGCACTGGAAGTTCGAACACGGTGATGTTGCCGAACGCGCCCATTGGGACGCCTATACCGAGGCCTACCAGCAGGCAATCAGCGAAACCTCCACCGACGACGCTCCCTGGTACATCATCCCCGGCAACCACAAGTGGTACCGCAACCTCGTCGTGTCGCAATTGCTGGTCGACAAACTTCAATCGCTCGAAATGCGCTATCCCGATCCCATCGATGGCATCGCTGACATTCGGATCACCGACTGAGCGAATACGCGCCCTTGGCCACCAGATACAGCGAGATCACGGCGAACAGCATCATCAACACCTGCTGCCAATGCGCTTCGAGCCACCGCTGGGCAACGAGTAGACGTTGGGTCGACTGCTTCGGTTGTCCCGCCACCACCAGCACCGGTGTGAACTGCAGGATCGAACCGATCGCGGCGTAGACGAACACCAGAATCCACTCGGCGCGCACCGAGACATGCTGTTGAACGATCTCATTGCCGGCCGCGAACGACAACACGGTGGGGGGTATGAACATACCGAGGCCACAGGCCACGATCACCGACATGTTGCCGACCCGGTCGAGCCATTTCGGCACCGCAGCCTGCGGGTCGCGCCGGTACCGTCGCCGCAAGCGAACAGCGAGTCCAGCGAGGACGACCCCCAGCGCCAAATCGATCGCTCCCATCAGGTGATGGTTCGGGTGACCGTCCTCGGTGGGAAGCGCCGAACCCAGGAGGAGCACCGCAGCAGCGCACGCGCCGATCGACAAGAACCAACCGACAGCCAGTGCCGTGGCCTCACGCAGTCGCTGCGACTGGGCCAGCATGAGCACGCTCACCAACAGGAACAACGGCGACGCCGTAGTTGCCAGACCAAGGAAGACCAGGTTGATGCTCATGGTTGTTTGCGGCGGCCGCCCGTGAGGATCATGGCCGCTGACGTTAGATGCGATCTGACCGCGCTGCGGCCGATCGGAATCAGCTCAGTTGGCCAGATGCGGCGAGACGGGCGGTTGCCCTGGCGAGTGCGCCCTCTGCTTCGGCTTCATCGCCCTTCGCAATGGCGGCACGAGCCTTCTCCTCGGCCCGACGGGCTCGCTCGACGTCGATGGTGGAGGCGAGTTCAGCCAGATCGGAAAGCACCTTCACGCGGTCATGACTGACCTCGATGAAACCACCGTGCACAGCGACAACCTCAGACCCGCCGGCCACAAGGGTGATTTCGAGCGTGGAGATGGCAAGCGCCCCGACGAACGGGGTGTGACCAGTGAGGAACGCGATGTCGCCGCCGCCCACCGTGCGAGCCCGCACAATGGTGGCGTCACCCGAGAACAGCGTGCGCTCGGGAGAGACGAGTTCGACGGCGAGAGGCATCAGGCGTTGGCCTCGAGCTCACGAGCCTTGGCGCGGGCGCTGTCGGCATCGCCGACGTTGAGGAACGCCTGCTCGGGCAGATCGTCGAGATCGCCGTTGACCAGCTGCTCGAAGGAGTCGACGGTGTCCTCGATGGGCACGAAGATACCGGGCATGCCGGTGAAGACCTCAGCCACGAAGAACGGCTGCGACAGGAAGCGCTGCACCTTGCGGGCACGGTTCACGGTGACACGGTCCTCTTCGGAGAGTTCGTCGAGACCAAGAATGGCGATGATGTCCTGGAGTTCCTTGTAGCGCTGCAGAACTTCCTGCACGCGACGGGCAACGTCGTAGTGACGCTGACCGACGACCTCGGGAGCGAGAATCGAGGAGGTCGAGGTGAGCGGATCCACGGCCGGGTAGATGCCAAGCGAAGCGATCTGACGAGAAAGCTCGGTGGTGGCATCGAGATGGGTGAACGTGGTGAACGGCGCCGGGTCGGTGTAATCGTCGGCGGGCACGTACACGGCCTGCAGCGAGGTGATCGAACGACCACGGGTGGAGGTGATGCGCTCCTGCAGCTCGCCCATTTCGTCGGCAAGGGTGGGCTGGTAACCCACGGCCGAAGGCATACGGCCGAGGAGCGTGGACACCTCGGAACCGGCCTGCACGAAACGGAAGATGTTGTCGACGAACAGCAGAACGTCTTGGTTCTGCACGTCGCGGAAATACTCAGCCATGGTGAGGGCGGAGAGCGCAACACGAAGACGAACGCCCGGCGGCTCATCCATCTGGCCGAAGACGAGGGCGGTCTTGTTGATAACGCCCGACTCTTCCATTTCCATCCACAGGTCGGTTCCCTCACGGGTGCGCTCGCCCACTCCGGCGAACACCGACACACCACCATGCTGTGACGCAACACGGTTGATCATCTCCTGGATGAGCACGGTCTTGCCCACGCCGGCACCGCCGAACAGGCCGATCTTGCCACCGGCCACGTAGGGGGTGAGGAGATCGATGACCTTGATGCCGGTCGGGAAGACCTGCGCCTTGGGCTCGAGGGTGTCGAACGCCGGCGGCTCGCGGTGGATCTCCCAGCGCTCGACGTTGGCGTCGGTGAGCGGCGAATCAAGGGGTTCGCCGATGACGTTGAAGACATGGCCGAGCACGGCGTCGCCAACCGGCACGGTGATGCCGTGACCGAGGTTGCGCACCGGCGTGCCACGACGAAGACCGTCGGTGGGCTTCATGGTGACCACGCGCACCCGGCTGTCGCCGATCTGCTGAGCCACCTCGGCGACGACGATGATGTCCTTGTCGCCGTTGTTGAGAGTCATCTCAAGCGCGGTGTTGATCTCGGGGAGCGATCCGCGGGGGAACTCCACGTCGACCACGGGGCCGGCGATGGCGACGACGCGGCCGTCCTTGAGCTTGGTTGGGTTTTCGGTGACGGTCATCTGGGGACTTGTCTCCTGGTTGCGGCGGTCAGTGAATCGACTGCGTGTGGTCGGTGCGATCGAGATGATCAGGGAAAAGGTGTTCGGAATTGAGATGCGAAGGAAGAAGTTCGTCCTTGTCGCCCTTATCGGAGCTGAGCGCCTCGGCACCACCGACGATCTCCATGATCTCGGTCGTAATGGCGTCCTGGCGGGCCCGGTTCATGGTGCGACTAAGAAGAGTCTTGAGGTCCTCGGCGTTGTCGGTGGCGGCCTTCATGGCCCGCTGGCGTGACGCGTGCTCGGAAGCCGAGGCATCAAGCAGCGCAGAGAACAGGCGGGACTCGAGATACCGCGGAAGGATCTCGTTGAGGATCCCCGTGGGCGAGGGCTCGTACTCAAGATCCGCGCTGGGGCCGGCATTCGGATCCACCTCGGGGACTTCGAGCGGAAGGAACCGCTGCACGACAGCCTGCTGTGTGCCGGCCGACAGGTAGCGGGTGTAGGCAATGTCCACATAGGCGAGTTCGCCGGTCTCGTAGCGACGACGAACAGTTGCCGCCACATCGCGAGCATTGTCATAAATCGGCTGATCGGTCATGCCCTCGAAGACTGCGTCGAGTTCGAGGCCTTGGAACTTGAACTGCTTCTGGGCCTTCTTGCCGACGACAATGAGCGAGAACCCCAGACCCTTGGACCTGGCTTCGGCCATCGCCCGCTCAGCGGCACGGATGACGTTGGTGTTATAGGCACCGCACATCCCACGATCAGAGGTGATCACCACGAAGGCGGCCGTTGTCGCATCGGGGTTGTCGCGCAGGAGTGGATGCTCCTTGGCGGCTCCGGCGCGCAGCAGGTCGATGATCACCGCAGTGATCTCTTCGCTGTACGGACGTGCAGAAGCAGCGCGCTCCTGGGCCTTCACGACACGGGTGGCCGCGATGAGTTCCATGGCGCGCGTGATCTTCTTCGTGGATTCGACGCTCTTGATGCGTCGGCGAAGGATCCGCTCCTGACCACCAGCCATGACTAGGCCTCGGTGGTTCCGGTTGCGGCTGCGGTCTCGGTCGCCTGGAACTCCTCGGCGAAGGCCTTGACCGCACCGTCGACGGCACCCGGGAGATCGCCACTGGAGCGGATCTCGTCGAGCAGGGAGCTGTAGCGGCCGCGCATGAAGTCCAGGAGATCCTTCTCGAAACGCTTCACGTCGGAGACGGGGATGGAGTCGAGGTAGCCGTTGGTGCCGGCGTAGATGACGACGACCTGCTCCTCGACCGGCATCGGCGAGTTCAGGTTCTGCTTGAGCAGCTCGGTGAGGCGATAGCCGCGCTCGAGCTGCGCCGCCGAGATCTTGTCGAGCTCGGAACCGAAGGTGGCGAACGCTTCGAGCTCACGGAACTGGGCGAGGTCGAGCTTGAGCGTGCCGGAGACCTTCTTCATGGCCTTGATCTGAGCGGCCGAGCCCACGCGGGACACCGAGATGCCCACGTCGACGGCCGGACGGACGCCGGACTTGAACAGATCGTCCTGCAGGTAGACCTGACCGTCGGTGATGGAGATCACGTTGGTGGGGATGTAGGCGGACACGTCGCCAGCCTTGGTCTCGATGACCGGAAGGGCGGTGAGCGAACCGGCGCCGAGCTCATCGGAGAGCTTGGCCGAACGCTCGAGCAGCCGGGAGTGAAGATAGAACACGTCGCCGGGGTACGCCTCGCGGCCCGGCGGGCGGCGCAGCAGAAGAGCGAGCTGACGATAGGCCTCGGCCTGCTTGGAGAGATCGTCGTAGACGATGAGGCCGTGCTCGCCGTTGTCCATCCAGTGCTGACCAATGGCACAACCGGCGTAAGGGGCAAGGTACTTGAACGGAGCCGGATCGGAGGCCGGGGCGACGACGACGCAGGTGTATTCCATGGCGCCGTACTCGGTGAGCGTGTTCACAGTCTGGGCGACGGTGGACGCCTTCTGACCGATGGCCACGTAGATGCACTTCACCCCGAGACCCTTCTGGTTCAGGATCGTGTCGACGCACACGGTGGTCTTGCCGGTCTTGCGGTCACCGATGACGAGCTCGCGCTGGCCACGGCCGATGGGGGTCATGGCGTCGATCGACTTGATGCCGGTCTGCAGCGGTTCGTGCACCGGCTTGCGACCGGTGATGCCGGGGGCCTGGATTTCCATGCGGCGCATTTGGGCGCCGACGATCGGGCCACGCCCGTCGATGGGCTCGCCGAGAGCGTTGACGACACGACCGAGCAGGGCGTCACCGACGGGCATCGAGAGGATGCGACCGGTGGCCCGCACTGCGGTGCCCTCCTCGACGCCAGCGGCGGACTCGGCATCGCCGAGGATGACGGCGCCGATCGAGTCCTCGTCGAGGTTGAGGGCGAGACCGACGGTTCCGCCCTCGAACTCGAGGAGCTCGTTCACGCCGACATCGGGCAGGCCCGACACACGGGCGATGCCGTCGCCCACCTCGAGCACCCGACCGACCTGGGTCGATTCGAGTGACGGGGTGAAGCCCGACAGATTCTTCTGGAGTGCGGCGGTGATGTCGCCGGTGTTGATGGTGAGTTCAGCCATGACTTTGTCCTGTGGTCTCAGAATGACTCGCGGAGTTGGGACAGACGCTGGCGCACGGAACCGTCGATGACGGTGTCGCCGATCTGGGTGACAAGGCCGCCGAGGACGCTGGGGTCAACGATGACCACGACCTCGACCTGCTTGCCGGTGTTCTTCGCCAATGCAGCGGCGAGACGACTCTTCTGCTCGTCGGACAGCGCCACCGCGGAACGAACCTGGGCAACGACCTTCTCGCCCTGGGCTGCCTGCAGCTCCAGAAGGCGATCGACGATGCTCGGGAGCTCCCGGAGGCGGCCGGTGGCCACGACGAGGGAGACGAGCGACGTGGTGAGCGGGAAAGCTCGGGCGCCAAGGAGGTCCTCGACGATCTGCTGGCGGCGCTCCGCCGGGATGGTGGGCTCGATGAGGGCCTGACGGAGTTCGTCGTTGCCCTCGATGGTGCGTGACACCCGGAAGAGTTCGTCAATGATCTCGTTGCCGTTGCCCTCAGCGCTGATCAGCGTGAGGAAGGAGTCGGCGTAGAGGTTGCTGCGATCGCTCATGATCAGGCACCCACCTTGTCGATGTAGTTGTCGATCAACTGGGACTGGGTGGCAGCGTCGAGTGCGTTGGCCACGACTGCCTCGGCGGCCCCGACGGCGAGGATGCCGATCTCGGCCTGAAGATCGCTCGTGGCCTGGGCCTTGGCGGCTTCGACGTCGGATGCTCCGCGGGTTCGGAGATCGGCGGCATCGGTGCCGGCCTTGGCGATGATCTGCGCCTTGACCGCCGCTGCGGTCTCACGGGCTTCAGCCACGATGCGCTGACGCTCGTTGTCGGCATCGGCGAGATCGGCCTCGACGGCGGCGAGCCTGGCTTCAGCCTCGGCCCGGGCGGTCGCCGCGGTCTCGAGTTCGGTGCGGATGCGGTCGATGCGGCCGTTCCACATCGCCTTGATGGCAGGGCCACCCTTCCAGACGATCAGTGTGGCCACGACGAGGAACCCAATGGTTCCCCAGATGACCTCGTTGATGTCGCCGGGGAGGACCCAACCGTTGGCGTGATGTTCGGCCTCGGAAGCAAGGATGAGGATGTTCATGTCGTCTCCTGTGCCGATCAGTTCTGGGAGCCGGAACGGCTGACGTAGTCCTCGACCAGAGCGGTCTGCGCCGCACGATCGATGGGCTTCTGGACGACGGCCTCGGCGGCACCCACGGCGATGTCGGCGATGCTGGAGGTGAGTTCGGATCGGGCCCGGACCTTGGCCCCGGAGATCTCGGTGGCGGCCTCGGAGCGCAGCGCTGCGACCTCGGCCTCAGCGGCGGTGATCTGCGTGCGACGCTCGACGTCGCCCTCGGAACGGGCCTGCTCGATGATCGCGACCGCTTCGGAGCGGGCACCGGCGAGACCGGCTTCGTACTCGGCGAGACGTCCGACCCGATTGGAGTCGGCGCTCTCCGCGCCCTGATGATCGTTGCGGATCGCGTCGGCCCGGGCCGCCATCACCTTGGTGATCGGGGGCAGCAGGACGAACTTCATCAGCGTCCAGAGCAGCAGGAAAACCACCGCTGCCCAGAACATCTCATTGATTGTCGGAAGGATCGGGTTCTTCGCTACGGATTCCGCTGCCTGTTGGACATCAGTGGCGGCGGTTTCGGCGAGGACCCGTACGAGAGCGAGCACAGAGAACTCCTTGAGGCGTGCGTCGTCGTGTGGATGGAAGGACTGTGCGGGTCGACCCTCCCCCGGAGGGGAGGGCACAACACCCGAACAGTGGATCAGACGAACTTGAGAAGGATGAAGACCACGAACCCGATGAGGGCGAGGGCTTCGGTGAAGGCGATGCCGAGGAACATGGTGGTTCGGACCATGCCGGCGGCCTCGGGTTGACGGGCCATGGCCTGGACCGACTGACCGACGAGGTAGCCGATGCCGATGCCCGGGCCGATGGCGGCGAGGCCATAGGCCAGACCGGCATTGGTCGCGCCGTTGATGGCCTGGAGGTCGGCCTTCTGAAGGCCCTCAGCTGCGGTTGCGGCGGCTTGCGCAAGGATGCTCATTGGTTGTTGCTCTCCTGTTGTGGGTGTTGCGCCCCCGGTGACCACCGGTGACGACATCGGGTCGAGGACGGGATCGCCCTCGGGGATAGGTGGTGACGATCAGTGTTCGGCGTGCATCGAGCTGCCGATGTACACGGCGGCGAGGATGGTGAAGATGTAGGCCTGCAGGAATGCCACCATGATCTCGAAGCCGGTGAGGCCGACGAGCATGGCGAACGAGAGCGGCAGGACGATCGCCAGCAACGACGCCGTGAACAGCGTGATGCACAGCACGCTGAAGGTCACGAGAAGGATGTGACCGGCGAGCATGTTGGCGAAGAGACGCACGGCGAGCGAGAAGGGCCGCACGATGAAGGTCGAGAGGAACTCGATCGGGATGACGAGCGGCAGCAGCGCCTTGGGCACGCCCGCCGGAGCGATCGCATTGATGAAGTACTTCGGGCCTTGGTGCTTGATTCCGACGGCGATGTAATAGGCCCAGGTGAACAGGGCGAGCACCGCGGGGCCAGCCATGCGGGCATTGGCCGGCATGTGGAAGAACGGGATGACCTCGAAGATGTTGGTGATGAGGATGAAGAAGAACAGGCTGATCAGGAACGGTAGGTACCTGATGCCATCGGGGCCCATGGTCTCGAGCACGATGCCGTCGCGGATGAAGTCGACGGCTGATTCGACGAGGTTCCGGACACCCTTGGGCACCAGCGCCTTGGACCGTCCGGCGATGACGAACAACAAGGTGGTGACGACCAGCGCGATCACGTTGATGAACGCGATCTTGTTGAAGCCGTACCAGGACCCCTCGGGGCCGAACCAGTTCGGCCATTCGACGAGGTTCTGAATCGGTGGGAACTCGAGTCCGAAGATCACGATGCGGATGACTCCTTGGAGACAGGCTTGGGCGAGGAAGGCTTGAGGGCCGGAAAGGCGAGGGAGGCTGAGATGTATTTCATCTCCCAGAACAGCAGGCCGAGGTGAGCCGAGATGATCGTGATACCAAGAGGCACGAGGGCCACCCACGATGCACCGCGAACCAGCCAGATGGCCAGAAAGATGAGCGCTAGGCGAATGAGGTAGCCGAACAGCGCTACACCCATCATCAGGCCCGGCGAGATACTTGCAGACCAAGACAATAGCGCCCCAGCCAGAGCGAAATTGCAAACCACGATCGCGAATCCGTATGTCGTGGAATATGCGCCGTTCAGACCCCAGATGAGACCGAAGGCAAGAATGAAGATCGGAGCGATCATGGCTGCACGTTTGGCGATATCTCGGGCGATGATCACCTCGGGAGCGGTGCCCTCCACTGCGGATGCCGACGGCATTGACGATGGAATCATCGGGCCCACGGACCGTTCTTCGCGTGCTCTTCCATCTCCGAGCGGTACTGGAAGTAGATCTTCACGACGACACCGATGAGCCCCACCGAGGCCAGCACGATGGTGAGGACCGGGAGAGTTCCGAGCAGACGATCAAGGCCGTAGCCGATGAGGGCGAGCAGCAGTGGAGAGAGCGCGAGTTCATAGCCACCCGTGGCCCGGCCCATCTGTTCTGAGATCTCGCGCTTCTGCGACACGGCCACTGCATCCATCCTTCGGGATTCCCCGATAATCCGCTTGCGTTCACAGCGTGGATCTTGCTTGACGATCTTTCTCTGCCGAGCACGTTCCCGAGCTTGTGAAGAGAATCGCAAAGTAGGCGAATCAGGTCAGATACGCAAGTTTCAGGGGACGCTTCCTGCATCATCTCCCTCAACCGGACCAGACCCGGAACCGTCGGCGGAACCGGGACGACCCGTGCGAACCCCAGGATGCAGGATCGTGTAGAGGCTCAGGAGGATGGCGGCGATGCCGAAGGGCACCAAGCCGTCGCCGGAGCGACTGTAAATCGGCCACAGCACGAATCCCGACAACAGTGCGGTCCAGGTCCAGAGGATGAAGACGCTGCGCCGGTGGCCGTGGCCGAGGTCCATGAGCCGATGGTGGAGGTGTCCCTTGTCGGCGGTTGAGATGCTCGATCTTCGTCGGGCCCGGCGGATGATGGCGAACAACGTGTCGACCACGGGGACCCCGAGGATGACCAACGGGATGAAGAGTGGGGCGAAGAAGAAGAACGAGTTCCCCGAGAAACTGCGGTCGGTGCGACCACCCACCACCATCGTGGACGCGGCCATGAGCAACCCCAGCAGCAGCGCTCCCCCATCACCCATGAAGATCCGGGCGGGGTGGATGTTGTGGGGCAGGAAGCCGATGCACGCGCCCAACACCACGATGGCGATCAGCGGTCCGATGTTGCCGACGGCGAGAAGACCCTCGCCACCGAGCTTGTGGGCGTAGAGGAAGAATGTCCCGGCTGCGATGGCCACGATGCCACCGGCGAGGCCGTCGAGACCATCAATGAGATTGATGGCATTGGCCATTCCGATCACCCAGAGCACTGACAGGAGGTACGACCAGTCGGTGGAGAGAATGAACGTCCCGGCGAACGGCACACGGAACACCAAGATCGAAATTCCGGAGATCACGAGCACGCTCGCAGCCACGACCATGCCCGCCAACTTCGCCGGGGCCGACACATCTCGCAGATCGTCGATGACGCCGACCGAGGCGATCAGCACCGCGGCAATCATCAGGCCGAGCGGTTCGGTGCTCCCTTCGAAGATTGCATCGAACGAGCCCATGGCCCAAGCCACGCCCATGCCGACCAGAACGCCGAGAAGCATGGAGACGCCGCCGAGTGTGGGTGTGGGTCGCTCATGGACGCGTCGCTCGTCGGGGCGCACTACCGCGCCCACGCGGAACGAGAGTCGGCGCACCACGAACAACGACGCAAAGGTCGTGCCGGCCACGACCGCGAAGATCACGCCATAGGCGCCGATACTCGGCACGGGTTCGGTTCGCTCTCCGGCTCAGCCGTAGGGCGTGAACTTGGAGCAGAGCACAGCGACGTCGTCGCGCACTCCAGCGAGAGCGGCATCGTCCGTACGATTGCGCAGTGCCCGTGAGATGAGCGAGGCGATCTCGACCATCTCGGGTTCGGTCATGCCCTGGGTGGTGACAGCCGGGGTACCGATGCGCACGCCACTGGTGACGAACGGTGAGCGGGGGTCGTCGGGGATGGTGTTCTTGTTGAGGGTGATACCGGCCTGGTCGAGCACCGCTTGCGCTTCCTTACCGGTGAGATCGGCATCGAAGTTGCGCAGATCAAGGAGCAGAAGGTGGTTGTCGGTGCCGCCCGACACGAGGCGGAAGCCTTCGTTGGCCAGTGCCTCGGCGAGCGCAGCGGCGTTGCGCACGATCTGCTGGGCGTACCCCTTGAAGGAAGGATCGGCAGCTTCGCGGAAGGCCACGGCCTTCCCGGCAACGGCGTGTTCGAGT
>Ga0209400_1002959_pt1 | contig 12610 bp, 15 predicted proteins | sample M_130807_EF_Meta_FD_187313 | JGI IMG/M metagenome (GOLD analysis project Ga0209400, IMG submission 187313) | Freshwater microbial communities from Lake Montjoie, Canada to study carbon cycling - M_130807_EF_MetaG (SPAdes) (version 2) | ecosystem: Environmental > Aquatic > Freshwater > Lake... | reverse complement strand
ATGTTAATATAAAAGACCCTTATACAACAGAAGTATTTAAAGAGATGCATCCAAATAAACAGAGATATGTTTCAGACATACTTTTTACAAGCACCAAGGATTTTCATTACCGCTTTGATACTGTAATTATATATAATTATATATTAAGATGCATAGAAAGTTGCACTAAACCTATAAATTATTATACAAATACTGAATTCACAGATGAAAATTTAGATGAGATATGTATTAAAATTAAACATTTTACCAAAAGCCCAACATATCTTTCATCTTTTGATATTAAACGTGAATTAGATAATTGCAAATATGATAATAATCTTGTAATAGATTATGTTGTAGAAGACAAATACGATTATACAAAGGAAATTGTAGGACACGTTCATGCATATCTACATATTAAATTAGGAGGTATATTGTTTAGGGTAATTAATAAAATAAATCCAGTTTTAGGTCATGGAACAATTACAACATATGATAATATCCCTAATCTTGCAAATCCATTGAATTCACATGTTATATCACTGCCTTTTTTTAATACTAATCCTATTCATAATGGAATGAATATTTACACTGCATATCCTTCCACTCTTCATACATTTCCAGAAGATTTAATATACGAATTAAATACTATGTTATCTAAAGGGGAATTAATTGGTAATAAACTTTACCCAAATCGAAAAAATAACAACGACGGTCAACGATGGAAGACCATTATGAATTTGCCAAAGTTTGTGTATAGTTTGAATGATACAGCAAAAGAAACGTTAGATAATTTAAAAAAATATCAAGAGAAAATACAACGTCAATAATTATTTAACTCTTCATTTATTTTTGTTATATTAAAATATTATAATAGTATTTATATAGAGGAACAAGGTATTATAGTATGAAATATATCGAAGCTTTGAAAAAATACAACGAAGGCAGCGATAAATGGTGTATGCCTCGTAAAGGGTCTGTAGATTATTTGAAAGTAATTAATTTAATGAAAAAGATTTCAAATATTAAGAAATCTACAGATGGCAATAAAAGTATTGACAAAGATGTCAAGATTAAAGCTTTGCAGGCTGCCATTAAAAGAAGATTAATATTGAATAAAAATAATAGCAAAAGCAGCAAAATATCATTAAAATATATTAGTAATATTTCTAAAAAATTTTCTGTCAAACCTCATTATAATTCATCACAACATGTATTTTCAAAAGATATTGAAGCAAAAGAAAAGATAATTAAAAATTTTATTATGGATAAAGTAAAAACTAATAGATATAAACTAATAAATCGTATAAATCGTTTTAAATTACTTAAAAATAAAATAAGTTTGTTGAAATATAATGACTGTTTAGAAAAGAAGGTTTTTAATGGTGTGCAAGGATATACAATTAGAAACATTATAAATCTTATTAAAAGAATAGGAAGTAAAAGTAAATATGGTTCTATTTATTTAACAAGTATTCCTAACACTATAGGACCGCATCCAATTGCGACAAAAATTATGAAGAATGACAGCGATAATATTCTTGAAATTAAAATTATGACAAAGATTACTAATGATATAATTTTAAAAAGACTTTCTAAACATTTCCTTATGATATATGGAAGCTGTTCTTGCACTAATAGAATTGCAGAAAAACTAAGACTAATTAGTATAAATGAGCTTGCTGACGGTGATCTTAAAATGCTTCTATCAAACCGTGATTTATTAGAAGATAGAGAATTATTATTAAACTTACTATTCCAAACATTCATATCTATAGCAACATATCACATTTTGGTTGGATATGTTCATGGTGATTCGCATTATGGTAATTACCTATATCAACAAAATAACGAAATAGGTTATTATCATTATGTTTTTAATGGCAACGATTATTATTTGAAATCTTGCAAATGGAACATTATAATTTTTGATTATGGATTTTCGAAAAAGATTAAGAATATTAATAATACAGTCCTAACTAAAAAGTTAAACAAGGATTTATTTGAAGATTATCGGCGAATAATACATGCTTTTATGAACAAAAAATCAGGTTGGGGTGAGTATAAAAAATTACCAAATGACCAAATTAATGATATGATGTTAGAGATTGCTTCTTGTTTAGACAGAATAATATATATAGAATTAACATCACAAGTTCAAAATTTAAGTAGAACATTTGCGATTACTCTTTTCAAATCTATAATTGACGATGTATTTTTAAAATATACTCCGAAAGACATGTTTATTACCACACGCCCTCCAAATGTCATCAACGAAACCCCTTTTATAATTGGTTAGAATATCCCATATCTCCCATAATATCTATATACATTTATTTTTTATTATATAATATAAAAATTATTTAATAGCATATATATAACATATAATACTATGAACAACAACATATATGACATCGCAGACAACGAAGTTATATTAGAAGGAACTGTATATGATTTGCAACAGTTTTCAAAGGTTCACCCAGGAGGTTCTAATATGTTAAATATTTTTGGAGGCAAAGATGCAACGATACATTATTATATGTTGCATTATCATAATAATATACGCACACATATCCTACACAAATACAAAGTAAGAAGATTAGAAGACGCTTATAACAATCAAGACAATAAATATATATTGAACTCTAAAATATTTAATGAATTAAAGAATAATATTAGAATTGCAGTTCCAAATCAATATGCAAACTATGAATGGTGGATTAAAGCATGTTCTATAATGATTATTGAGATATATATTGAATATCATAATTATATATATGGATATAACTTTGCAAAGTCATTCCTACTTGGTATTTTAATGGCAATGATTGGCTTATGTATTCAACACGACGCGAATCACGGAGCAGTTTCTCGTTCCCCAATAATTAATCAATTATGGGGCCATGCGCAGGATTGGATAGGCGGCAGCTCGTTGCTTTGGAAACATCATCACGTATTATTACATCATGCATATACAAATCATTTAAATTCTGACCCAGATATAACAACGAATATACTACGTCTTCACAAAGATATTAAATATAAAAATTATCATTATTGGCAGAAGTGTTACATATGGATACTTTTTACATTATTACCTATTAATTGGCATTTTGCAGAAATAATGGACCTTTATAATATGAATCATATGTCCCACAAAATATCATCGAGGGCAAGAAGGGATTCACAAATCGGGTTATTATTAAGAGTATTATTTTATATACGTTTTTATATTATTCCTATATATCTATATCCTTCATTATATACACTATTTAACATTAGCGTATCATTCGCAGTAGGTGGATTATATCTGGGTATTAATTTTATCATTTCTCATAATTTCGAAGGGGTTCTTAATAATACTAATAATACTAATGAAGATTGGGCAATATCGCAGATTGAAAGTTCATCGACAGTAGGAGGGAGAGTGCTGGGGTTTTTTCACGGAGGTCTCAATTACCAGATAGAACACCATTTATTTCCAAGAATATCGCACGTTCATTATTATAAAATGAAGCCAATAATTCAAGAATGGTGTAAAAAAAACAATGTTAAATACAATTATTATAATAATTTATGGGATAATATATATTCTTGTTATAAATATTTAGAATTACAAGGAAGGGAAACGCAAAAGGAATTATAAGATTAATTAGTATTTAGTAAATTACTAACCATAATCCATCATAATCTTTTATGGTCATCGAGCATTTTTTGACGCGACCATACACCATATTTATTATCTTCCCAACCATATTTAGATAATATATTATAGTGATATTTAATAATATTGTCGCAAATTATTAGTAGTGGTTCAGAAATATCATAATAATCTCCCATCTTCTCCATCAACTTTTTATAATATTCATCTTCGTATATATTACTCATCGATTTAAGGGCATTATCTTTTTCTAACTTACTTTTATTCTTCATAACATCTTTAATATAGTCAGTTAGTAAATTCCCTTCTTCAATAATATTAAAATTATTGCGGTTGGAAATAAAATTTTCTAAAATGTCTTTGCAGATTTGTTTAATTACTGGTATTTTGTCAATATTGCAATTGATAAACAACATTACTAAAAGTGTGTTCTCTTATTCTTAAGAGAAAGATATATAATCAATTTTTAATTATTATAATTATAAAAATAAATACGATATGTTTAATAAATACGAGTGCTGGTTCCTAAACCTGAAGGATTAACCTCTATCTTTTCACAAGTTACACCATCGCATCTTACGATATATTGTTGAGGATACATAGTTCCTGTGTCTGAAAAGGGACGAGTGCAAGGTGCGCAAGGTGATAGATTTTTTAACATTGTTACTCTATTACGTTCCATTAACTTTTCTGCGTTTTCTTGTAAAAATACTCGGCTTTCATAGCTACTTTTAACCATCGAATTATTATGAACGTCTGTTAATAATTCAGCATTAACCATACATCTTGGTCTATAATCTGTGAACGCGCGCCCATCAGCCATTTTTATAGGACAGTGAGGAGTTAATTCTTTTGATGAACTGAAACTCATTCTTAATATATCTATACAAATGCAATATTTTTTATTTCTATATTATGAACTGATTAGTTGTTTTCAGTTCTTTCAAAATTATACCAAACTAAACGATAAAACATCTCTTATCTTTATTTCTTCTTTTTTTTTTTCTTATCATCGCTTGTAAATGTTATTTCAGAACTTACAGAAACATTATCCTGTTCACTTTGTTCTATATGCGAATTATCAATATTGCCTTTTGCTTCACCATCTTCTCCGGTTTCACGGGTTTCACGGGTTTCACCTGAACTTATAATATTTTCGACAATCTTATCATCATTATCAATATCACTATTATTAAATGATATGACATCTACATCCGGAATAGCAACATTTGCATTATCTTTATCTTCGGCAATATCTATATTATCAGATGAGTGTATTGAGATATACTGAACCATATCTTCATTAATAGAGAGATTGTTAGAATTATTTTTTCCATTTTGGGGATATTCGATATTTGGAGGAAAGCATTCAAATTGTTTACACGCATTTATGGCGGGACACTCTTTAAATATTTCATTCATTATACATTCGGATGCTTCAATATTTTTTGCAATACTATCTTCACGAAAATCCTTTTTAATTATATTCACTCGCTTTTCAAGTATAAAAAAGTTCCCTTCGAGTATTATTAATTTTCTCCATAAAAACATTACAAGAGATACAATTACAATCAATATTAATAAATTAATATATGTTTGATCAAATAAAAAACTATACATTATTTATTAAAATCACTACATATTTTGTTTTTCATTTTAATCGCATTATCTATAATTATTGAGGGAAACTCCTTAATATCGAGTAATTCAATTGCAATACATAGATATGAAAATCCTCTCTTTATCTTATATGGGAATATATACCTATTATTATGTGGAATTGCATCTACGGACAAATTGATAAACTTCTCTGGGTATAATTCTTCCAACTTTACTAATTTGTGAAAATGCGTTGTTATTATTAAGTTAATACCATCCAATTTGCTTAAATATTCAATTACTGCATATGCTGTCGCCATCCCTTCTGTTGGCGGCGTCGAATGCATCGGTTCGTCCATTAAAAATAAGCCTCTCTTATTTTGCGCACTTATTTCCACGGCTCTATTAATCATATTTAAACAATATTCAGCTTCTGCTTCAAAATACGAGCGTGTTCCTAAAATATCGGAAACCCTCATAAACGAGTTAATAGTATCATACAGTATTAATTTAGAGCGCAAGCTATATGTTATACCGATAGTTTGTCCTAATATAACATTCGCCAGTATAGTTTTCACATAGGTGGTTTTTCCGCCTGCATTAGGACCAGTAACTATAATGTTTTTGTTTAGATTTACAGGATTTGATATTTGGTCATCTTTCAATATAGGATTCTTTGCATCCCAAAACAAGGTTTCATTAGAATAGGTGACTTTCGACCAAGTTCCTGACAATAATAATTTATTTATGCTGTCTATCACATCTACTGCGTAGATTGTTTTAAGTAGCGACGAAATGTCTCTTTTTATGTTTTCATCTTTCCATATCCTGTATATATCCGTCATCGAATTATTTATATTAATATGTTGATATGTTTCATTAATGTTAAAATATGGAGATATAATATTACTTGGTAAATTTTTCATAATATTTTGCGAATGCCTAATGAAATGAACTAACCCCTGCATCTTTGCGTGCAATTTATATTTTGTATTATGCAAGAATAATGCAATTTCATAAGTTTGATACATATTATAAAGATATATTCCAATATATAAAAATAGTGATACAAACTTCGTGATGTCAGTCCGTAGGTTCCCTGTTGTTTTGAATGCAAACTTTAAAATATTATAAAATATTTCTATATACGATATTATAGTTATGTTCATTTTTAAATAGTTTTTAAGGTACACATAAGGCGCAATAAATGTACTCAAAGGATATAATATAGATGTCATCGGGATAAAATATATTTTATATAAATGATATAAATCTAACACTTGCTCAATATAATTTATATAATTTATTATAAATGTTGATGGGAATAATATTTCTATCGATGAATTATTATTAATTTCGTCTGCAATTTTATAAATCCACAGAATATCATTCTCGTATTCTTTGAGAATCTCTATATCTATATCATAATTTATTATAGTATTTTGCCGCAATTGTAACAATTCCTTATTATTTATAGGATGTTTTATTAGTTTATCTATTAATATTTGGCTTCCTTCTAATATAGGTAGTTTTGAAATCCATTTATCTATGCAAGTATCCTTGTAGACATCATCTGAAATATCTATTTTATCGCCACGTATTACATCGTCAGTTATAATCTTATTTAGAATCAACTGTTTTTTTGATGCATCAAACTCAAATAACTCTTCAAACTCCTTTATTATTTCATCGTCCATATTCAAATAATTTTAATATTTATTTAATAATTACATATTATAAAAAATTGATATAAAAACTCGCATCTATATATCTATAATAATGTCTCAATGCGAATGTATATCAATCTATAACAATGGGGTTATTCACATAATAACTAGGGAACCATATGAAACAAATATGGATGTATATAAACGCGGATGGTTTATTATTAAAAACAAGCATCATGAAAAAGATAATTACAAATTGCTTTCAATATCCCTAATAGATAATTATAAAAATAAAGGAATGGTATATGATATATAGGAGATTACAGGATATTACTTTTGTTTTGAATTCGTTTTTGACCGTGCGACCTTTTTCTGCTCGCCCTGTTTTTTATTTTTTTGACTTATTGCTAATTTAATTGTCGCCAATAATAATGCGGATATTAGTGGCGACATATCAAATCCACCTACAGTTGTTTTTTTCTTTTGTGATTTAGGTTTTAATCTCGTATTTAATTGATTAGATTCTTGCCACGTATTAACCATATTCTATTATAATTATTATAAATTAATTTAGTAATATAACAACTATTATAATAGATACTTAAATACTATATATACAGCAATAATTGTTGTGATAAAATTCAAAAACATTAACAAGATTACAAATGGTATTAAATAATACAATATATAGATTAGGATCGGTTTTACAATTTCATAACGTATATTTGATTTAAGTAGCTCGTCTTTAATAAAATCAATAAATATGTTTATTAAACTATTATCATTATCGCTGTCTTTGGCTTTGTCGTGCGTTTGCTTTTTACATTTTTCTTTTTGCACATATTCAATCTTTTTTTCATTCATCATTTATAATTAAATAGAATATAAGATTAATAATAAAAATCTATTGTTTGCATTGGCACCTATAATTGTTCTAACGCGTCCATCAAATATCATTAATAAGATTCCGTTTAAAATAGATAATGCCTATTCTTAAAAAACCTGAAAAAAAAGAGGATAGATTTATTGCAAAATCAATAGAACCTGTAAAAATAGTATTTACAGATATAAAATTAAAATCAATTAGACGCTTGATTGATAATAAGGGACACAATATTGCAATATATATACCAGAAAATATAAACAACGAAGCTATATCTAATATTAGTAAGTTTGATGATGATATTATGAAAGAAATTATAAGTTATTCCCCTAAATGGTTTAGTAAAACTTTGACATTGGACGATTTAGTTGAATTATATAATAAAAGTTATTGCGAGCAAACTAAAACGATGCCTGTGATATTTACGAATACTAATTATCCAAGAATAATATATAATAATAATAATATCGATACTGTTGACAAAGTTATTAGTATATTAAGAGAAAACAACCATTATAAAAAGTGTATAATAAATATCGAAATTGAATATCATGGAATATCTTTTTATAATGATAATACTAAAAATAAATGGGTGGTTAGTTCCATCGATATAACGGACATAACGAATGACAATAATGATAATAATAATTGGATAAACAAGGATGACATCGTAGATAAATTAAATGATAATATTAGTTTGATTAATAACAAGATGAATAAAAAAATAATTGAATTGCAAAAATATATTAATGAGTTGGAAGAGAATAAGTTAAAAATAAATAAAATGTTTTTAACTCTAAAAGAGAGCCCATTTAATAATATACAGGAACCATTAAACAAGATTAATCAATTAATTATTTACCAAGAAAGCAAAATTAATAATATATAAAAAACTTTTAAATATAATCTATTGTAAATAATAGATAGATATATAATAAGAAAATATAATATGGGTTCTAATAAAAACGTTGTTATATCATTTTCTATTGCAATATTGCTATTACTTTCGTTATTATTATTATTAACATATAATTCCAAATGTTCAAGTAATAAATCGCAAATGAATTATATGGATAATTCTCGTCTTCCGACCGGAATTTCGAATGATACTGAAAAATATTATAATTTAGAGACTTTCGCTTCTTCCCCTGCTGATAATTATCCATCAAATCCTGAATTAGCTTCAAAAGGAATCGGTAATTATTCCCCTTCTAACCCTGAATTTAACACCTCGCAAATGTTAGATACGCAACAACCGGATAATTACGACGCCAATAGTCAATTCTCAACCGCCGGTTCAATGGGTGGCGTAGGCAAAGATCCTGCTTCTCAAAATGGTATGCAATCTTGTTTCCCTCGCGATAGATTAACCGCCAGTGATTTACTACCAAAAGATGCAGCTGATAGTAAGTGGGCGCGTATAAATCCTTCTGGAGCCGGTGATATTCATGACCAAAATTATTTAACGGCAGGGTATCATGTAGGAGTTAATACTGTTGGACAATCATTAAGAAATGCAAATCTTCAATTACGTTCGGAAGTTCCTAATCCGCAAAAAGCCGTAGGTCCTTGGATGATTAGTACTATCGAACCTGATATACGCCAAAGTACACTTGAAATTGGAAGCTCTCCAGGATATTAAAATATATACTAATTATTTTTTTACATTTATAAACATTATAACATTATAATAATTAATCACTTAAAGAATATAATATTTCTAAAATTAAATATGAGTGATTTCGGACAAACTCTTCTATTATCATCACTAACAGAATTTTATAATAAAAATCCAAAATTTAAATTAATATTAAAGGAAATCATAGAAGGTAAACATAAATTATCTTTGAGAATAATTGAATGGCTTGTTACGCATTTTGCAAAGTCAAATAATATTTATTATTGGATTGATGAAGAAAAAAATCTATATAATATATTACCGGATGATATTAAGGGTAATCTTAAAAAAATAAATTTATATCAGGATTATAGAGCGCAACTAAAATCATATAGCAAATTTAATTTTGATTCTTTTCGCAGACATAATCGCATCACATTTTTTATCAATATTGAAAAGAAGGAATACATTGAAACAACAATTGGACAATTAAATTTTTTTCGATGGATTTTCAATAATAGCATTATAGATTATGCTATTAATAATTATGACATAATTTATAAGAAGATGATAGATAATAATACATGCAAAATAAAAAACAAAACCAATGTTCTACATAATCACGACATTATTAGAATGAAGTGTTTATTAAGATTTGATTAATTACTGTTGCAAAATAGTTTATATAAGATTTATAAGATTTATAATATATATATTAAAAAATGTCCATTAAATTATCTAATTTATTTTCAAAATCATTGGATGTTGGTGAAGATACAATTGCGGATAATAAGAAACTAGAAACAAATATTGTAGAAAATAAAACTAATGAAGATTGGTGGTTTCCTTCAAAAGATGGAAAGAAAAGAGTAATGTTATGCGGAACGTATCCTATTGGTGCAAGTAATGGATATTCAAAGGTCGTATATTACATTTCAAAATATCTTGGTAAATATGATGATATTGATTTAACAATTTATGGTTTTCAAAATATAAAATGCGTTGATAGTTTTGCAAGAAGGAATGACATACCTATGAATGTCAAAATTCATGATGCAATGGAAACAGAGAATCCGCGGCGTAATGGATTTGGGGAATTGGAAATAAGCAAGTTTATTAAAAATAATCCACAAGATATTATCATTATATTTAATGATAATGTTGTAACATCTGCATTAATCGGCAATATAATGAATGATTGTGGTAATCATAAAAGCAAGTTTAAATTAATATCTTATATGGACCAAGTATATCCTTATCAAAAGAAGGATTATATTAATTTACTAAATAAATATATTGATGGTATTATTGCTTTTACGCCTTATTGGATGGATATTGCAAAAAAACTAGGCATTCGCGATGATATGCCTATGTATACTTTCCCTCACGGATTTGATCATCATTTATACTATCCTATACCAACAAATATTGCAAGGACATATTTTAATTATGATGACAATGCTTTTATGGTTTTAAATCTTAATAGAAATCAACCTCGAAAATGTTGGGACCATACAATTATTGCATGGGTAGAGTTTGTAGAAAGACATTATTTAGTAAATGTATTAAATAAAAGAACTAATATAACAACAAATAAGCATACCCAGCGACCTATAAAATTAATTGTAGGAACAAGCATAGATGCTTATTGGGATTTAATGGATGTTTTAGAAAATGAAGTAAAATTTAGAAATGTTCCATTGGAATATGTTAAAAATACTATAATAGAAGTATCAAATCCGCAACAATTATCTGACACTGAAATTAATATTCTTTATAACTGTTGTGATGTCGGTTGTAATAACTGCAATGGAGGTGGATTCGAATTAACAGTATTCGAATGTTTAGCATTAGGGAAACCGCAAGTATCATCTTTTGTTGGAGGCATTCGCGAGTATTTAACTGATAATAACTCAACGCCAATTAGATCAACTATCTATCAATATTTAGATAATAAAGGAACAGGAATAGGTGGCAAAGCTGAAATTACAGACCCTCGCGATTTCGCAGAAGCATTCTGGAAATATTTAAGTAATCCTGAATTAGCAAATAAACATGGGGAAAAAGGGCGTTGTAATATATTGAAACATTATCGTTGGGATTCTCTTGTAGATTATTTTTATAATAATGTTTTGAATAAGTTGTAATTATAGGTTTAGTATATATATGTTCTATTATTTATTTTTATTCTAAAAAATTGATTATCAAATTTAATAATTTATATCAAAGACAAGCAACAAAGACATCTTCAATGACTAATACTACCGCAAAGAACAGCAAGTATAATAGCAAAATTTCAAAAATAGAAATATACAACATGATTTACAATAATAGTTCTGTATATATTGAATGGTTGGACGAGATTAAAAGGAATGGTCTTGATAATAAGGAGCGTGTTAGAAACCCATTGCATGAAGGAAGTCTTATTTATACCAATAAGAACGGATTATATTCAACACTGTGGAATGTATGCGTATATGTTTTGCAAGGAAATTATGATTTCGCAGGTATTCCGCGTCCAACAAAAGTAATATATAATAAGCAAAGGCTTCCCACGAAGCAGTAAGGTAATATCGTGTGTTATAATATGATGTAAATTATATATATTTTTTATTTTACATAGGTTAAATGATGTAATATCTGAAAGTTTAACAAGATTATATTTACATTATAATCTAATAAAGACTTGGAAAAACAATTAAATAACAAGGTTTATACTTGATAATATTGAGGTTGTTGAACTGTCTGTTGCACAGGTTGATAATAATATTGAGGCGGTTGTTCTACTTGTGCAGGTTGATAATATTGAGGTTGTTGGACGACAGGTTGTACATATTGTTCTGGTTGATAATATGGAGGCTGTTGAACTGTATGTTGCACAGGTTGATAATAATATTGAGGTTGTTGAACGACAGGTTGTACATATTGTTCTGGTTGATAATATTGGGGAGGTTGATAATATTGAGGCTGTTGATAATATTGAGGCTGTTGATAATATTGATGCGGTTGATAATATGGTGTCTGATGATAATAAAGAGTCGGTTGATAATAATACGGAGGATAATAATATGTTGTTGGGGACACTGACGATACTTCATAATTATCTTCGGTTTGAGTTTCAAACTTTACACTCGCATTAGTAGGGGTTTCTTCTTTGGTCATTTTATAAATATATATAGCGTCATCTATTTATATAATTTTTT
>Ga0209400_1002958_pt1 | contig 12611 bp, 34 predicted proteins | sample M_130807_EF_Meta_FD_187313 | JGI IMG/M metagenome (GOLD analysis project Ga0209400, IMG submission 187313) | Freshwater microbial communities from Lake Montjoie, Canada to study carbon cycling - M_130807_EF_MetaG (SPAdes) (version 2) | ecosystem: Environmental > Aquatic > Freshwater > Lake... | reverse complement strand
CACAACTTTCAAATCAGAAAAGGCGCCGTTAATTGCGGTACCTTGTTCTTCAACCATGGCAACCAACACTGGACAATCCCTAGGAATGTCATAGTAATAAAAATCAGGGTCTGTGATATCACTACGGATTTTGTATTCTTGCAATGCAGCATCAGACAAACCGAAACCACCAAAACAACCATTAATTACAACTTTCATTCTTCAACTCCGAAATGTCTTACTAATCGCATCCGCACAATAATGGCCATCCATACCTTTGTCGCCTAGTTCTTCACATATGGTTAGACATTCATTAACAATTAACTCGGCGAACTTTTCTGTGTAATATCTTGGATACTGGTCATAATCAGCACCTTCATCTATCAGTTCGCCAGCATAGATTTCAGCCTGTATAGCAAGTTCTTTAATCCGTTCATTCATACAAATTTACCCAATACATAATAAATCAACTCATTCAATTCAGGCTCATAGTTTTGATTCAATCTTTTTTTCTGGTAAATTTTATTCACCATCTCTTTCATAGAATCATCTATCGGTATTCCTCGGAGCTCGAGCTCCTCGATTAAGTCGGTGGTCTCAAAGTCACTGATATCCACATCGACTTCAATATCAGTATAGACTGTTTTACTAACCATTATTCATTTCCTTCATTAGAATACCAGTCTGGTCTTTCGACTTCGACTGCCCAGTGGACATCGCACCAATCGTCAATCGCTGTTTGATTATCAATCAAATTCGTCTTGCCGCCTTGCACCATTTTAAAGACCCAGTTTTTATACCAGGCGCTTTTTAGAATTTGTTTCTCGGACCAGATTTCAGTAACATCTTGCCCACATTCACCTGGAAAGGATATAGAATAGTATTTCATAATACTAAATCCCGCATCCAATACTCACCATCAATGATTTCAAAGTCACCACGCATAAATCGTTCATCATGTATCCATTGCACATTGATATGTCCGCTCTTCATCACAATCACACAATGTTTCATAGTCTCCGTTAATTTCTGCTGCATACGGGCAATAGTGGAGATTGGAAACTTGAACAGGCTCTTCAACTCCGAAATGTTTTTTAATTAAATCTGCGGCCTTGTACGGCTCCGCTTCATCAGCAAGGTTGGCACATTTTCGAACAATCAACTCGGCAAACTTTTTACACTCTGGCATATCCCAGTGTCCAATACCAAAATTATCAGGTAAGTATCCAGCCTGTACAGCAAGTTCTTTAATTCGTTCATTCATATTAGCAATCTGGATCAAAGTCATGCCATTCCTGTGCTTCATCAGGCTGGCCATCGGAATCTTCTGTAGAAGCATAGACCAAACTTTTGGCCTCTAAGTTAGTTACAGGGCAAGTAAAGTACATTATATCCCGACCTTCCATATCTTCCTCTATATTCAGAAACTTAACCTCGGACGTATCGTGCTCTTCGGAACACTCAGTACAAACCACAATCATATTATTCATCATTCAATCCATTCACAATACTAATAGAATCCTCATCACAATCAAACCCAACAGCCACAATATCCTCACCATAAGACAGTGATTCTTTTCTGATAAGATTAGAATACTTACGGGCCCAGCGAGCAATAATCTGGCGTATGGTTTCTTTTGTTATACCATGCCTATCAGAGATTTCCTGTAGGGTATAGTTATAGTAACCAAACTCAATAAAGATTTTGCGATTACGGGACATGCGATAACCATTCGGTTTCATGTGTCGAGGATGAATCGTTACCTCACTGAATTTACTTAGAAGCTGCTTGTTATACAGCGACTGTTCTGGATCACTTAGGAGCATAATAATTTTCCAAAAAAAATTTTACAGAGACTTTTTGTTAGGAATTGCGATTTTGGGTACAGAAATTTTTTTGTGAGTCTTTGTGACACAGCGGACGGAATCTAGACAAAAGTAGACCTGCTTTAGAGGACTCCCTGGTACTGTCCTAGGCGGTTCCTTGACCAGCAGTAGGCCACTCTGCGACACACTCAACCCATTCAAAGGGTACTTGCAGCGCCTCTGTTATCTCATCCACAGTCTGGCCGCTGTCGAGCCGTTCCTGTATCTCCAGAGCCATGTCACTCATTCTGCTCATATTGTTCTCCATACAAACATGTCCATGGCAATTACTACCACAGCCAACACTGAAACAACGGTAAAAGCGATTCTTTCAAGAGGTGTAAACATCATCTATCCTTTTGTTATCTATTGAGGCCAGTATATCACAAGTGGTCGGATTGTCAAGCACCTGTGACGTAAATACAACACCACCATAGGCCTTCTGGTACAGGTCAGCGCAGGACTTTATTGAAAACAAAAGTACTCTACCTGTGGATGTAATAACTGTGTATTCAGACATAAAAGTCACTGGTAAAACTACATGCATCATAGACCATCTCACGGACTACAGTGTCCATAGCCTCACGGTACATCGGATTACTATCAGCAAGGTTACGTAACATGGGCAGAACATTCTCCCATTCAGCACCATTGGTCTTAGCAAACTCTACAATAGCGGCGACTTTTTGATTGCCTTCAGTAGTGAACATTCCAAAATAAGTCATCTTTTTTCCTTATCCTAAAGTTTTAACAGAAGCTGACACGGAAGCACCAATCAGGACTAGAACAGTAAAAACACAAAGAGCAATAAACATTTTTTTTCCTTTTCGATTAATCAGACTACAGTATACAACAGATTGGCACTATTGTCAAGCATTATTTGCTGATAATTTTTCAATCAGCGGCCTCGGGGATCCGATCCCTCTGCCTTACACCTGAGGACCAATGTTGACACTGGTCTTTGTGGTACCACCGTTCCTCGGCGGTCTCAGCGTGGTTTTTAAGCAGCCATCTGGTACACTGTGGTGCAAGCAGATGGTTTTTTGTTCATCTTAATTGCCTTGGCACCGACATTACCGGTTTTCATGGCAATCAACTTCGCTTCAAGTTTAGCAATGCGAGCGGCTTTCTTTACAGCAGCCACGTTTTTCTTTGCCTGACGAGCAATGGTTTTTTCAACCTTTGCATCAGCACGAGCTTTTTTCATAGCGACACGGACTTCAGCAGCCTTGGCACGGAGAAAAAACATTTCGGTCTGAATGTTTTTCAGAGCAACGGAGAGGTCAGAGGTTTTAGACATTTTGTTTCCTTTAAAAATTTGTCTTGTTTTTCAATCTATGGATAGAGTATAACAGAACCACGGCAATTGTCAAGCATTATTTGAATACTTGACCAATTTGGTCAGTTATTGTTGTTTTTACGCAACGCAGGATTTCAGGGCAGGCCTCCTGTGGCAGACCTTCCAGAATCATTAATTCTATGATAGAACGGTCGGACAGGCCAACGGCCAGTGCATCGGTGATTAATTGTTTTATTTCATTCATAATCAAAAAGTATTCAAAGTTGGTTCGTATTCAGCAATCAACTGGCGCTCACGTTGGTGTGCAGGTTTACGGCCACGCACAACCTCGAGCACTTCATAACGCCATTCACAGTCGGAATTGTTACGTAAAGCATTACAGAAAGCCCAGTCTTTTTTCTCACGCATGGCACGACTAACATGCTTCTGCCAGCGTACCTTTACACTACGGAGGAATGCATGGCCTTGTGCTACTGTAAGACCAATGTATGAATCTCCAGTATCCACACACTCTACCCTATAGAGCACATGGTTTCGGTCGGATCGTGGTTTTCTCTTTATCATGTAGCCCATTATACACGAATCCTTACCATTGTCAAGTATAGGGAAAGTATTACTTAATCAAACTCACAGGCTGTAACACTTTCATATTCAACATGGATAACCTCAGAGGCATCCAGTAATACGGTGGTTCTCTCATCACCAAATATAGTAATAGGAAAGAATAGGTCCACTGTATGCTGGACAGAGCCACCATACTTCACTCGGGACTCAGTAACTACACCTTCAACAGGTAAACCAAAGTACACACCACGGACAGTAAGACCTTCTAAGTTCCACATACTATAACCTTTTCAAAAGCAACACCGTTAGTATAACAGACCCATAGAAAATGTCAAGCCTTTATTACCTGTGTTGTATTTCGGCAACAACAGTGGGCTTGACAAGCAGCGGAAACTATGATAAAATATAGGGCGGGATTAGGGTGGGGACTACCACTTCTCCCCTCGGTCGAAGCCATCGAGGAATTCAGAGTAATCGGAAAGGTCTTTAATCTCTGGTATATCAACTGCAAAATCCTCTACAGTCATGCCAATCAATGAGGTGTGCAATTGTTTCTGCTTCGCAATTGCTTCGGGTGTTCTATTATAATCTATTGCAACACTTCGCATATTCTCTCGGACTTTATCTGAGACTTCACGGTCACTATTTGCACACCCTTGGCAGCAATATAAACCCCGTTTTTTATGCAGTTTTTCACAGAATTTACAGTTTTTTTCCTTATACCTATCCGTCATCTCACTGGTTCCTATGCTCCTGTGGGCAAGTCAGTTACTACACTTTTTTGCACTTTATTGCACTTCCTTGCAATTCTGGATTCTTTTCTTTTCAATGCCTTTAATATCTTGGCATCTCTTTTCTTCTTCTGTTCTTCTCTATAGGTCTCTAATGCTTTAAATTCTTCTCTGACCATCATAGCAATTAGTTGCACCTGTGTATCTTTTAGAGGCATATTATGGTTAATGAAAAATTGAATCATTTCATTATATGTAAAGGTCTTTGGTTTCATCTTTATTTCCTTCTATTACTCATAGTGGGTGCATCGGATAATATCATTCCGTCATTGTCTTTTCTTATACGGGAGTTTAATATGGCATTATATAATGGATCTTTTTCCATTTTCTCCCATAGACTAGGTGCAGTTCTTGCCTTATTCCAACGGGTTATATTATCTACAGTAGGATTATGGTTCTTTTGCCACTTATCATACTGCATAGGTTGTATGCCATCCTCTATACAATTGGCATAATAGTTCTGATACTCTATAGGTCTTTTCTTTAACTTCATTTCAATACCTACTACCCTCTTGGCCTACTGCATTACTATCAGTACAATCCATATTATGATTGGTTGCATGAGGACAGCGCTTATTACCACACTTCGGGCATACTATCATTCTCGTTAGCTGTGTCATCGGATCAGCACAATTATAACAATGGCAGGAGTTTTTCTGTAGTAACCGAATCAGTTCGGCCTGTTCCTTTACCCTATTCTCCAAGTCTTTTATTCGCTCATCAATCGTCATTCTAATAAAGTCCTATTAATATTCAACCTGCTACATAATTCATAACTTCGGCTCTTTTATCTCTACAAAAATAGGAGGCTTTTTCAATGCCTCCATTATTACGTCATTCATATCTGAACCCTTTTTCTTTGGCTGCGGGTTCTTATATGTCTCTGGTTTCATCCAGTCTGGTAAATCATCTGGTTCAGGCTCGCCCCAAAAATTCTTGTTCATCCTAGTTTCTTTCGGAAAAATTTATAAAATCTCTTTTTCTCTGCATCAAAACCGTGCGTCAAATCATCATCTAAATTCTTATGATATTCTAATTCATTTCGTATCTCAAAAAAGGTAAATACGACTAGAATACCGAGCGAGAGCGCAAATGATACCAGTATTACGGCAATAAGCAAATAATTAAAAAAGAACACCAGTATCATAGGCACTACAGTAAATGACAATAAAAATCCAAAAACTAATAATATAGCTTTTAAATTTGAGTTCATATCGGTGTGCCTAACTTTCCTGCGCCTAGTACACAACCAACCTTAGAATCATACTGTATCAGCGTCCATGAACCAGTCTTTTCATTCTTGTAAATTGAAATATAGGTGGCAGTCGAGGTGTCTTTGCCTGTCCATATCATCTTTTCACCATAATTCTCTGTGAGGTCATTAATCAATTCTTGTACATCAGAACAGCGCATTGTGCGAGTCAATTCAAATAGTCTTGTCGGTTGTGCGTTTAGCATCGGTGACACAACCAATGCCAAACATAGTAGCATTTTTCTCATCTTGTTTCCTTATATTGTTATACCATAAACGTATATAGTGGGATGCAGTTAAATTACAGTGATTTTATTATTGGAATTTGCTACTGGTTCTAATTCTGGCAAAGGACCTATTGGCGGGTCATTGTAATCATATCGGTATTCTTCATACACCCGCCATTTGATAGGCTTCCAATATTTGTTGATTATATTGTTCAGCAATACGGCAGTTAATCCAATTATCACAATACCACCACATGTCAAAATTGTACCAACAAAAAAGTTTGCTGCAATATGTACATCCATTATTTTCTCCAATCTCTCTTTGCTATCTTAAATTCTTCATATGCAATTTTAACAAAGGCTATAATATCATCAATGAACCAACCAATGACAAAGCCTATAATAAAATCAGTCATTATCAACCTCATATGTTACATCATAACCACCCTTGCGGTCAGTCCACCAATCATCTTCATCGAGCCAATCCCAATCAATGTCAACACTATTAGTAAATGCGTCTTCAATGACTGAGGATGCTTCTAATTCACCATCTTTCAATTGACGGACAATTTCTTCAATTTCCTCGACTGTGGCATCTTCATAGATTTCATTGATTAAATTCTCATCAATATCAATTGCATATCGCTTCTCAACTTGATGCCATTCACTTTTAATTATTCTCATCATCTACTCCAAATAAAAACAAATCAACTCGCATCATTGCCTCTTCAAGCGTTAGCGCAAGCACTTTAATTGTTGCCTCATCACCCACAATCTGTAAATCAAAAGGCACTTTGCCTTTGAATCGGAAATCTTCGGGTAGGGTTGTTTTGACCTCAAACTCTTGTAGAGCCTTGATACGGTCCATGACTTTCAAAATGTCCATGATATTCTTTCAAAGTTTCAATCATTATATCAGAGCCCATAAAGTAATGAGGCAATAAAAAACCCTGCCGTAGCAGGGTTGATTAAGTTTACCGAATCTTACTCAGGTGTTTCCTGAGATTGGACTTGCGGTGTTGCCTGTTCTTTAATCTTCTCAACTAAAGATGCTACCTGTATATAAGGTAACTGTCCGAGGCCTTGTAGGATATTGTTTACTTCTTCGACTGTCAATTCAAGTTTAATCATTTTAACTCCTTATAATGAATGATTTATTTATAGTGGATTATACACTATTGAATGTATTTGTGAGGCAATTATTCGTCAGCAGGTAATGGTTGGTTGCCTTTAGCAAGCCATGCAAGATAGGTTTGGTAGTTTGGGTCTGTTTCAACTTTTAACATTGAAGTTACAGAGCCATCATCATTTGTTTTAATGATGACATCGTTTCCAGTTGGGCTTTTAGATAGTTTATACATCACAGTTCCATCCCTAAAAATTCAATGTATGTTAATGCATCAGAATTACCAATCCACCTATATGTGTTATATGCTGTAAAACCAGAACCAGTGATATAAGTCATAACTTGATCCATTGACGACCTATCTAAAGTCATATTGGTACTGATTGTTCCACCTGAAATTGATGGAGCAGAGCCTCCTAATGTAATTGACGTTGGAGCCAGTCTTGCTCTGACTGGAAGCTGAATACACCCAGACAAATTAGTTGTTGAAATTGCGTTCATAAAAACCGCTGGCATAAATGATCCACCCAAAGTACCACCACCGAATTTCCAATAGTACCGCTGACACAAAGCCAACTCAACACCATATGAACGATTCTCAAATGGGGATGCAGTAGACCCTGCTTCTAGCTGTACGCCTGTGACATACCAAGTTGCGTTAAGTGTTCCAACAACACTTGTTGCGCCTGTGGCTGAAATATATTGCGTCGCCGCCCACGCACCCGCTGTCCCGCTATTTGTGCTGCCAACACCTAAGCCAAACCAAACTTTTACGCCAGTGCCGTTTGTTGCACCAACCCATGTTCCAGTTGTGTCACCAGCAATCGTTACGCTTATAGAAGTCCAAGTATTTGCGGATGAGATTGTGTATGTAAACGGATATGACCTGCTTTGAGCGGAATTTGTTAAGACTCCGCCAAATGTTCCAGTTAAGCTCGAATACACTTGAAACGACAAAGTAATTGTTTTTGCGTTTGCCGTACCCCAGCCTAAATCGGCAAAGTTAAATCCTTCAATACTTTGCCCAACAAAAAAGTAATCTCCCGCTCCAACAGTAACAGCAGCAGCGACAGTCATTCCTAAGTAATTTGTAAATCCTGTAGGTGGTGTTACCGAGCCAGCATTTTGTTGCGCTGTAAATTTTGAATTTTGTGTTGAAGAATATGACCATCTGTCAACAAGATATTGACCATTTGCTGGCGTAACACTTGCACCCGCATTCCTTTGGTCAATCACCATTGCACCATTGATTATTCGATTTCTAAAACTTGTATTATTTGACCCTGACTGGGCTATTGAGACTGCGTTTGTCATGCTTTATCTTTCAGTGCCGCTACATCGGCTTGTAGTTGAGTGATAAGGGCTTGTTGTTCTTTAATAGCAGCTACAAGAAGTGGAATAACTTCTGTGTAACGCACACCAAGTTTATTAGGGTCTGTGTCATCTACTGCTTCTGGTAATACAGCTTGCACATCTTGAGCAATTAAAAAACTTCTACGAGTTGATGTTTGGTCAGTTTTATATTTACCAATAACCGCACGAAGTGTTGATACTTTATTTGCTGCATCAGCAATAGGCTCAATAATGTCTTTTTCTCTTTCATCAGAAATTGCACTCCATGACGTTCCACTCCTAGCAAGTTGAACCCCTGTACCATTTACGTTGTCGTAAATTTGCATCACTCCATTCTCAGAAGCAGCACCATTTCCAATAAGCCATTTAATTGCACCAGATTCGGCAAACGCAATTCGAGCAGCTTTATTTACAACTCCGTTTAAAGTCAATGACACATTAGTAGAGGCTACAGCATTTCCAACAACAAAATTACCAGCAATTTGCGCTTTAGCAGCAGTTTCACCTGTTATGGTGTAAAGACTTGTGTTGGCAACAAGCAATGCGCCGCTGGAGTCGATACGCATACGCTCTGCTAGTACATCACTAACACGAGTTTGAAAAATCATTGCCGCACCAGTACCATTGGTGGTTGTATTTTGAGCATCAATTTCAGCAATGGTTCGGACGCTTGTGTCTCTTGCTTGAAACAACAATGATGCCGCATTGTTGCCAGAAACAGTTGTATCTCCTGTGCCATCGTGAATGCTTAATTGACCAGCGGTAGCAGACGGCCCTTTGACTTCTAATTTGTAACTTGGCGAACTTGTACCAATCCCCACATTACCAGAGGAGTCGATACGCATACGCTCTGTTGCACCAGAACCTGGATTTGTACCAATTACAAAATCAGAAAGTGCAGACGCTTGATTTGTAGTTTGCGTTCCAAAAAATGTTGCAAAGTTTCCAGCGGCATCTTGAGTTCCAATTATACACCAGTTATTATTGGTACTACTTGTGTTTTTCAGAAGAAGTGGAATGTTTGCATATGTACCAAGAACAGACGTATTTGTGCTCGAAGCAAAAATATTTAATTTAGAGTTTGTTGTTGTTGTACCAATACCCAAATTACCCGCAGAATCAATACGTAAAACCTCAGTACTGTTTACTTGAGTTATGAATGGGTTTACGCCTGTTGCGCTGTTAACAACTAATTGACCATTGATTGTACCGCCTGTAACCGATAGATTGGTTGCAGTACCCATGTATGTTGAAATTGCGGTGATTACATCACCTAATGTAGCAGGATTTGCTAATACTACTGTTGTGCCGGATGTTGCAGTAAAATCAGCCGCAGCTAATTTCACACCATTTCTGTAAACGTCAATGTAACCAACGGCATAACTTGGTACTGTAAATGATGTTTGACCCGCTGTGGCAGTAAAGTCTGTTACTGACCTGTAGCCGGAAGTTCCTAGAAAGGGGTTTGTTATTCTACTTAGAGGCATTATATTCTCTCAAAGAAATTGTGATTATGTTCTATTTATAACATCAATTCTTGTGTAGGGTCTTGGTGACACACAAAATTGATGAATTCACACGCCATATCTTCATCGTTGAAGTACCGAACAATAGTTTGTGCTGTATTGATTGAGATGAAACTTATAAGAATATTCTTTTTATAGACTGAAAACTTAACAACCCATCCATTGCGGACTACAGGTTCCCATGAGCATATACTCTTGGAAATGTCAAGTTGAAGAATTTTTCTAATTGAAACTGAAATCGGTTCTCTCTGCATACCACTATGTATATAAAGAGAGAACCGAATATTTCAATAGTACTTTGCAAACCCGTTAGATTTGCGATGCTCGTAAACAATTTCAGCCCAAGTACAGATAAAATTGCCTATTTTTTTCAAAAGCATGATTAAGCCTTTGTAGTTTTAGAATATTTTGACAATGAATCTAAAACTTGATTTGTTACTTCTTGGTTAGTTTTTACGATTTGATTAACAAACTCGGTTTGTTTGTCGATGAAAGCATTTAGTGGTACTTGCAAGTCTTTATCTGCTACGAATGTATTAACAAAGTATTTTTTTGCACCTTGAACGGTTTCAATGAATGTATCTACTGCGAACATGTTTATCTCCTAAGACGATTAATAAAACAGGCCTCACTATTGAGCGCCTGTCCTATTATATAGTATTCTGTTGTGCGTTGCAACATATTTTTACTAGATTACTGAGTCTAATTCTGACTATCTTCAAATTGCATTTTGGCAAGGATATAATCTTTAACCAATGATGAACGAACAATATCATCAGCGGTAAATTCAATGCGAGTAAATGCCTTCATATGATAGGCAATGTCAAAGAATTTTAAAATGCCTGATACATCATTTTTTTTCTTATTCAGGTCGGTTTGTCTGTAGTCACCACACCATATAATCTTTGAACGATAGCCGACCCGTGTCATAACGGTATCAATTTCTTCAAAGGTCATATTCTGCATTTCATCTACAATAATGATTGCATCATCAAATGACATACCACGAATGAATGAAGTTGATATGAATTCAATATAATGCTGTTCTTCTAATCTATCCCATGCATCACGGCGGCCGAATAGTGTCTCGCAAATTTGTCTGTATGGTTGCTGATAGATTTCCATTTTCTCATTTACATCACCAGGCAGGTGACCAATCTCACGGCTCTGTACCGCTGACCGAACGATAATGATTTTATCAAATGGATTTGATTTGTCTAGTACTTCTTCTATCGCCTTGTATAATGCACAAAATGTTTTACCTGTGCCTGCAACACCATGTAGTGCTAAAAAATAATCACCTCGCTTGTATGAATCAAAAAATAGTTTTTGATTCTCTGTTAGTGGGTCGAATGTTCTTAGGTCGTCTATCTTTATCTTTAATGAATTTGTTGGTTTTGGAGAATTAACCTTGGCGGTTTCAATGAATGTGTTAGCAGTCTGTTTGCGAGCCATAGACTTCCTTTTGGTAGGTACGTTAGGGTTTTCTTTGTGTTGTCTCATAATTTGTTCAGTACATGTGCCTTATGAATTTTGCAGCTGACCCATGAGTTATAATAATTTTCCGATAATAAAGCATCTCTTATGAAAATCTCCTTTGTTTCTCTATATGAGCACTCTGACCTACTTTTACACAGGTACAGTATGGTGCGCTTAAAGTTTTCTTTACCTATCTTTTTAACATCGTCTTGCAATTCTTTAGACGAAGACCAATAGTCCGACCATCCAGAGGACAGTCGGACCTTTTTCTTTTTACCTTTGATTTGTTTCGTTCCGGCTCGAGTAAAAAATTTCTTCCCCACATACTTGCGGCTGTCAATAAGATTTTCGATTTCGTATACGAATCCGAATGAATCACCAATATCTTCTTCTGTAAATTCTTTGTTATTATATAACCACATTAATCATCCTCATCCTGTAGCGTATCACTCTCTAGGAGTATATATTCGCTACAGAATGGGCAATATATGGGGTCATCGTCACAAAGGTCTTCATTATATTTTAGTGTGAATTCTGATTCACAGTTATCACAAACGTGATGCAATGTTGCCATTAATCAGCCTTTCCGCATTTAGCTCTCTTTGCGTTAGTTAATGCACCAAAATCTACAGGCCATTCTCGTCCTGGTTGCAACTCAACTGCCCCAGCAGGGAAATGATATTGAACACCAGCAACTTGTTGAATTTGTGTAAGTGGTACACGGTACTTAGTCAAGTCATTACCTAGATTAGGATATGGCGCTGTATGAGAGAACATCCAACCAGCAACTTGTTTAGTTGTATTGTTAATCACAATCTTATAGTATGCATGTGGCACAATAACACCATTGCCGATAGTCTTGTCACCTTGACCATAAATTGCACCAACATAGATTGTGAATGGTTGATTCAATTGTACTGCCCAACCACGAACAGAGGTTTCAAGTAATTTCCAAATACCACGATTCAATGACCCTGCCTGTGGGTACATGTTAGTCATTAGAAACGATTCATACTCAACTTGTGCTGACCATGACAAGTCACCATCAGGTGCGGCATGCCCTTTATCGTAACCTGTTGCAGCGTAGTCATCAGGTCTTGCACCTGTGCCACCTAAACTTGCATCAGCAACAAATGCATTGGTGCGTG
>Ga0209400_1002954_pt1 | contig 12617 bp, 13 predicted proteins | sample M_130807_EF_Meta_FD_187313 | JGI IMG/M metagenome (GOLD analysis project Ga0209400, IMG submission 187313) | Freshwater microbial communities from Lake Montjoie, Canada to study carbon cycling - M_130807_EF_MetaG (SPAdes) (version 2) | ecosystem: Environmental > Aquatic > Freshwater > Lake... | reverse complement strand
GGATCTATGGGCGAACGCGGTCGAGTAACAGAGCCCATTCCTGGGCTAATTGCAGATGGTTTGGTTGATGTTATTTACTCGTGTGGACCGATGCCGATGTTGCGTGCCATCTCTGAAATTGTTGCGGGTAGTGATGTCGTGCACCAGTGCGCAGTTGAAGAATCAATGGCGTGCGGTGTTGGAATTTGTATGACATGTGTTTTACCTGTTAATGACGAAGATGGAAATGTGTCGATGAAGCGTTCTTGCATTGACGGACCAGTAATGGATGGCGCATTTGTCGCGTGGGACCTTGTAGGAAAAATACCGGAGGCGCACGCATGATTGATTTATCAACGACTTTTGGCAATGCGTGGTTTCCGTCGCCACTTTTTACAGCAAGTGGTTGTGCGAGCTCTGGCAAAGAATTAGCTCAATTTATTGACCTTCGCGAAATCGGCGCTGTCGTAACGAAATCGGTCATGAGCAAAGCGCGTCATGGACGACCAACACCACGCATGGCGGAAACGCCAAGTGGCATGGTCAATTCAATCGGTTTACAAGGTCCTGGAATAGATGCATTTTTAGCCGAGGATTTACCTTGGCTGGTAAGTCAAAAAGCTCGAGTGATTGTTTCCATCGCAGGTGAAACTGTCGAGGAGTATGCAACGCTTGCACGTAAAGTTCGATCAGCACCCGGAATTAGTGCGTTGGAAGTAAATATCTCTTGTCCGAATGTTGAAAATCGCGGGATGGTTTTCGCATGCGATCCAGAAGCATCGCGAAGAGTTATTGATGGAGTTCGTAAAACTTTAGGCGGAGAATTACCGATAATCGCGAAGCTATCTCCTGATGTAACCGACTTGGTTTCCATAGCAAAAGGGGTTGTAGATGCCGGTGCTGATGGTCTAGCACTTATAAATACTGTTTTATCAATGGTAATAAATCTGGACACCATGCGCCCACACTTGGGTGGTAAAACTGGAGGTTTATCCGGACCAGCAATCAGACCGATTGCAGTACGAGCTATTTATCAAGTACATGAAGCGATGCCTAACATTCCTATATTGGGAATGGGTGGAGTGTCTACAGGTCGTGACGCACTTGAGTTGATTTTGGCGGGCGCCAAGGGAGTATCAGTAGGTACCGCATCGTTTGCAGATCCTGCTGCGATTATTACTATTCAAAACGAACTCAAAGAATTGCTTGCAGCCCGCGGATTTACTTCCGTTGCACAAGCAGTTGGTTTCGCTCATCGCCCATTAGAAGAGCCCGGAAATAACTCATGAGTTCAAAGGCACCGATAATTCTAGCTATTGATACTTCGGATCTTGAATTGGCAAAGGCATGGATTAGACACACATCTGAGTACGTTGAAGTTTTCAAATTGGGTCTCGAATTTTTTCTCAATTTTGGTGCGCAAGGTGTTCGCGCCATCACAGAAAACTCTGATGCAAAAATATTCCTGGATCTCAAACTACATGACATTCCGAACACAGTTGCACATGCAACAGCAAGTGCCGCGTTATTGAAGCCTTTTTTCTTAACTGTTCACGCAAGCGGGGGAAGCGAAATGATTAAAGCGGCAGTTCAAGCTGCTCCGCAAACCAAAATAACGGCGGTAACAATTTTGACTTCTTTATCCGAAGACGACGTAAAAGCTGTCGGCTTTGCGCAGGATGCAATGAATTCGGCAACCACACTTGCTCAGTTAGCAGTTGCTGCTGGAGCCTCTGCCATCGTTTGCTCACCTTTAGAGACTGCGAATATTCGCTCTGCTGTTGGAAGTAAAGCCATAATCATCACGCCCGGAGTTCGCCCCTTAGCAATGGTCGGTACAGATGATCAGAGCCGCACGATGACACCATCTCAAGCAATTGCGGCAGGTGCCAACTTCGTCGTTATAGGTCGACCAATAACTAGCGCATGGGAGCCAACTGGAGTTGAGATTGGTAAGAGGGCTCGAGAAATTTCTACTGAAATTCTTAATTCTTAAATTCATCTTTTGCCACTAGATTATGCACATGGGAGCGCCGCCGCAATTAACTGCTCATGAACGTATTGCAGCGCTGGCAAAGGCCAAAGAATCGAGACAGATTCGCTCTGCAGCTAAAACCAAAATTAAATCTGGAGAACTTACGCTTTCGGATATTTTCACCTTGGCCGAGACAGATTCGGTTATTGGAAAAATGCGAGTTTCCGATTTGTTAGCAGCACTTAGCGGAGTGGGAAAAATTAGAGCTACAGCGATAATGGAACGCTTAAATATCTCTCCTACCCGCCGAATTCAAGGTTTGGGTAAGCATCAAATAAAGGCACTTCGTAATGAATTTAGCCCGTCACAATCACGTGGCAAGTTAATTGTTCTTTCAGGTCCCGGTGGCGTAGGTAAAAGTACTATTGCTGCATATATACGAAAGCACGGAACTTTTTGGGTAAGCGTCTCTTCAACTACACGCCAACCGCGCGCTACTGAAAAAGATGGAGTTGAATACTATTTTTTGACGGACGAAGAATTTGATCAGGAAATTGCAAAAAATCATTTTTTAGAGTGGGCGCATTTCGCAGGTGCAAGATATGGCACTCCTCGCGAACCGGTTGAACAAGGATTATCTGCTGGAAAGAATGTGCTCTTAGAAATTGATATTGAAGGCGCCAAACAAGTAAAAGTTCAAGCGCCTGAAGCGATATTAGTTTTCCTAGAACCACCTTCATGGGAAGAACTTGTTTCGCGCCTTGAAAGACGAGCCACTGACTCTCCAGAAAGACGTGCAGAACGTCTTCAACTTGCTCAAGAAGAGCTGGCCGCAGCCTCATTTTTCGATCATCGCCTCGTAAATGATCAGGTCGAGAACGTTGTGCAGAAACTGTTATCCTTAGCCTCTGCCCACTAGGGCTTACACCCTTAAATACTGCAACGAGGAGTTAAAACGATGGACGGAATTACAAATCCACCTATTGATGAACTGTTAGATAAAAGCGGTTCGAAATACAGCCTCGTTCTTTATGCAGCCAAGCGCGCTCGTCAAATTAATGCTTACTATTCACAATTGGGCGAAGGCTTGCTTGAATATGTTGGACCGTTGGTTGAAACTCACGTTCACGAGAAGCCACTTTCAATTGCTTTGCGTGAAATCAATGAGGGTTTGCTAACAATCGAAAACCTCGAACCAACAGCTTAAGTACTAAAAAATGAGTAGTGCCAAGCGAGAAATTATTCTCGGAGTTGGTGGCGGAATAGCCGCATACAAATCTTGCGAACTTCTTAGACGTCTTCAAGACCTTGATTTTGCCATCACTGTAGTTCCAACACCTTCAAGTTTAAATTTCGTTGGCACTGCTACATGGGAAGCGTTATCTGGTAGAAGTGTTACAACCGAAGTGTGGGAAAAAGTCGAACAAGTAAAACATGTTTCTCTTGCTGATCTAGCTGAAGCGATCATTATTGCTCCCGTAACAGCAGATTTGCTAGCCCGATTAGCTCAAGGTCGAGCAGAAGATTTGTTGACAAATGTAGTCACTGCCAGCAAGGCACCAAAATTTTTAGTACCAGCTATGCACCCGAACATGTGGCTTAATGAAAGCACACAAGAGAATGTAAAAATTTTGAGGGCACGTGGATTTGAAGTCATGAATCCAGATAGTGGCCGTCTCACAGGTGAAGATTCAGGTGTTGGAAGATTTCCTGAAACATCGCAAATAATTTCAACATTCTTGGACCATATTGGCTCGCATCAAGATTTGAAGGATAAGAAATTGCTCATATCAGCTGGCGGAACACGTGAAGCTATCGACCCAGTTCGTTTCATCGGAAATCGTAGTTCTGGTAAACAAGGGGTCGCAATAGCAGTAGAAGCTCGCAATAGGGGAGCCGATGTCTGCTTAGTTTTAGCAAATTCAAATATTTCTGATGTGGCCGGAATAGAGACTATTCGAGTTGAAACAGCCCAGCAGATGCATCTTGTACTTAAAGAGAAAATGCAAAATTGCGATGTTTTGGTAATGACCGCCGCTGTTGCTGATGCTAAACCGGCTACTTCTGCACCTGAGAAGATTAAGAAAAAAGAGTATAAATCTATCGATTTAGTTGCCAATGAAGACATTCTTGCAGATTTGAGTTCTTCCGCGAAAGATTCGCAAGTAATTGTTGGCTTTGCTGCCGAAACTTCAAATATTGAAGAATCTGGCCACGAAAAATTGAAGGCTAAGGATTTAGATTTGATCTATGTTAACGACGTTTCAGATGGAGCGATATTTGCCTCGGATCTAAGCACTGGTTATTTGATAACTTCCGATGGCAAAAGCACACATATTGAGGAGACATCTAAGGCCAAAGTGGCCAGAATAATTCTCGATAATGTGGTTTCTAGGTTAAGTTATGCCAATGGCTAAGAGACTCTTTACATCCGAATCAGTGACCGAAGGTCATCCAGACAAAATTGCAGATCAGATTTCAGATGCAATTTTAGACTCCCTAATTGGCCAAGATAAGAAATCCAGAGTCGCCGTTGAAACGTTGATCACTACTGGACAAGTTCATGTGGCTGGCGAAGTAACGACTGATGCCTATGCAGATGTGACTGGAATTATTCGCGAGACAGTTATCAATATTGGTTATGACTCATCCGATAAAGGTTTTGACGGAAACTCATGCGGAGTTTCGGTGTCTATCGGTCAGCAATCCCAAGATATCGCTCAAGGCGTAGATGATGCCTATGAAAATCGTGTGGCATCCTCGGTTGATCCATTAGATTTGCAAGGCGCTGGTGATCAAGGATTAATGTTTGGATATGCGTGTGATGACACAAAAGAATTGATGCCGTTACCAATTTGGTTAGCGCACGAATTAGCGGCACAACTAGCAAAAGTTCGTAAATCTGGAGCATTACCTTATCTACGTCCAGATGGAAAGACTCAAGTAACAATTGAATACGAAGGTGACAAGGCTGTCGCTCTTAATACGGTTGTAATCTCTTCTCAACATGCTGAGGATGTTTCAGTTGAAAAACAACTTACCCCAGAGATCATTGAGCAAGTAATAAACCCAATTATCGCCAAGATTGACCTTCCAAAGAATGATTTGCGCATACTTATAAATCCGACAGGAAGATTTGTTATCGGCGGACCAATGGGAGACGCAGGACTAACGGGGCGCAAAATTATTGTAGATACCTACGGTGGTATGGCACGCCATGGCGGCGGTGCATTTAGCGGAAAGGATCCATCAAAAGTGGATCGTTCTGCTGCGTATGCGATGCGATGGGTTGCCAAGAACGTCGTTGCAGCAGGATTCGCACGTAGATGTGAAGTTCAAGTTGCCTACGCCATTGGTAAAGCTCAACCAGTAGGTTTATTTGTTGAAACTTTTGGCACGGAAACTGTGCCTGTAAATAAGATCCAGGATGCAGTTTTGCAGGTTTTTGATTTGCGTCCTGCTGCGATCATTCGAGATTTAGATTTGCTTCGCCCGATTTATTCTAAAACAAGCGCCTATGGACACTTTGGACGCGAGTTAAAGGAATTTACCTGGGAGTCAACTAGTCGCGTTGACGCTTTGCGCGCAGCAATCAAATAATTACTAGGTAACCCAATGCAGAGCGTAAAGCCGCTACGCCTTAAGAGAGAAACGTATCGCTCTGCCTCTAAAGCAGATTCTCACCTTGTTGTTAATGTTTGGGTAGATTCTGGTTTATCTCACTTAGATGGTGTTTATTCATATCGCTGTCCAAATGAATTGATAGAGAAAGTATCAATTGGGTCGCGTCTGAAAGTGCCATTTAACTCACGTAGTTGTGAAGCTCTAGTAGTAGAAATTATTGAGAATAGCGAAGCAATTGATCACTACAAAGTAATTGAATCTGTCCTTGGAAATGTTCCAGTAGCAAACACTGCAATGATTGAATTCTATCGAGCCATGGCGAAATATTGGGCTAGTGATCCTTACTCTTTGATTAAGTTCGGAATTCCTTCGAGAGTTGCTTCTGTTGAGAGAATTACGGGAGCAGAACCCCTTAAATATTCCAAGAATATTAATGTCAGCAAAAAGACTTCACAGAATTACTTCATGATGCACTCACCTCATAAATCTGCTTATCTCGAAATTGTAGAATTAGCGCTTGAAAGAATGAAGCATGGTTCCACACTTCTATTGCTTCCGGATACGAAAGATATCGACCGTGTACTCCAAATTTTTCTTGGCAAGAAAAATGATTTCGAAGTAATACGATTAGATTCATCTTTACCCAGGGCGCAACGCTATGAGAATTATTTGAAATCATCGCTCAACAAAGGCGTTCTAGTTATAGGCAATAGAAGCGCTCTATTCGCACCAATGGTAGATCTCAATTCAGTCATAGTGGGTTTTGAGAAATCTGAGCAATATTTCGAAAAGAAACATCCTTACTGGAACACCCGCGATAGCGCTTTTTTGCGAGCACAAATTGAAAATCTAAATCTATATTTCACAGGATATGTGCCTTCTAGTGATATGGCGCAACAGATTGAAAAAAGAAATGTTAAGTTCATAACCGAGAGAGCAAATGTCACTACCACCGCTTTTCCTCAGACACAGGGCGAATTGTTGCCCGATCGAATTATTCCGGCGATTCGAAAAGCATTTAATCAAGGTGCCGTCTTGTTTCTTGTTCCAAGAAAAGGTTATGCAAATGCTTTGTTATGTGCGAAATGTAGAAATATCGCTTTGTGTAAGTGCGGTGGCAGATTATTAGTTGCTGGTCAAAATGCTGATCCTATGTGTTCGGTATGTAATACTGCAGTTAAGAATTGGCAATGTAGTTGGTGCGCAGGAACAACCAGATATATATCAGCACGAGGAATCGATAGATTCCATGAAGAAATCGGTAGAGCGTTTCCCGATATACCGATTCAGTTATCGAGTGCTCCAAATATTTTGGAAGAAGTAGCCGAAAAAACCAAGATAGTTATCGCTACAACCGGATCAATTCCTGGGAGTTTTAAAGAGTATTCAGCGGTTGTGTTGCTCGAAGGTCAAAGATTTTTAGCGGCATCATCTTCTCGATTCGAAGAATTGGTGTACGAATCCTTTTTTGAAGCGGCTGCACACGTGAGCAAAAAGGGAAACGTGTTCGTAGTCTTAGATGCTTTTCATCCTTTGGTAGCGGCTATCACTAAGTGGAACCCCGGAACCTTGGTAAGAAAGATTTTACGGGAAAACGAAGAAGCGTTCTTGCCACCATATTCTTCTATGGCCGTTTTAACTGTTCAAAAACATGAGGCAATACTTTTGAAAAATGGTTTAGCGAAGAGCATAAAGGATGGACGTCTACCAATGAATTCACAAATATTTTTATCGGAGGACGCAGAGTCTGATGACGCAAAAATCCTGCTGAGTGTTCCTGTGGAGAATCGAGATATTCTGGCGGCATTTTTATTGGAACTTTCGCGAAAAAGAGCAGTTTCTAAGAAAAGTTTCGTCAATATCGCATTGGATCCATTCACTCTGTTGCGTTAATTGAGTTGGTAGACTGAGTCCATGTCTATTCAACAAATACGCCTCTTCGGGGACCCGGTTCTCGTTTCGCCTGCGTCCGAAGTTGTTGATTTCGACAAGGAAATTCGAAAGCTAGTTCAAGATTTAACAGACACAATGATTGCTGCTCCTGGCGCAGGTTTGGCGGCTCCACAAATCGGTGTGCCTTTGCGCGTTTTTGTATGGGATGTAGATGAGACATTGGGGCATTTGATAAATCCATCTCTAGATCTCAGTGTTGAAGAACAAGATGGAGAAGAAGGTTGTTTGTCATTTCCATCTTTATCCTATCCAACTAAACGCTCTATGAGAGTTGTTGCTAAAGGTTGGAATATGCATGGAGAACCAGTCACAGTAGAAGGATCCGAACTTCTAGCAAGGGCTATTCAACATGAAACTGATCATCTAGATGGAATAGTTTTCATCGATCGATTAGATGATGAAACAAGAAAGATTGCAATGAAAGAGATTCGCGAATCAGAATGGTTCGGACAGGCCTTGAGCACTGGTGTTTCTCCAACAATAAAAGTTTCTCCACACAGCACTTTTGGAAAAGGGTTGTAGTGATTGTTGCGGTTGCAGCTACGGCAGATGTAGCAATCCCAACTCTCGATTGGCTATTAACTTCTAAGCATCAACTTCTTCGTGTTGTAACAACTCCGGATTCAAAGGCTGGTAGAGGTAAGGTGATTACTCCTTCTCCTGTGGCTATGTGGGCAGAAGCGAACGGTTTGGAAATTTTGAAACCAGATACTTCCGAGGAAATGATCAGTGCCTTTAAAGGTGTAGATATCGTTTTGGCAATCGCTTATGGACGAATATTGTCCAATGAAATTCTAAAAATTCCCAAGCATGGTTTTCTCAATTTACATTTCTCACTCCTGCCTGCGTACAGGGGAGCGGCTCCAGTGCAAAGATCAATTTTGCAGGGTGACGTGACTACGGGAATATCTATTTTTCAAATAGATGAAAATCTAGACACTGGACCCATCTATGTTCAGAAAGAGTTTCGGATTCCTGAAAATTCTACAAGCGAAGAAGTTTTACGTGATCTTTCAAATTTAGGTGCGTCATCATTTGATGCTGTGCTTGAAATGATCAATCTGGGGGTCGCACCCACTGCGCAAAGTACGACAGGAGTTAGCTTTGCTCCGAAAATAACTAAGGAAGAAGCGAAGATAGATTGGCATTTACCAGCAAAGAAAATTACTGATGCAGTAAGAGCATTTACCCCTAATCCAGGTGCTTGGACATCACACAGAGGTTTATCTTTGAAAATTACTGACGCTCGCGAGGAAGTCACAGAAGAAAGTTTTGAACCCGGAACACTTCATGTTGTGGGCAAGAAAATATTCGTCGGAACAGCAACAAATTCTGTTGAAATGATGAGAGTTATTCCGGCAGGTAAGAAGGAAATGAAGGCTTCGGAGTGGATAAATGGGGCACGCTTGTCCGAGGGTGAAATTTTTGAATAAACCACCTCGCAAGAGTTTTAGTTCGCCCAAACCTGATGCATCTCGTCTGCTTGCCTATGACGTTTTACATGAAGTAAATCGAAATGGCGGATACTCCAATTTGTTGCTGCCAAAGATACTTTCACAATCTGCATTAGATGAACGAGATAGAGGTTTTGCAACGGAGTTGGTCTACGGGACTCTACGCATGCAAGGAAGGCACGATTGGATTCTGGCCCAAGCAAGTGATCGACCATGGGAAGAAGTAGATCCTGCATTAGTAGATGTCGCTCGATTAGGCGCGCATCAACTCTTTGAAATGCGAGTGCCAACGCACGCTGCTGTATCAGCCACTGTTGAGCTGGGTAGAAAAGTACTAGGTGAATCCAAGGCATCATTTTTAAACGCGATCTTAAGAAAGGTCAGTCAAAAAACCCTCGATGAATACGTTTCCGAAATTATGCTCATCAAAGATGATTTCGAGAGATTATCAATTTTGCATTCACATCCTCAATGGATTATTAGCGCGTATTTAGATCAACTCGGAAGTTTGGAGGAAGTTGAAAAATTGCTCATCGCAAATAATCTTGCACCCAGGCCAACTCTGGTTTCTTGGCCTGGATTAAGTACACAAGATGACTTAATCCAAGTGGGTGCAACAGCCACACCATTCTCACCGTATGGTGCAGTTTTTGATGGATCACCTGCTTCTTTGGATCTTGTGATTGCGCGAAAAGCTGGTGTTCAAGATGAAGGATCTCAATTAGTTGCGCAGATTTTTTCGCAAGTAGCAGCGGATCAAGAACTGTGGCTTGATTTGTGTGCCGGTCCTGGAGGTAAAGCAGCGTTATTAGCGGCTATCGCTCGGTCGAAAAACATTGAATTTCGTGCCAATGAAATTTCTGAAGTGCGAGCAAAATTGGTACGTCAAGTTGTTCAAGGGGCAGAAGTGAGCACCGTAGATGCTCGCGAATTATCAACGCTTGGAAAAAAATATGGAGCGATACTCGCAGATGTTCCTTGTACGGGGTTAGGAGCTTTACGTCGTCGACCAGAAGTTCGTTGGCGCAGAACTGTTACCGATTTGAAAGCACTAGTTATTCTGCAGGGAGAGATTATTGATGCGGCGATTGAAAATCTCTTGCCTGGGGGAGTATTGGGATATGCAACATGCAGCCCTCATTTGTCTGAAACTCGTATTGCCGTATCGGAAGCCTTGAAACGTCATCCGGAAATGGAGTTAGTAGACCTCACTTCTTTCATTCATGCTGAACTACGAACAAGCGCAGTGGATCGAGGAGCGCTTACTTTGTGGACGCACCGTCACAACACGGACGCTATGTTTCTGAGTGTTTTACGTAAGAAGAATTAGTATTGCGCCATGAGTAAGCCAGTGCGCATCCATCCGAGTGTCTTAAACGCAGACCACACGAAAATATTGTCAGAAATCGATCGTGTATCGAAAGTTTCAGATCTATTGCATTTAGATATTCTCGATGGCAAGTTCGCACCCAATACTTCTTTTTCATGGGAAGAAGCGCAGTACATAATTTCTGGTTCTGCGATTCCGGTGGATGCACATTTAATGGTTATTGATAGCGACGAACAAGGTCCACGGTACGCTGAAGCTGGTTGTCAAAGTGTCACGATTCATGTTGAAAGTACACGAGATATTGGGAAGGCAATTAGAGATATTAAGTCTCATGGAACGCGCGCTAGTTTGGCTTTAAAGCCTGCAACCCAGATTGAAGACTACAGGGATTATTTGGATGATGTTGATATGTTTTTGATAATGACTGTCGAACCTGGTTTCGGCGGCCAATCTTTTATGTCTGAAATGATGGATAAAGTTTCACGTACACGTGAATTAATCGGAGACAGACCGATTTGGTTGCAAGTTGATGGCGGAATATCAAAAGAAACTATCGAAATAGCTAGCGCGGCTGGCGCTGATACCTTTGTGGCGGGAAGCGCAGTTTATAAGGCGCAAGATCCTGCAGCCATGGTTTCCATCTTGCGCGATTTGGCGCAATCTGTGCAAAAATAGGTTCACGTTGTTCCGGGGGTCGGTGTAATTCCGAACCGGCGGTAAAGTCCGCGACCCGATCAAATCCATTGATCGGTTGATTTGGTGAAATTCCAGAACCGACAGTCACAGTCTGGATAAAGGGACATGGTTTCACTTCTTCAATTCCGAAGTTGTGATGCTTTGTTGCTTCCTGGGCGCTTTAACCGAGGAGGGAATACGTAAATGTTTTTGATTAAATGGTTGTTTGAAACTAATCTTACTTTTGGTTCAAAATCTATTCCGCTGCGAGAAATAGTCGGTGGAATTCTTGGACTTACAAGCGCTGTTCTAGGCGCCAAGAGAAAAATTGCAGCATGGCCCGTAGGAATATTTGGTGATGCATTGCTTTTCACCGTTTTCCTAGGTGCGGTATTCGCATACAGCGAACAAGATGCGAATTTCTACGGACAAGCTGGAAGAAATCTGCTGTTGATCGTTGTCAGTGTTTATGGATGGATTAGATGGGCGGCTTATCGAAAGTCGTCTAAATCAAAAACCACGGTAACGCCTCGATGGACTACGACTCGAGAAAAGATGTATTTAGTGCCAGCGATAGTTGTTGGTTATCTATTGTCTATGAATATTTTTAAGGCGTTAGGCGAAACTGGGACCTGGTTACTAGTTGATACGTGGATATTTACAGGCACGGCATTGGCAACCTATGGAATGAGCCGTGGATACGTTGAATTCTGGCTTGTGTGGGTTGCAGTTGATCTTGTTGGAGTTCCATTTGCTTTGATCAATGGCTATTACCCAACAGGAATTTTGTATGCGATTTATCTTCCATTTGTGCTGTGGGGCTTCCTATCGTGGCTCAAAATTAGCAAGAATGAGAAGGTCACTCTCTAGTAAACTAAAGACATGAAAACCTTTGAATCCCTTTGGAGCGAGTTGGAAGTTATTGCTCTAACTCGCCCAGAGGGTTCAGGTACCGTCAAAGCTTTAGACGCAGGACTTCATTCCATAGGAAAAAAAATTATCGAAGAAGCCAGCGAAGTGTGGATGGCGGCAGAACATGAAGATAATGAAGCGCTTGCCTTAGAAATTAGTCAATTAATTTATCACCTGCAAACACTTATGTTAGCTAGAGGATTAACCCTTCAAGACGTTTATAAGAATCTTTAGGAGATATTGATGTTAAGAGTTGCCATCCCCAATAAGGGTTCGCTAGCAGAGGATTCAATAGCTGTTCTCAAAGAAGCAGGATACAAACAACGAACAGATAGTCGCGATCTAGTGTTAGTTGACATTGAAAATCAAGTTGAGTTTTATTACTTAAGACCAAGAGACATTGCGCTATACGTGGGTTCCGGTGAATTAGAGGCAGGCATCACTGGTCGTGATTTACTTATCGATTCTGGAGCTGCTGCGATTGAAACCCTTGCGATGGGTTATGGTGGATCAACGTTTAGATTCGCAGCTCCCTCTGGGAAAAATTGGAAGATTGCAGATATCTCGGCAAAACGTATTGCAAGTGCGTACCCCGGGTTGGTTAATGCTCACCTGCAATCTTTGGGAATAACTGCAACGGTTGTTCGCCTGGATGGTGCAGTTGAAAGCAGTGTGCGATTAGGTGTTGCCGATTTGATTGCAGATGTAGTGAGTA
>Ga0209400_1002949_pt1 | contig 12628 bp, 14 predicted proteins | sample M_130807_EF_Meta_FD_187313 | JGI IMG/M metagenome (GOLD analysis project Ga0209400, IMG submission 187313) | Freshwater microbial communities from Lake Montjoie, Canada to study carbon cycling - M_130807_EF_MetaG (SPAdes) (version 2) | ecosystem: Environmental > Aquatic > Freshwater > Lake... | reverse complement strand
CCATCGCTTGCAATAGCTCTCGGTTTGGTAGATACGCCTGCAGGGTTGTCCGCTTGCTTGAGATTGGCGGACCAGTCCAGACTCACCGCAGATGAGTATCATCGGCTCACAGTTTCAATCCAGCTTGGGAGGCATGACCTCAGATTTATGCCTGGCCTCAATTCACCCTCTAGATGGCCAGAAGTCACAGCTGATCGTTTCGTTCGACTCTTGGAGAGTATCAAGTCTGAGATAGATATTGTTGTTGTTGATCTTCCTCAGGCAACTTCGTTCATAACTCATCTGAATCACCCTTCTGTTTTGGCTCGCGCTATGGATTTTGGCAGGGATGCTTTTCTCATTGAATTCCTGAGGCAAGTTTCAAAACTTGTTCTAGTTTCAGGTTGCGACCCAGTTTCAGCTCACCGGTTCTTAGCCGCAAGAGAGTATCTAGAAGAGTTTGCAATTCAGGTAAACCCATATACCGTGGTGAACCGCTTCAGAACTTCAGCACTTGGCAGTAAAGCAAAGACTGAACTCGAGGACACCTTCCTGTCCTTGGCAAAAGTTCGAATTGATGCTTTCATTCCAGATGAACCAGAGAATCTAGATAAAGCTCTGCTTAACGGCCTACCTTTGACCCTCCTAAAGAGGTCATCACCTGCTCGCCAGGTCATCAGTAATCTCGCGAGGCAGCTGCTTTTAGATAGTGCATCCGGGGAAGCTCTGGCTAAACTTTCTTAGGTGTCCACACTTTCAGATCTAATGAAGCAAAACGGCCAGACTCACAACGCCGACATTGAGTGGCTCCATGCCCTCATTGCAGACTGGCAGGTCATAGCAGACCTGAGTTTTGCCGATTTAGTACTTTGGATTTCCGATGGTAAAGGCGGATTCATTGCCGCCGGTCACGCAAGACCTTCCAGTGCTGCCACAGTGTTCTACCGAGACATAACTGGTAAACCGGTTGAGAAGGCTTGGGCAACACTCGTAAGCAATGCCTTTAAGACGGGTAAGAGCGTTGACTACTCAGAGCCAGATAAGTATCAGGGAGTTCCAGCCAGACTGAGTGCCGTTCCAGTTTTTAGAAGACTAAACATTGAATCTGGAACCGACATCACTCCAAGTCCAATCGCTGTAGTTACTAAGCACACAAACTTAGGAGAAGCAGCCGCTCCTAATAAAACCAGAATCAATCTCTCAGTGCTTGGAGACATTCTGTTGAACATGGTTGTTGATGGAAGTTACCCAGAATTCAATAAACAAAGTGCGCCACGAAGAGGTGCACCTCGTGTCAACGATGGGCTTCTCCATCTAGATGCCAACGGCGCGGTTGTATTCTCATCACCCAATGGAATATCTGCTTTTCAGAAACTAGGTGTTACTGGAGAACTCGAGGGAAGATCTCTTTTAGAGGTGACTAAAGAGATCAATAAAAACAGTGTCAATGTTGATGAGAACCTACCCATAGTTGTTTCAGGAAAACTTGCTGGACGTGCTGACATTGAAGGTAACGGAGCAGCACTGTCTGTCAGGTCAGTTCCTATTTATGAAAAATCTATAAATACCGGAGCTATTCTGCTCTGTCGAGATGTTACAGAGTTGCGTCGTCAAGAGCGAGAGCTTATAACCAAGGATGCAACTATCCGTGAGATTCACCACCGAGTGAAAAACAACCTGCAGACCGTTGCAAGCCTGCTTCGAATTCAAGGCAGAAGAAGTCAATCTGCAGAAACCTTAGAGGCTTTGAGTGATGCTGAACGACGCGTTGCCGCCATTGCTGTTGTGCATGATTCACTTTCCGAAGGTTTGGCTCAGGATGTGAACTTTGATGAGGTCTTTGACCGAATTATCGCTTTGGTTAGCGAACTAGCCGCAGCTTTCAATGCCAAGGTCACCAACCTCAGAATCGGTAAGTTTGGCAGGTTGCCAAGTGAAATGGCAACTCCGTTATCTGTAGTGCTTACTGAGATTGTTACCAACGCTTACGAGCATGGTTTGGCTAACAGAACTGGTCACGTCACAGTCAATGCAAGCCGCAAGTCAAAAAGGCTATACATCTCAGTGGCTGATGATGGTGTTGGTTTAGAGCCAGGCAAGATTCTGAGTGGGCTAGGAACCCAAATTGTTAAGACATTGATTGAGGGCGAACTTCGAGGAAAGATTGAATTCAAATCCGACAAAACAGGTGGAACTTCAGTCTCTTTAGAATTACCGCTTATTTAGGCTGAGCGACGTGCTCGCGCATACTTGCGCTTTAGCGACTTGCGCTCATCTTCACTAAGGCCACCCCAAACACCATTGTCCTGGTTCTCTTTTATGGCGTATTCAAGACAGTTTGAAGTCACTTTGCAATCACGGCAAATGGCCTTAGCCTGTTCGATCTGTTCTACTGCTGGGCCTGTATTTCCTACCGGGAAGAAAAGTTCTGGGTCTTCGGTTCGGCAGCGAGCTTCTGTTAGCCATGGCAGTTCCATATATTTATGTTCCTTAGATCGGATATCAGGGGAAGCGCATCAGAATAAAGCTAAATCCTTGAAGATTTCTTGGTTTATTCGCGATCGCGACAGGACAATTTTCCCACAGCCGGGGGTGGTTTGTAAATAGGCATTTAGGCTTGGAACTATGGGCAAAACCAACATTCGGATTACGCTGCGAGCAATCTCAATCGCATATTTCTTGGAGTCGCTAGTTCTATATCTAGCCACCTTTGTCTCCATCTGGGCGATGGTAACAAGTCAAAGCAAGGCCTTGCTGACAGACTCTGCATTGGTGCTCCTGACCCTAGGAGCAGCCATCTGGTTGACCTTTGCTGGACTGGCTATAACTAAAGGCAAGCGCTGGGCTAGGAGCGCTGGAGTGTTCTGGCAGTTGATTCAGTTGACTATCGCTCTTGGTACCTTTGAGGCAAGCCTCTTGGGAGGCCTTGCGATCGCAATACCTTCCATCGCTGTTTTTATAACTCTGTTTATACCCGATGTTGTTAGGGCAACCAGCGAAACTAGATAGCAAGTACCTTACGAAGCATGGCAACGTGCCCAGTTGCCTTGACGTTGTATAGGGCGTGCTCAATCTTGCCCTTCTCATCGATAACGAAGGTAGATCTAATCAAACCCTCATAGACCTTCCCATACATGCTCTTCTCACCAAACGCTCCATAAGCCTTGATTACCTTCATGTCTGGGTCTGAGAGTAGATCAAACTTCAGGCCCTCAGCCTTGCGGAACTTGGTCAATTTGGCAGCGTTGTCAGGGGAGACTCCTAGAACCACATAGCCAGCTTTCTTCAGAACGGACATGTTTTCTTGGAAATCACAGGCCTGTTTGGTGCAACCTGGGGTGGAAGCAGCTGGGTAGAAGTAAAGAATTACTCGGCTACCTTTGAATTCAGCCAGTGAGACAGCCTTCTCATCTTGGTTGGTTAGTTTGAATGCAGGGGCTTTAGAGCCAACAGTTAGTTCAGTCATATCTCTAATCTTATAAAAGTCACAGTTAGGCAACTTTGTAACGCGCATAGATAACTGCTATTCTTGAGAATCGTTGCCTAAGGCAATGCGCTTCTAGCTCAATCGGCAGAGCAACTGACTCTTAATCAGTGGGTTCCGGGTTCGATTCCCGGGGAGCGCACAAGAGGGCTCTAAGTAGAAATGCTTGGAGCCCTTTATTTATTTGGGATTCAGGGGCATTGTCGGCTCAAACCTATATCATTAGATAACAAGCAATAACAACTCGATTGGGCACGTATTGGGCACGATTGGGCACGTATTGGGCACGACAAAGGGGCGAAATGACTACAACAAGATCCAAACGCGGATTAGGTTCAGTAAGAAAATTACCTAGCGGGCTCTGGCAACTACGCTATACAGACCCAAACGGAACTCGGCGCACCGCTAGAACAACATTCAAAACCAAGGCAACCGCAGAACTAGAACTAACCCGAATCAGACAGGCAATCGAATCAGGAACTTGGCAGGCAGACCAAACCCCACAAAGCGGAGGGCTAGACCCTAAGAGCGTCACCCTCAAAGAATTGGCAGACCATTGGCGAACCCAACGAGTGAGTTCCAAGGGCAGACCCCTAAGCCCAAACACCCTAAACGAATACCAGAGGCTCATTGAGAGCACCCTCAAAGGGCTCTCAAATAAGCCGATTAGATCTATAACAAGGGCTCAAATAGAGGATTGGAGAGTTCCTCAAATGGCTGAGGCACCCAATCAAGCGGTAAAAGCCTACAAGCACCTAAAGACCCTAATGACGTTCGCTCAAAAGAGGCATTGGATAGCCCTCAACCCCTGCGACATTGAACGAGCAACCGCCTACACACCAAATGAGCCCGAGGCACCGACAAGCAAACAAATTCAAATAATGCTCGAAAACGCTTCAGAACCATTCCGAACAATTCTCATATTTGGGGCTTACGCAGGACTACGCAAAGGCGAAATTTTAGAGCTCAGGCGCAAAGATATTTCAATAATCAAAGAGAGTGGAGATAAGTTCATTCAACTCAGTATTAGCCGGGCAGTTATTTGGGATAAGGGCGAGGCAATAGTAAGCGAACCTAAAACTCAAGCGGGAATTAGATCTCTCCTAATGCCCCTCGAAACTACTGAGGACATTCTCAAACACCTCAAGAGCATAAGCATTAGCCCAGAGGCTCTCCTATTCCCACGCAGACCAGACTCGGAGGAACATTGGGGCGAATATCAGATAAAGCCTCATTGGGAAAAGATTAGAGCCCTAGCGGGATTCAAAGGCAGGTTCCATTCATTGAGAGCCTACGCCTCGACAGAATTCGCAAAACTAAACCCGACAGACAGGGAACTAATGGAACGATTCGGACACAGGAACATAATCACCGCGCAAAAATATCAACGCACCACCGGGCGAGAAGCGCAACTCCTTAGAAGTCAAACCTATTAGACTCGGATATCTTCTTATCGAAAACAGATTTTGAGAGGCGGGCCGTAGATTTGAATGAAATTTCTAGAAAAGCAAGAGGCTTGTCTTTGGGATTATCAATTCTTCTGGCAATTCCGTTAAGTATCGCCCCCGCAACGACTGCCAGCGCAACAACTGATTGCACGACAGTAAAAAACGCACTGCTAAAAAAATATGATTATCTTGAGTTCAGCTCCGACGATCAAGACATAATTTACCTAAAAGAAATCAAAGGATTATGTCATGGCGGATGCAAAACAATGAGAGATTTTATAGACTACGGATACAATCTCCCCGCGAATCTTTATTGGGTGGTTCATGATTCACTAAGAACCTGTGAGGTTGTTGCAGACAAAAGTGATTGGAACCAGCCAATCCCAGGGAAATATAGGATCACTAAAGCGCCTAAAGTTCTAGGAACCCCAAAAGTTGGAAAGACTTTATCTTTTGCTTGGGGTAATTGGAGTGTTAACGGCGAATGGAGAGACAACCGCTGGTTTGTATGCAAAAATCCAAAATCTAAAGCTCAATCCTCGACTGTTGAAGAGGATATTTCAATCAGCCTTCCCGATAGTGACTGTGTTCAACAGGGCAATCCACGGAGCCCTGATATTTTCAAACTTTTCCCAAAACACAAAGGAAAGTTTGTAATTGTATGCCAGTACACAGAGAGTTTTTCCTATCACGGTGTAACTTGCTCTCCTTCGGTTAGAGTCGTTTAGCTCTTCGGGTATTTCTTTGAAATGCCCAAGGATGAGATTGCGCTTTGTATAAATCAATTGTGGGCCTGTTAGTCGTTTAGGGCACCGCAACATAATTACCGCGCAAAAGTATCAACGCACCACCGGGCGAGCAGCAGACTGACTCAGGCGTAAAAACGGATAAATATCACTAGAGTTGCCTATTAGGAACGCTCAAAGAAACGGATATCCCTATGAGTCAATGTCGAACTTGCGCTGAGAATATTGGCAGCTCGAACTATTGCGAGTATTGTGGCACGATTCAGTATTCGCAAAGAGGGAGATGGAACTCGGAATCATTTCGCCCTATTTTCGGCTTTGTTTTCATAATTGTTGGAATAGGAATATTCTTTTGGGCATTTCCTCTATTAGGACCGAATTGTCGATCTCTTGTAGATTCGGGAAAACTCTTAGGTGGGCTAAAGTTTTGGGATCAGGTTGCCCCCATCTCCGGATCAGTATCAACCAATTGGCCTTATCCTAAATACTTTGGTTATTGGTGGTCACCTCAAGCTCAAGACCCTACTTTTGGAGCACCAATTTACCCTTTCATTCTCCTACTCATTCTTGGCTTTATTGGTTGGGTATGTATCCAATACGCAATTCACTTATTTAGAAAATAATTCTGAGATTGTTTTAGATCTAACAAGGTAGATACAAGCGACACGCCTAAAAATGCTCGAACTTGATTAGTTGTTATTTGTCTGTGATAAATGGAGTGAGTTGTAAATAAACTACAAAACGATCGTGAAATAAAAATCATGATCCCGGTTGTGAGTGAAAACCTCACCAGAGATACGACCACCGCTAAGGCACGACAGAGGAACATTCCTCGAGTGGATAATGCGAGGCAACGGGAGCACCTATCTCCTAAAAATTTCCCCCATAGGTTTGAAATACGGGGGAGAGTAGCGAAGTTGCCCGTGCACTTAGATAAATTACCTAATTTATTTAAGGATACAAATGAAAACAAAAGTGCCAGATATTGCGCAACCCAAATATCTATCAATCAAACAAGCCTCAATAATCACAGGCTTACACGCAAACACAATCCGCAACTACATTCGCATTGGAAAACTCAAAGCGGTAAGAGTAGGGGCAAGAATAATCCGAATCGAACAGGCAGAGCTCGAAAACCTATTCGCCCAATATGTAGGCGGTGAGTTCTCAATATGGAATCGAATCTAAAACACAAAGGCAATGGCGGTTCAGGCAATTCAGGCGGTTCAGGCAGTTCTCAGAGTGCGGGCGGGAATGAACGCTCAGTAAGAGAAATGCTCGAACTATTGCTCAATTGGGTAAGTAGATACGTTGTATTCCTAAACGAGAGAGATAGATACATAATTCCCCTTTGGATAATTCACACGCACCTAGCGGAGGAGCTCTACACCACGCCAAGATTGCTAATCGACTCTCCCATTCCCGGATCAGGCAAAACCACGCTCTTAGAGCACTTGCATAGATTCTGTAAAGGTTCCGTTCTAATGGCAAACGTTTCAAGTTCCGCACTATTGGGGCGCATAACTGCAAACGGAATCAGAACCCTACTTATAGACGAGGCAGACAGATCACTAGACCCCAAAAAGCCGGGTGTTCAAGATCTAATCGCGCTACTAAATAGCGGACATACGATAGGAGCAACTCGCCCCGTAAATGTCCTAAAGGGTAAAAAATGGGACATTGAGGAAATGCCTACATTCGCCCCGGTTGCTCTCGCAGGTAATACGCCAAAAATACCTGAGGACACTCGAACCCGTTGTATTGTCGTGAGGCTACTACCAGACAAAAAAGGCAGAGCACAAGAGAGTGATTGGGAGGAACTAGAGCCCAATGTAATTCAACTAAGAGCAGACATTGAGGTAAGTGCAATCCAATGGAGAGAACAGATTACTCAGAACTCTAAACCTAAGCTACCGGCAGAGTGTAAAAATCGTTTCAGAGATAAATGGAAACCACTTAAACGAATTGCGATTCTAGCCGGTGATGATTGGGCGGAGAGAGTGGATCAATACATTCTCCAAGATATTGAAAATATAAAAGAGCAAGAGGAAAACGGAGATTCCAAACTTGCCCTACATATTCAACTTGTAAAAGATCTCTATGAAATATTTGAGGGTGAGCTCAAGTTCATAGGAACCGAAACACTCGTGAGCAAACTTGCTAGACAGAACTCAGAGTATTGGGGTGAGTCAAGCATGTTCGGCAGAGCAATTACAACTCAACGATTCGGCAGGTTAGTGAATGCAAGTTTCGGATTGAACTCTCAACGCAATACAGAGGGAGTGCGAGGCTATCACGCCAAGCAATTCCAAAGCATATGGGAATCAATCGGGATACCTCTAAACAAACCGGCGGAACCGACAGAACCGCCCAAACCGACAGAACCCGAAAGCGACAATGGAGATATCTGGTAAGTGGAGCGGAATCATATTCCCAACACACAAGCGCAAACGAGCTCAACGGAAACGCAAGCAAGTTCAAAGGCGCAAACATAAAACAAATAGTTAGATAAGAGGGCTCGGGTAACACACTCAAATCTGTGCCCGGGCTCTCTACCTAGTTTCTCACGATCCTGCAACTTTTAGACAGACAGAGATTCAACTGTTTTTCTTCCGTCACCAAGTTATGTTAAAAGTAACCAAGACTGTATCATCCTGGCCGCTTATTGCTCCGTATAGTTTTAAGTAGAGAGAAGTTGGCTTTTGGACATCCAAATCGGTAACGGGAATCACAATTTCCAAGTCCTGCTTGTTACCCGCCGCAACATATTGTTTACTCCAGTTTATTGTGAGAGGAATTGATTTATCAAATGTATCTGTTATTGATGCCAACCCATAACCGTATCCATTTTTCTGTGTGTCTCGCCACTTAACAGAGGCAGCTAGTTTTACGTCTGAGCACTTTATCTTTAATTCACCGTCCTCGATGTAAGGTGCTGCAAAATTCCAGTCGTCGTCACCATAATACGAAACATTAGTCCATGAAATTTGAGCGTCACTTGCCACTACAATTCTTGGTCCTTTTGACACGATTATTTCTAATTTAGTGTTTTGTTCAACTGAATTTCCTGCAGGAGGTTTAGTTTTTACCACCAAGCCTGTTTCTGCGGTGTCGGAATACTCCTCAGAGATAGTAGCTACAAGACCTAAATTGGTAACCAAGGTTTTTGCTGAATCCACATCTGTTCCAGATAAATCTGGAATCTTAACCCCACCAGCAGAACAACCAGCTAGTAACAAAGCACCTATAACAAGGGGAATAACTCCTAAATACTTGGACTTCATCTAAATCTCCTCTATTTTTTCGCTTGATGATTTTTGTTTCTCTATAGGCTTTGTTCAACTTACTACAAGACTAATTAATTTACTCTTGTACCTGTAGAGATTCAGCAAAAGCCTTGCATGGGCTAATCCGAACAAAAGCCGCTGGGTATAACCGGGGGCGGGGGTGTTTTGTTTTAGTGTTTCAGTTACACAACATCCCGACACTTTTTGGCAACTAAGCGAACATCAAACATTTTTTATAGGCGGTAGCAGTCTCAGGGGCTTGTTAGAGGGTGTCTAGCCTGTTCACGTTCTTGCTGCCGTCTTTTCAACTGCTCTAACTTACTTTCAGCTTTAATCTCCGCTAAACCTAACTTCGATCTACTGTCAACACTCAACCCCAAAAGCCCGAGGTTCCTGACTATTGCATTTTCAAGCTCAAGCAATTGGCGGCTTGCATGAAAATCTTCAGGGTGTTCACTAACCTGCGCCTCGAACAGAAGTTGCCTGTCAAGTTGCTTACAAGTAATAAGCAAGAGTTCAACATCACTTCGAGGGCTGATCCAGGTCGCACCAAGATTGAAAACTCTTTCCCAGAGAAGTGTTCCTGCTAACCCTAAAGGCTGGTGAGGTTCAACATATCCTGCGGATAACGTGATTGTCGAGTTTATGTTTGGAAGTTTCTGTCTCCCAGGATTGCCTAGTTTTCGTTTCAACTCTAAAGGTTTTGTTGGAGTAGGCATAACTCAATTATATCTTTTCAAAAATATTGTTTGAGAGCCGCAAATTTGTGCGCTGTTGAGGTTGGGGTGTTGGATGTAAACCCCTAAACAAAATAGGGGGTGGGGGAGTTAGACCCGGGTCCTTACAGGCAGCTCCTTGATAATGCTTTAGTAAGCGTATGGGTGGGCTTTACTTATCGTCCACTATCTCCCAGCGTAATCTCGAATAAATTTCAACTCGATCTCTTCTATAACTTTCCTTTAGTTCCGTGTAACTTGTCCACACTCTTTGAACTTCTTCGGTGTCCTCGCTTGTTTTATAGGCTTCCAGTTCCGCTTCTGAAATTTTGTTTAGCACTAGTGCTTCTTGCTCTGCAATCCACCTGACCCCATGCGCTTCATTAAGAACTTTCTCCGATAACACCACTAAAGGTTCGTTTCCTATCCTGTAAAAAAAATCCGCCCACAGTACTCTAATACTTGCCACGATCATTTGTCCTTTCATTTTGAGTTCAGGCCCTTAGGTAAATACTCGAGAATGACATTCAACGCATATTCAAAAGCACTTTGAGGGTACCTGGATGGTGTGGAGTTATTTTGGATCTCTTAGCATTTCAAGGAATTGAGCCTCATCTACAACTTCGATGTCTGCACCAGAGACCCTGAGCTCCTCAGCCTTTTGTAGTTTTCCCGACAAAGGCTTTCCTCTTAGCACGGTCGGGTGCTGATAGCCGAAGACAACCATGTTCGTCTTTGCAGACACAGTAGACACGGGAATTCCACCAGCTTTCATGATTGCAACTTCAGCGTCTTTTCTAGGCATAGACATCAAAGCTCCCGTGAAAACAACTTTCTTACCTGAGAAATCTGGGTCTTCGTAGAAGTTCTCTAAACCGATTTCCTCGATAATCTTCTGCTTTTCTGCCTGTGTTAGGGATGAACTTCGTCCTTTAGTAATGTGTGCTGATCCGGATGGACCTGACTCAACGAGTTTTCCAAAACGAACTTGATACTTGTCAGCGAGTTCATATAAGTTTTCCACGCCTTCTAATTCCATTAGGCAGTGAGCAACTTTTCCGGCGGCAATCGCATCACTCTCAGCTCTGTGTTCCATAGGATACTCAATTTTCAAATGCTCCGTAACTCCAGGGAGACCGAAATAAGTCAAATCCAACATTTGGCGACTTAGAACCATAGTGCAGAAATAATCTATTTCTATTCCAATCGGTTCATTCTTTAGGGATCTAAATAGGACACTCATGTCGAATCCTGCGTTATGAGCCAATAAGGGTGAGGTTGAAATGAAATCCTTCATGTCCCCCCAAATTTCGCTAAATCTAGGAGCGGACTTTACTTGCTTTGGAGTTATTCCGTGTAGAGCGACGTTAAATGGGGCAAATCTTTCTTGATATATGAGACTGGTAAAGGAGTCAACGGGAATTCCATCTTTGAATCGGACTAAGGCAACTTCACAAGCCGAGTCTCTGCTCTCGTTTGCAGTCTCAAAGTCAATTGCTACGAATTCATTCATTTTTGGTCTCCTAGCCCTCCGACAAGATATCTATTTCAGTAGGATCTTTGATTTGGATTTCTATATGCTGCAAATCAGGTTCAAGAGTAATTTTTCCTTGCTCGTCTTCATTTTCATCATATGTTCCGTCTATTTTTGCGCCTACGTCAAACACTATTTCCCCAATATCGGGTGCTAAGGATTGAACTTGACTTGTAAGAGAATCAATAATTCTTGCTCCTAAAGCAGAATCTCTTTTGAGAACCCAACCTACAAAGTCACCTTTTACAGTTTCAATTTTTACTGAGTCAGGATATGGGGATTCTAGATCTCTAGTGATCCTAAGTCGGACACTCTTATTTTCAACTTCTTTATCTGCCTCTGGTTTTCCTAGCAGTAGGGCGATTGCTTTATCGCGTATGTCTTCCTTGTTCACCCCAAGAACAATTTTGTTTCCAGTCGAAACTTTCACTATTACTCGATTGTCGCTATCGCGTTTTGGGTTTTTGCCCTCCTCTTGAAAAGTGAATTTTCCTGAGCTAGCTTTTGATTGTTTTTGAGCTTCAGTTATGGCTTTGGCTAATTTGTCTAAGAATCCCATTGTTTGTCCTTCTAGTTATCCGCTATCTCTTAGTCTGCCCTCCACCTGTTAATTTCCCAAAAGGAAACACAGCTAAGGCTTAGTTCATTTATTGGTTCTGGCCTGTTCACTTTGGCATTTTGGAGCGTAAGTTACTGTTCAAACGTGTTCGAGAACGCCTCAGCGTGTAGTTCGAATTCTCGGTGAACCTGCCGCAATGGAGATAACGTGTGACCCTCGGGGGCTAATCCCTCCGGGGGTCGCACTCAAAACAAACAAGCAACCAATAACCTCCAACGTTGAAAGCGTGAAGCGGTAAGTGTTCAGAGCAGAGATCACAGGTCATAAGTTCAGGTTATTCGGAGCTCGAAAAAGTTGCTAAAGTTATCAACAGAAACAAAGCGATTCAAAAGCATTGGGCACGTATTGGGCACGAATGGATATTTGAAAACTCAAATTCCTCGTATTCATTGGGCTCTAGGGCAGTTTATCCTCTGACTCTTAATCAGTGGGTTCCGGGTTCGATTCCCGGGGAGCGCACGAACCCCGGTTCCTTCTCACGAGGACCGGGGTTTCTTACATTTGGCCGGCTGGCTAGTTGTTCTAGCGATTATGAAAAGCAAGAACCTGCTTAGCAAAAGCTTCTGAAAGATCCCAGGCTTGCTTGCGGTAACTTGCTGCTAGTTCGTGTGATTTGGCTATTTGTTCTTCGAGGTCGATGCCTTCTCTAAGGAATGCGCGTCTGTATGTACTGAGCCAAGCAAGTTGCTGAGAAAGACCAACCTCTGGGTGGAACTGTGTTGCCCAAGCACTTGAGCCAACTCTGAAAGCTTCGATGGTTCCATTGCTTTCGCCAAGAAGAACAGCGTTCTCAGGTAATTCAAAAGTGTCGTAGT
>Ga0209400_1002944_pt1 | contig 12646 bp, 8 predicted proteins | sample M_130807_EF_Meta_FD_187313 | JGI IMG/M metagenome (GOLD analysis project Ga0209400, IMG submission 187313) | Freshwater microbial communities from Lake Montjoie, Canada to study carbon cycling - M_130807_EF_MetaG (SPAdes) (version 2) | ecosystem: Environmental > Aquatic > Freshwater > Lake... | reverse complement strand
GCCCTCCAACTTCGCTGTCATTCGGTCTTTGTAGATCATATGCATCCTTTCCATCCATAGGAAAAATCCTTAATCGGCGTCAAGTCAACGGCCATGAAATTGACGTTGTCTATTTATTCTAATAAATATTTAGACGCCGTCAAGCATCACTCATAAAATGCGCAATATGAATGCCAAAAGCCTGGGAAGACCCAAGACCGATCCCTCAAGAGACCTCAAGCGCGACTTGCTCCTGACCAGTCGGCAACTGTTGGATGAAGGCGGCCCAGCGGCATTGAGCATGAGGGAAGTGGCAAGGCGAACCGATTGCACTCACCAGGCTCCCTACCACTACTTTGAAAACAGAGAGGCAATCCTCGCGTCGCTCGTGGCCGATGGTTTTGATGCACTGGCTACTTGCTTAAAAGAGGCCAATGACCTTGGCCTCGCCAAGGGGAGTCGAGCCGCTTTGGTTGCCTCAGCAGCTGCCTATGTCGACTTTGCACTGACACAGCCTGGTGTGTTTCGGATCATGTTCAGGCCTGAGGTTTGCGATCCTTCAAGGTTTCCTTCGGTTCAAGCTTCTGGTGCGCGTGCAAGAGATGAGCTAGATCGACTCAACACCATCGTTCATGGCAAAAAGGCGCAAGCCACGATGGCCACCATTCTTTGGGCGCATGTGCATGGCTTAGCCTTCTTGTTACTGGACGGCCCTTTGGTTGTGCAATTTGAAACCACGCTAGAGCGAACCAAATACCTGCAAAGTGTTGGTGAAGAGTTCGCTGATTTGATTCTGTCTAAGGCAGTTCAATCGACAAAGAAGCCGCGAGCCCGAACGCTTTTGTGACCTAACCCATTAGCGCTTTTGCCCTTTCGAATTGAATAAGAAACTTGGGAGATAAGATTGCTGCTGCAACATTTAGAAAGGTGAACTGGAACCCAAGTGCTTGATTTGCTTGTCCATCAAAACCTTAGGCGGTTTGTGATCTGGTATCTTCTGCCCCGCCAAATTGTCAATAGGGGAAAGCAAGTTTTTGTGCTTTCCCCACAATTTTCCCCACAGACCGTTGCCAGCTAGGTGGGGGGATGGTGAATTCCTATTCTTATTCGTCTGCATGTGGGCTCAGTGGTCCGCCTAGGTGGCGGAGTAAAAATCTAGGGAACTGGGTCTAACGTTGGACAATAGGTAGTGTGCGGATGCGGCGCGGCTTGGGGGTCACCCCCTTATCGTTTCTGGCTAGAAGGCCTCCCAACGTATCCCCACCCCCCACTTTTCAGCTTGGTTCCATCCGGCTACCCTAAGCCTAAATGTGGACGGACGATTCTGTGATTTTTGTGCACATACCACTGGCGTACCACTTTTAGCGATATGGATCCCACACACCTTAGGCAGCCGTCGCAAACACCCTCAATGTCGATGGATAGGCGGGGCTAGCATCGCTACTACCCCCCGGCTAATCGTTTGATATCCAATTCAAGTTTCTCTACATACAGTCGCTGGGAACTCAATTTTCTTTCAGTTTCCCTAAACGCCGCAAGCTTTAATTGCTTATCCTTCTCCGCGTCGGAATTGGCCTGGGATGCTCTCCGGACCGCATCAGTTTGTTTCACTAGTTCTTCAACTTCAGAAGCTACATCTCGGGCTACGCGGAATCCATAATAAAAAAATGATGCGCTTGCCACGCCAGAACTCCGGCTTGAAGATCTAAGCTCTTCCGGTTGACTTAATGCAGATCCGCCTCGCATGACGCGAGTCGGTAGAGAGCATTCGGTAACCCACGCAATACCATTCCAAGGTGCCCCTTCGTAATTAGAGTGCCAGCAGTCTTCTAGCCACTGCCAAACGTTCCCGTGCATATCGAACAAGCCAAAAGAGTTTGGCTTCTTTCTCATTATTGGTTGAGGTTTATCTTTACTGTTCTCTTTGTACCACGAGAATTCACCTAGTAGGGCCTCCGACTCTCCAAAACTCCACGTCGTTGTAGTACCTGCTCTAGCAGCATATTCCCATTCGGCTTCACTAGGTAGCCTATACGCTTTACCTGATTTTTCGCTCAATTTTTGAACGAATTCCTTTGCTGAATTCCAAGTGACATAACCGACGGGACAATCATCTGCTCTGCATGGGGTAAGCAACGCAGACAAATTACTCCCCATTAAAGTTTTCCACTGCTTATTGGTTATTGGCGCGCGGCCCATCAGGAAGTCGTCAATGTTCACCAGATGTACAGGTCTTTCATTGACGCCAGCTCCGGGCCGAGGGGCGTACTCAGATCCCATAGAAAATCTACCGCGTGGAATAAACACCATCTCCGGGCAATCCACACAGTCGACAACCCCTTTTGTGTCTGAGAAACCATTCTTTCGCTTCAGTTCTTCCATTGCGGCTGTCTGCTTAGCAAACTCACTGGCTGCTGCTTTAGCGGTTGACTCTGCATCGTTAAATGCTCCTCGATCAGAATCTAATTTTTTTATCAGGTCAGCTAGGACAGCGCGCTCAAACTCCAGTCTTTTCTCGAACGCACTTAATGCCTGCAAGCTGCCTGGCCCATTCAATTCACCTTGTGAGCGCTCTGCCGATGATTCCTTGGTAATCGTTGCAGTCGTCGGAATACCCTCTCTGGGGCGCAGGGTGATGGTCATGGTTGGCGGAACCCGACCATTTTCATCTTTCGGCAAACGCTCTGTTTTGTTTAAAGCACGTATAGCTGCTGTGTCCCATGAGCTGATGCCGCTGGACATGGTAATTGCAGTGCTGACGATGGCGCCATCTGAAGCCAGTCGCACATAAATTTCGACTGCGGGGTTGCCAGCCAGCGCATCCGTGAAAGTGATATTGGGTCTGATTGCAGCTTGGATACTGGCGCTGTAGTTAGCCGATGGTTTTCCCACCAGTTTGCTGTCGGTCTCGAAGGCGCGTAACCCTACACCCGCAGCCTGAGCAATGCGGCGTTTCACATCCTCAGTCTGCTCTTTGATTTCCTCATCGTTAGCCATCTTGGCTATCCGGACTGCCTGATCCTTGCGCTGACGTTCGCGCTCCTTCCGCGCAGCTTCTTCTTTTTCCTCTTGTTTACGGCCAGCTGCCTCTACTTCTTCTCTTTCTGTTTGTCGTATTGACGCTTCATCGGCCAATTTTTTTGCTTTTGTGCAATAGGCCATTTCAACCGAATATTTCGGATCAGGCCCATCATTCAAAAGTTCACATTGAGTTCGGACTTCTTGGTAATTCGCAATCGTTAAAGCATCAGTCTTGACTTGCTCTTGCCTGGCAAGCGCATCTTGGGCCTCCTTCAATTTACGCGCTGTCTCAATAATCTCAAGTCGCTTCTTCTCCTCTTCAGCGCGAGCCGCCGCTTCTCTTTCTTCCTTGAGTTTGCGGGCTAATTCAATTGCTTCTTGTTTTTTGGTTTCTTGCTCAGCCTTAGCTATAGCAGCTTCTCTTTCCCTTTGTTTGCGCGCTGCCTCAGCCTCTTCCTTTTCTTTTTGCTTTCGTTCTTGCGTAGCTTTGATAGCGGCTTCCCGCTCCTCCTCCAATTTGCGCGCCGTCTCAATGGCCACGAGTCGTTTTTGTTCCGCCTCTTCCTTTTTCTTCCGCTTCTGCTCTGCAAGAGCGGCAGCAGCTTCTAACTTGCGAGCAATTTCCGCCTCTTGATTCTGTTTGCGTTCCTGTTCCGCCAGGGCAGCCGCGATTTCTTTTTGTTCTTTGAGCTTTTGTGTGGCTTCTGCTTTTGCTCTTATTTGCTCCTCGGCAGCCAGTTTTGCCACCTCGGCCTTGAGTCTTTTTTCCTCCTCTGCCGCCAATTTTGCAGCTTCTTTCTCCTCTTTGAGCCTTTGAGCCGCATTAAGGGCCTCAAGCTTGATACGTTCCCGCTCGTCCTTTGCCGCAGCTTCTTTTTCCTCCTTTAACTTGCGAGCCGCTTGGGCCTCTTCATTTTTTTTGTCTCGCGCAATCTCTTCAGAAAATATGGCAATTTCTTCGGCAGAAAAATTCCGAGCTACACGAAATCCGATAATGTTGTAGCGGCCATCTATGATAAAGCCGCCGCGATATGCAGACCGCAGCTGCACCGGACCGTTGAACCACGACCCGCCACGAAGAACGCGATAGTTTCCATTACAACCTGTCGTCCAAGCGCTGCCATCTGTGGGTGCATCGGCGTAGGTTTCATGCCAACAGTCGTGGGTCCATTCCCAGACATTTCCATGTAAGTTGTACAGCCCAAACGGGTTGGCGCTGATGCTATTTACAGGTACGGTGGCTTGCCTGAATTGCCCCTTGGGGCTGCCGTTGTAACTGAATGTTCCGTTGTAGTTGGCCTGTGCTGTGGTGATGCTGTCCCCCCACCAGAACGCGGTTTGTGTGCCGCCTCGCGATGCGTACTCCCGCTCCGCCTCACTTAACAGGCGAAAGGTCTTACCGCTAGTTCGGTTGAGCCATTTGATGTAAGCCTGAGCATCGTTCCAACTGACGCAGACCACCGGGTGGTCATCCCCTTGGGCAAAGCCTACATTGCGCCAGTTGTAGGCAGCGTCCGTCTTCCATTCTTTACCTGTCCAAATGTAGCAGCCATCGCCCTGCTCGGCTTCGGTGCGGTAGCCACTAGAACGCACAAACGCCGCAAACTCTCCTTTGGTCACGGCATAGCGACCAGCCGCAAAGCTTGGCAACTGGACATAGTGCTGTGGAATTTCACCTGCAGCGGACTCTGCTTTGAGACCGGCTATGGTGGCGAGTGACCGTTCCTGAGGACTGGAACCCATCATGAAAACCCCGGATGGCAAGACCGCCATGCCTGGGCAATTAAAGCAATCCATAAAAACGCTTCCTAGGCCCCAACTGGACGGGCCCAGAGAATCGAAACTGCCCCCAACACCATCTGCGATTACAGCCCTAGCTAAAGCCGCAAATCGTCCATTTGGCCACTGCGAAAGAAATGCCTCGGCGGCCTCCTTTGTACCTGTTGACCGGACTGCATCCCAAGCACGTTGCTCGCTTTGGAGCCGCTTTTCCGAAGAATTAGCTGGAGCTGGAGCTGGAGCTGGAGCTGGAGCTGGAGCTGGAGCTGGAGCTGGAGCTGGAGCTGGAGCTGGAGCTGGAGCTGGAGCAGGAGCTGGAGCTGGAGCTGGAGCTGGAGCTGGAGCTGGAGCTGGAGCTGGAGCTGGAGCTGGAGCTGGAGACTTGCTTTTACCTGGCGGCACCGATGGAGGTAGGACAGGCACAGGCTTCCCTCGAGCCCTCAATAAAGTTTCAACACACTTTGTGTGAAGGGGCGTGCCAGGTGTGAATCCGTCAGAAAGACACTCTTTGCCTTCAGGGCTCAGACCTTGCCCCAGTACACGATCTGTTGAAATAATCAGTGCCGTGAGAAAGACAAATACGTAAATAATTCGATAGAAGGAATGCACGGCTTACGGCCCCCGAGCCACTCGAAAGCCAATGGGAATGCCTGCTACGCTGCTATTTAAATCTATCCAAGCGCGCGATGCTGATTGCATCTCAGAAGCCTTACTATAGTACGGTGCCCCGCGAAGTACGCGACCTTCGCAACCTGCAGAAATCCAAGGAATACCAGACTTTGGTGCACCTACGTAACTGCTGTGCCAGCAGTCGTTAACCCACTGATACACATTACCATACATGTCGTATAGGCCCAGCGGGTTAGGTTTTTTTTGAGCAACTGGATGAAGAGTATCACCAGAATTCTCACTGTACCAAGCATATTCGCCTAAGTGAGCGTCATCATTTCCAAAAAAGTAAACGGTAGAAGACCCTGCGCGAGCCGCATACTCCCACTCTGCCTCTGAGACAAGCCTATAGTTGCCACCAAAACCGGCAAGCCAAGCAGCGTATCCGCGAGCTTCTAGCCAGGTAATTCCAGTTGCGGGCAGCATTTCAAAAGTAGTATCACTGACGTCTTGCTGCTGAAGTCCCGAATTTTTAACCGTTGCAAGGTAAAAATTCCATTCTTTTCTGGTTATTGCCCACTTTGATATATAAAAATCACCGACTTGAACTTGATGGGCTGGTTTTTCCGCTGACTCAGAGGAGTCCGAACCCATAATGAAAGTCCCACCCCTAACAAGCTGCATTTCCGGACATTCAGCGCAATCCTTTAAAGCTGCTAATTGGTCCGGGGATTTAGACGAATCCGGAACGGGCACAACTTCAGTAGCCTTTGGTATCGCAACGGCATCAGTATTCGACGAATCAGAAGTCGCTTTAAAAATAAAAAGTGCAAAAATCGCCATCAATAATAGGGTCACCCCCAATCCGAGCCCTAAGGATTTTCTCCACTTATTCCATAATTCTTCTAATTCAGGTGGTCCAGCGCTAGCGGGAAAAGTTAACTGAACCTCTGGAATTGGGTTTCGCGCCTCAGGAGGGCGTTGAAAAAATGGCGGATCGTTTCTGGCTGATGGGGAACTCGGCGATGTTGTAGCCACTGATGGCTTTGACTTTTGGGGTCCACTTTTTTTTGGAGGTCCTCCCATCATCGCCCGCCATTGCGCGACGTTTTGTGGTCGGTGCTCGGGCCGAACGGCCATCCCAGCATCGATTGCAGCCAAAAGGTTCTGCGAGTATCGCCCGGCCCCTAGCTTTGTGGCTGCCTCTACCGAGTCGTTGAATACCCGGACTGTAGAAATCTGGGGTCTTATACCGGTAACAGCGCGGTATAAAGTTGCAGCTAGCCCGTAAATATCAGTGTAGGGCCCTTGTACGCCTCTTTCGTCGTACTGCTCAATTGGCGAATACCCGTCTGCCACAAGGGTAGTAACAACTCGGTTTAGTTGCCCAGCGGTTTTAATTGCTGAGCCGAAGTCAAGTAGTATTGGGCTCCAGTCAGTTTGGATAAAAATATTTGCCGGCTTTATGTCTCGATGTAAGAATCCAGCCGCATGTACCTTATCCAGACCACTTAGTAAAAGATTCCAAATTACCTCAAGTCTCAACTGGGAGAGTAGGCCTTCAGATCTAAGTATTTCATCTAGGGACCTTCCGTCACAATAGTCCATAACCAAATATGCGGTACCTTTTGCTTCAAAAAATTGCTTGATAGCAACGATATTGGGGTGTCTAAAGCGAGCCATCGTCTGTCCCTCTTGCAAGAACCTTCGACGACCGGATTCAAATATATCTTTTTCCTCCGCTCCGCCACTCGGCCGTATGCTCATAGTATTTGAGCGAGAAGAGTAGTCCCTCGGAAAATATTCCTTAATTGCAACTTGCAGATCGAGATTAATATCTCGAGCCAGATAAGTAACCCCAAATCCCCCGCGCCCTAGCACCCTTTCAATACGGTAGCCGGATAAAAGATATCCAACTGGCAGGGAGTCGTCACCGCTAGCCATATTCACCACCCTGAAATCGATAGCCGAACTGCCCCGAGGACGACATTACCTTGCCGTGGCAGTTCAACGGTCATTCCCGCTTTTAAAGGGCGACCGTTAACGACTGTGCCGTTAGCAGATTGCAAATCCTGAAGCATCAAAGCTCCATCTTTACGGAACAACCTCGCGTGACGGCGGGAAACAGAAGAGTCGTTCATGACTAGGTCGGCAGACTTTGAATCTCGCCCAATGATCAGGCCTTCTTGCACCAACTTTGGGTTATTGGGATTAAAGCTCAGATATACGGCATATCCCTCTGCGTCAAACCCCGACATAACCCATTGATTTGCCTCATTTGAGCCAGAAGGAAAACTAGGCTGACCTAGCATTGTGGCGTACGCGGGATCGTTTGGCTCAAAGACCGGCTCTTTGTCAGGCGCGCCATACAGGACAAGGGTATCGACAAGTTTGTCATGCAAGCCCTGTTTCTTTTGGGTAATGCCCGTCATCAAAAATCCAATACCCATTGTTGGAAAGGCTGAAATTGTTTTAGCAAAGTAGCGTCCGCTTGCACGACCAAAACCGAGACGATTTCCTCCCACGTCAGTCACTCTGAGACCTAAAAGTCGTTTACCCGGGGTGGCTTGCCATGAGCCACACTCAAAGGCTGCGTAATATAGCCAACCCGCAATACAGCTCGCAATAAAAGCAATCCCTGCGGCTGTAGCATCGTCATACACACTAGCCCAACCAAATTTTAAAAATCCTATGATTGGGACAATAACTAGTAAAGACACCACGCTGTCCAAAATTGATGCGAGAACGCGAATCCAAAAACCGGCATATTTCATGGATTTAGCACCTCGATGTTTAAAAACACTTTTCCTAAAACAAGCGATTGACCAGGGCGCAATTGCCTAGCTTCCGCATGCACTGGTTGTCCATCTAGCGAGGTTCCGTTCGTAGATCCCAGATCGGAAATGGTCCATCCGGTCGCAGACCACGTAATAGTTGCATGACGTCTCGATATCGTAGGGTCAGCAATTGCAATATTACAACTTGCACTCTCTCGCCCAATGATTAATTTTTTCTGAGAATATTTGTTCGCATCTAGTACCACCTCTGTCAACCTATTGTCCTTACCTCTACCTCGTAAGATTAGGGTCATCGGTTTGTTAGTCGATACGCCGTTGACGTCTTGCCTGCCTGTCCTACGCCTATATTGGGTAAAACTTTCTACAATGGTTACGTTTTTTCTCATCGCAGCAAATAAAGCGCCCAGTGCCACAAGTATTGCTGTGGCAACACCGGCCTCCAAGGCCCATTCTGCAAGCTGTGGACTGCTTTGTATCTGAGCACCATTAGGCAAGTCGGAACCGGAAGAATGTCCTCCTACTGGACATGTTGCGCTGCTTACCAAAACCCCCACGTTCTGAGTCTTTAGCGCGTCCAACAGAACGGCCACATGAGAGGCGAAAAAAATCCCGTCGGATTGCTTCACAACAACATCGTTACCACCGCGATTTATCACTTCCCCGAGCGTTTTTTGCGTATTTACTCCTACAACATGCCCACATGTATCAAGCAGTGGACCCCCGCTATTGCCGCCATTAATAGCTGCCCCATGCTGCAATATATTTAGATACCTTCCTCCTGAGTGCCAGTTGGAATTAATAATTCGACCAATCACCCCTTGCGAAACCGTTGACTCCGCTAGGTTCTTTAGCTCATCGTCTCGGTCAGCGGCACCGGGGTAGCCTATTGCGATTACTTGTGTGCCTTTATCGGGCAGTTGATTAGAAAAAGTAAGGGGCGGTAATTTGAGCCCCGGAACTCTAAGTACTGCCAAATCGTAATCAGTTGACTCCCACAAAACCAGGGCAGGCAGTTTCTTGGGTTCGCCGTTAAAACTCTTTATCAAAACCCAGATGTTTTTCTCGTCATCGATGACGTGACGATTTGTGACAATCAATTCCTCTGCCGACACGACAAATCCGGTGCCTGTTGACCAACCACGGGGCGTTTTTACGATTACCCGGACAACGCTCTTATCTGCCTTGGCGATTGAACTGTCTTCCGAAATGGATACGTCACCTAGGGTAACTATGAGTAACCCAAGTAAAAATTTAACCCAATGAGTATCCCTACTACGAAACATCTTGTAAAAATAATTAAAAAGCCTGGGCGGGCGATGCATTAACGTAGTGATTGAATAAAACTTTTGACACTTTAATTCGACGACGTTAATTTCATCAGCTTTACACGATTAGTCGAGTTTCTTGTCAGGTACTTTGCCGGCGTCCGGCAATTTGGTTAGTGGTTTTTCCGGCTGCGGGCACCGTGTCGCTGGATAGGTCAGGTCACATTTGCCCGTGTCTGAAGTGTTGTTACCAGCGTCAACGCTAGCAGGAGCAGGAGCAGGAGCGGGAACAGGCACAACAACAGGAGCAGGAACAGGTATAACAACAGGAGCAAGAGCTCCAGCCGCACTAGCCTCAGCCGCAGCCGCAGCCGCGGGAGGCTTCACTATTGAATGAGACTTCCCATTTTCATGACTTGGGTCAACGCGTTGAACACCCTTGTTATTTTTCTCGATTAGCTTCGGTTTAGCTACGCTTTTAGCAGGACCAGGAGTTTCATCTTCAGGTTTAGCTTTGGAGGCTTCGGATGATTTTTTTTCTGGCGTCGTAGTTTCGTCGGGCGTAGGGGTTGCAGGTACTGAAGCAGGAGGGTCCACCGGAACGGGCGTGGGGTTAACAACCCGGATTTCAGTTTTTTCATTTGGCTCGGAGGGGGCGGACTGCCATAAAGCGCCTTCTCTCCAAGAGTAAATCAATCCGCCTGCTATTACCAAGACCAAAGTCGCAGCAACCAGCCACAAAGTAAGTACGGCCGACCCGGTAAGGGTACCCAGCGCCCGAGGAGCCACCACGACCTGTACCGTGGTGTTATCTTGACGTGTTTTATTTTTGGCAACTACAGCCGAAATAAGCGCGTGAGATAAATCTCGCGCTGAAGCACCAAATTTTCCCTGAATCACCGAGCAGATTTCTTTGTCTGATAGTGTCAGCAATCCGTCGCTTGCTAAAATTACAACGTCGTCTTGGAGCAAGGGTACGGGAGCCGTAGAGGTGTCGATGAGCGTAATGTCTGTCCCAGTTACTGCGGACCGGAGGGCATGCCGATCGGGATGAGACAGGGCGTCTTGTCTTGTTATAGATCCTCGGCGGACTGATTCCTCAATCACCGGTGTCATGGAGTGATCAGCATTTAACCTAGTTAATGCACCACCTCGATATAAAAATAAGGGGGAGTCACCGACGCTTATCCAATGGAGACCTTCCTCGCTGAAGTAGGCACCAACCAATGTGCAACCCATTCCATCGAGCTCTGGTTTATCTCTGACGGCATTTAACAGTTCCGTATTTGCCTGATTCAGTGATACGCCTAATTTTGTAGCTACCGACCCGGAGGGATAAGATCGGAACATCGCTTGAAATGCGTTCACTGCCTTGTGGCTTGCAACTTGGCCGCCTGAGTGTCCCCCCATGCCGTCTGCCAACACGGCGAGCAATTCTCCTTCACCTGTGCCCACCTGAAATGACGAGTAATCCTCCTGGGCTGAGCGCTGACCAACATCCTCTTTCGCAGCGAAGTGGATATCGGACCTAAACATATGCGTTGTCTCCGGAAAAAAATTGAATGAGACGCTAACCCTGCCACTCAAATTCAGGTCCGCAAAACGGAACAAACATTAGTCGAGTGCTACCTAGGCCAATGACCTCTCGTCCGGTGATCTCGTGAGGCTGTAGAACGGGCGCATCTCCCAAGTAAGTCAGATTGACGGCGTTACCGTGCTGGACAAAAAACTTTCTGCTTTTCGTGTCGTAAGTCAGCATTGCATGACCTTGCCGAGAAATTTCTTCGTCGCCATAGTCCAGGCTAACCCGACTTTCAGGCCCGCGTCCAATGGTGTTAACTCCATAACCAAGCTTGTGAAAGTTTCCTCGCCCAGGCCCGTCCGTTACGACTAACCAGCCCACCACAGGATCCGTCGAAAAATCACTTGTCTCTTTTTCTGGAACTGGAATACCAGTGGGTGTTGTAACCGCAGCCGACTTAGGTCTAAAAATTCTGGTGTGTGGATCGTCTTGGTTTGATTCAAAACTCGTTGAGCCGGAACCAATCGGCCTGGTTTCGTCACTTGCACCGACGTTGCGGCGAATAATTCTGGTTGTGTCGTCTTCAGCCATTTGTAGCTCCTTTTTTACCCGGATTAAGATGAATGCAAAGAAAAACGAAGGCGTACTTCACCCAACTCGATGACATCACCATCATTGAGCTCGGCCCTTTCGAGCTTGCTGTTATTCACGTAAACGCCGTTACTGGATCCTAGATCAATCAGATAAATTTGCCCGTCTCGCCTTCTATGTATTTCGGCATGGCGGGTTGATATCGAATCATTTGTGAGCCGGATGTCGTTGTCAGCTCCGCGCCCAATTCGAACTACGGGCTTTATCAACGAGTACTTAGTGGCCGCCGCATCCATTTCCACTAACCTAGCGTAGGGAACCAGAGACCGCTTCGCAATAGCCCGCCTACGCATCCACACAAAGGTGAAAGTGACGCCTCCGATAAGTACAAGCACAGCTCCAAGAATCACCGGCCAGAATTTCACGGCGACTTCCTTTACCACTTCCTCTCTGGTGCGGCGGTCAGGGAAGTCGATTTCCGCTGTAAGTTCTAGCTTCTTCCCATCGGCGGAATTGAGGGTTACCGTAATGGGTTGAATGCCCCTAATGGCGCCGACGTCAAAAGTGATTCGCCCACCTTTTTCAACAAAGGCGAAAGGTTTGCCCGCTAGCGCCGAGGGTACAACCCCTTCGCTGGCATCAAAATACAAACCATAAGTATCCTCGGCAAGTCGCCTGATAGTCTGCTGTGCCGGCGAATCACTTGGACGCTCCGAGAATCCCAAACCCAGGATTACAACGTTCGCTTGCTTCGCTGCCGTGATGGCGTCGCTGTGTCCATAAGCCCGATCTTCTGCCTTGCCATCTGACATGATGATCAGGCCCTTACGGCTTGCGTCCGTCTTCTCCAATAACGAAATCGCATCGATGACGCTTCTATAAAATTCTGTCGATTGACCACTAGCTTTTACGGCATCCACGGCAGCTTTGGCTGCGGTTGCATTCGAGCTTATCGGAGTGAGAACTTTGAGATCTTTGTCAAAGACTGCAATGCCAAATTTTTGGTGCGACTGAGCGTTCTGTAACATCGCAGACAGCACCGCCGTGTTCTTGGTTTCAATGGTTTTCTTTCTTTTGGGGTC
>Ga0209400_1002936_pt1 | contig 12673 bp, 6 predicted proteins | sample M_130807_EF_Meta_FD_187313 | JGI IMG/M metagenome (GOLD analysis project Ga0209400, IMG submission 187313) | Freshwater microbial communities from Lake Montjoie, Canada to study carbon cycling - M_130807_EF_MetaG (SPAdes) (version 2) | ecosystem: Environmental > Aquatic > Freshwater > Lake... | reverse complement strand
GCTGGGGTGCGCGCTGCTGGTGGGCACCACCGGACTTTCGCAGGCATCCCTCGAAGCCATCGAGCGCGCCTCCGCCCGCGTGCCGGCGATGGTGGCGCCCAACACCTCGCTGGGCGTGGCGGTGACCCGCCGCCTGGTGACGGAGGCCGCACGGCTGCTGCCCGGATTCGACATCGACATCGTGGAAACCCACCACATGCGCAAGCTCGATGCACCCAGCGGCACCGCCCGCAGCCTGGCCGAGGCCGTGGCGCGCGGCACCGGAAAGCCCATGAATCCAGCCAGAATCCACGCCATTCGCGCAGGCGACGTGATCGGCGAGCACGTGGTGACCTACTCCGGTGCGGGCGAGCGCGTCATCATCACCCATGCCGCCACCAGCCGTGACCTCTTCGCCCTCGGCGCGCTCCGCATGGCCCGTTGGTTGGTGAACCAGCGCCCCGGCATGCACGTGTCCGACGAATGGTTCGCCGACTTCGCGCGCGCCTGACCCACGGGCGGCGATCGCCGCACACGGTTTCGGCATCCACCGTCCCGCTGCTACCCTTCTCCATCCATGGCCACTGACCTCCTCCGTTGGTTCACGCTCTCGTCCGGTGCGCGGCTCGTGGTCGAGCACATGCCCGGCACCCGCAGCTGCGCCGCCGTCTGGATGCTGCCCATCGGCACCGCCGGCGACCCGGAGGGCGATGCCGGCGAAGGCGAGTCCACGGTCCTGGCCGAACTCATCCTCCGCGGTGCGAGCGGCATGACCAGCCGACAGCTTTCCGATGCGTTCGATGCGCTGGGTGCGCAACGCCACGGCGCCGCCGGCGTCCACCACACCATGCTTTCCACCCTGTGCATGGGCGACCGGATCGAGGAAGCCATGCGCCTCCTCTCCTTGGTGGTGCGGCAGCCGAACCTGGACGGCGAAAGCCTGGAATCCGTGCGCGCGCTCGCGTTGCAGGCGCTCAAGGGCCTGGAAGACGAGCCGCAGCACCTGGCCGGCGTCCGCCTGCGCGAGTTCGCCATGCCGGCCCCCTTCAACCGCAGCGGCTACGGCACGGTGGCAGGGCTCGAATCGCTCTGCCAGGAAAAGGTCCGCGCCGCATGGGCCCGCCGAGCCCGCCCGGGCGGCACGGTGATCGGCATGGCCGGCAACATCGAGCCGGAACGCGCCCGGGACATGATGGAGCGGCTCCTCGATGGCTGGTCCGGCACCGCCGACGAGCCCGCCCAGACCCGACCCGCCCACCGGGGTGCCCACCTGGTGCAGCTCGAGACGCAGCAGACGCACCTGGCCATCGGCCTGGATGCCCCGCCCGACCGCGATGCCGACGCCTTCGCGCACCGCGTGGCCATCCGCATCCTGGGCGGTGCCACCAGCAGCCGCCTCTTCACCGAGGTCCGCGAGAAGCGCGGCCTCTGCTATTCGGTCGGCGCCACCAGCGCGCTCAGCCGCGACCGCGGACTGGTCCAGATCTACGCCGGCAGCACCCACGAGCGCGCGCCGCGCACCCTCGAGTGCATCATGACCGAGCTGGAGCGCTTCGAACGCGGCATCACCGCCGACGAATTCGCCGACGCCTTGGTGGGAGCGAAGGCCGGCCTGGTGATGAGCGGCGAAAGCTCGAGCGCGCGGGCTGCGACCATCGCGTCGCAGGTCTGGCGTCTTGGCCATGCCATGAACCTGGCACAGAGCGCCGCGGAGTTCGATCGCCTGACGCTTGCGGGCGTCAACGAGTACATCGCGCGCGACATGGGTTCCGCATGGCGAGCCGGGCTCACGCAGGTGACGGTTGCACCGCAGCTGGTCACGGCCTGACAGTCGACGAGTGTCGCCTCTTGGGGCGGGCGATGTGGCGTTTGCGCTGACGACGTTCTCGTGACGCCCACGTACTGGCCCCGTCGCCTTGCGGGGCGGTGACGCGCTCGCGACGTTCCACTCGCGCCGGCGTACTGGCCCCCATCGCCTTGCGGGGCGGGCGGCATGGCGCCGCCACTGCCCCTCCGGCGAGGGGGCCAGGCACCGTGTGCGCCAGTGGCGTCGGTTCGGCAATGGCCTCACCGCCGCGCTTGAGTTTCACGCAGTGCGTGCATTCACTTGGCCGTGTACGTCACGTGTGCGAGCACCCGCAGCGAGCACGGGACCCCTGGCCCGAGGCGTCGACAAGCGCGAAGTCCGGCAGCTTGACTTCTGAGTACTCCCGGGTGCCACCCGGACGAGCGTTTGTCGTCGAGGCCGAGTGAAGCCGGGTGGAACGAGGCCGTCCGCGGGCCAGGGGTCCCGCGCGCAGCGAAGGGTGCGGTCGAACTTCGAACAGCCCCGCGCACAGCGAAGGGCACGGTCGAACCTCGAACGTCCCCCGCACAGCGTAAGGGTGCGGTCAAACTTCAATCAGCCCAGCGCGCCGATCGAATCACCCGACCGGCACGATCACCGTGTACTGGTCCAGGTTGAGCACCGTGACCTCGCCATCGTCCATGCGGAGTTCCAGGCGGTCGAGCCACAGGCGGTCGTGCAGCGCGTGCGCGAACCAGCTGCCGGTCTGGCTCTGGCGGAACCGCAGCACCGTGCCCTCCACCGTCGTGGTGCTCACGTGACGGACGGCGGGGAGCTGCTGCGTGACCTGCACGCGGGTTCCGGGCGCGAACGCTTGTGTTTCGAGGGACATGGGACGCGGAGTATAGGAGGAGCGGGCAGCCGTCACGTCGGGGCAAGCCGGGGCCGGATGCGCCACTGGCTGACAATGACGCCCACGAACATCAGCCCGCAGCCAAGAAGCTTCCAACCGGTGAGCGGGGAGCCCAGCCCGCTCCAGCCGGCCATGAGGCATGCGCCCTCTGCGAGCGCCGCGAAGACGCTCTCCAGGCTCAGGAGGATGGCGGCGTGCGCGGCCGGTGCGCTGCCCTGTGCCACGGTCTGCAGCGTGAAGGCGATGCACGTGGAGAGGAGCGTGGCGTAGGCAAGCGGCCATACCACCGACTGCAGCGCGCCCAGGCTGAACGCCTCGCGCGCGCCCCACTCCTCGCCGGGCCAGCCGTGGGCCAGCACCTGCGAGACCACGAGCGCCAGGATGCCGGTCACCGCGAACTGCACCGCGCTGATGACGACCGGGTCCGCCTCGGGCGCGGCCCAGCCGATGATCTGCACGTGGAAGCTCCATGCGAGTGCGCAGGCCAGCACCCACAGGTCGCCGCGGTTCATGGAGACATCGAGCAGCCCGCGCGATGGGTCATAGAGGCTCAGGAAGAACAGTCCCGCCACGGCCAGCGTGGCACCCGTCCACACCGTCCAGCGCACGCGCTGGCCCACGAACAGGCCCAGCATGGGGACGATGATCACGTAGAGCCCGGTGATGAAGCCCGCGTTGCTCACGCTGGTGGAGTGCATGCCAACCTGCTGCAGCGTGCTTCCCAGGCTCATGGCAACGCCGGCCAGCGCACCGCCGATGAGCGCATCACGCCGGGCGCGCGGGTTGTCGATGCGCCTCCAGCGCCGCAGCGCGAAGGGAAGCAGGATCGCCGCACCCAGCGCATACCGCGTTCCGTTGAAGAGCACCGGCCCCATGTGCTCGGTGGCCAGCTTCTGCGCCACGAAGGTGGTGCCCCAGATCAGCGCGGCAGTGAGCAGGAGAACATCCGCCGCCAGGGTTCCCAGCGGGCGACGTGCCGGGGATTCCGGTTGGCTCATCGCGCGCTCTCCGGCCAGCGCACCTCGCGCGAGGCCGTCATGCGTGCGCCGTCCACGCCTTCGAACGTGGCCTGCACCACCAGTACGCGGCCGGGCCCGGGCTCCTTGGAGAGCGGGACGCGGAGCGTGTAGGTCTCGGTCACCGCGTCCCAGCTCCGCGCGTGGCCGCCCATGCCTTCCAGGTCGATGGCTCCGCGGCCCACTTCGTTGGTGTCCAGGAGCACCACCACGGAGAGCTGCCCGAGCGCCTTGGTCTCGTCGCGCTCGCTGTCGAAGAACTCGGCGCGCACGTCGAGCATGGGTCCGCGGCCGCCCTCGGGGCGGATGGGCGTGGAGAGTGCGCTGACCTCCATGTTCACCGCGCGCCAGCGCCAGGTGGCACCGCCGCCGGCGGCGGCGACGTCGCTTCCGGCGCGCTCGGTGCACGCGGCGATCGGCAGCGAGGCCAGGAGCGCACCGGCGAGGAGGAAGCTGGAGAGGCGAAGGGCCATGCGATGCATCCGACGGGGCGTGAAGATAGCCGCTTGTATGATTCGACCCATGCGCAAGATCCTGGGAACGAGCTGCTCCGTCGTGATCGCCCTGGCCGGATGTGCCGGCCCCGGACCGGAAGTGACGGACGGATCCGCGCCCGAGACGGCGCCCGAGACCGCTCCGCAGCAGGCCGCCGCGGAGAAGCCCGCCGAGACGATGCCCGCGCCGGCCGTGAAGACCGCGCCTCCTGCCGGCGCCACGTCCACGGTGGCCCTCACCACCGACACCGCCATCCCGACCCGCGACGGCAAGGCCCATCGCTGGGAACTTCGCGCCTTCAAGGACAACCGCATCGAGGTCTTCATGGACGGCCAGCCCGTGCCGGCCGACCACGTGGTGCGCAAGGGCAACCACGTGGCCGTGGTCGACGAGTCAGGCAAGGTCATCGAGCGGCTCGATATGCCGCCCACCTGGTCACCGCAGCACGGCGATCCGGCCGCGGCGCCCGCGGGCTACCGCCTGGCCGACGGCACGCCGCTGACGCCGCCGAAGGCGATGCTCGGCGGCCGGCTCGAGGCAGTCCCCGCCGGCACGCTGGCCCACATGCACGTGGAGCACACCGAGGCAACGGGCACCAAGTGCACCTACGTGGCAAACGTCATCCCGGACCTCCCGCTTGCCAAGGCAGGCATCATGGCGCACGACGTGATCGTCATGGTCAACGGCTCGAACGATGCTTCGCCGGAAGCCATCCGCGCCATCGTCCGCGCCGCTGCGCCCGGCGACACCGTCACGTTCACCTTGGTGCGTGCGGGGCAGCTGCGCGATGCGTTCGTGACGCTCGCTGCGTGGGAGCCGAAGCACATGGTGCGCGCCGTTGGCCAGGTGGATCCGGTGGCGGCGGCGACCGCGTCGGGCGACCCCGCACGAGCACCCGCGCCGCTGCCGGTGGCCGCCGTGCAGCCGGCGCCGGCACCTGCACCGATGCCGGAACCGAAGCCAGCGCCGAAGGCGGAGCCCGCGCCGGTCGCGGTGGCGCAGCCGGCACCTGAGCCGAAGCCCGCACCCGCACCGGTCGCGCAGCAAGCACCCGCTGCCGCGCCGAGCGATCCGGCGACGCAGGACGAACTTGCCAAGGCGCGCGCCCGCATCGCGGAACTCGAGCGCCGCGTGCAGGCCGACGAGGCCGTCCGCAAGGCGATCCGCCCGCAGCCGGCACCGCAGCCCAACGCCACGCCCGGGCCCGCTCGCACGCCGCCGGCGCCCTGACCCGGCGCCGGAACGACGCTTTCGTGGTCACTCGCGGGCTGGCTTGCATGACCGCACACGCTGCGTCCGCATCGCCTTATCAACGGCGTGCAGCCGCTTCCCCGGCAGCCCGGGCCGCGGTAGAATCCCTCCTTCACCCATTGGGGAATGGTGTAACGGTAGCACAACTGACTCTGACTCAGTTTGTCTAGGTTCGAATCCTAGTTCCCCAGTTCACGACGCCCGGCCCCGCGCCGGGCGTTCGCGTTTTTGGATCGGCGTGCGCAGCGTGCTCAGCGCGATTCGCCAATGCGCATCGGCTCGAAGATCATCGCGCGTGCGCCGTCCGACCACACCGGCGCGCCGCCGCTGGCGGGGCGGAAGCAGACGGTGAAGTCCAGCGAGTTGCCCTCGATGCGGTCGGTGCCGCCCTGGTCCAGGAGCGAGAGCTGGAATCGGTAGCCGTCGCCGATCAGGTTGCGGAAGCGGCCGAGGTTCAGGTCGCGCGTCTCGATGGTCCAGACATGGAACGGCTTGGTGCCGGGCGTGGATGGGCTGCCGGCGGTGCCGCTGCGGTACGCGGAGACCACGAACTGCCCATCGCGCCAGGTGGGCGCCGGATAGGGCCGCGCAAACAGGTAGAGGGTGAGCGTGATCTGGTCGGGACGGTTGTTGCCGTCGCTGTCGCCGGGCTTCGGCTCGAACGTCAGGCTGAGCGCGTTGATGGGCGCATCGTCCGGCGCACGCTGGGCCTTGCGCACGGCGGGCGGCATGGGGCGGCCATCCGAGGTCTCGGAGGAAACGGTCTCGCATCCGGCAAGGAACGCGCATGCGCACGCCGCGGCTGCCAGCGATGCACGTGACGGAACGGGCATCATGGAGCCTTCTTCCCGGGCAGTGCGCCCGTGGCGGGGTCGGACGAGGAGGGAGTGGACGAAGAGGGCGTGGACGAAGCCGGCGCGGTGCCGGTGTCGTTCATCGGCGGCGCGGGCGGCAGTTCCTCGGTGGTGCCCTTCTTGGGCGCCATCGGTGCGTCGCCGTCGACGTCCGGGGCCTCGGAGGGCGCCCCGATCGGGTTGACGTACTCGCCCTTCTCGTTGAAGCGGCCCTGCATGCCCTTGAGCTGGGCGTCGCGGATCTGGTCCTTGAGGCCGGGCTGGAGCGTCATGCGGTCCACGGTCTCGTTGGTGATCTCCTTCATGCGCTGCGGGGTGCGCACCACGTGCGGGCGCAGCACGATCAGGAGCTCGGTCTTGACGGTGTTCTCCGCCTTCTGGCGGAACGCCATGCCGAGGATCGGGATGTCGCCGAGGAGCGGCACCTTCTTGTCGGTGCGCTCGTAGCGGTCGTTGATGAGCCCGCCGATCACCACCGTCTCGCCGTCCTTGACGGTGACCGTGGTGTTGGCGCGGCGACGCTCGATGATGGGGCTGCGGAAGGTCTCGGAGATGTCGACGGTCTGCCGGCTCAGGCGGCTGATCTCGGGCTCCACGGCCATCTTCACGAAGCCGTCCGGGTTGATGGACGGGGTGACCGAGAGGATCACGCCCACCTCCTCCGAACGCACCGCGCTCTGCTGGCCCGCGGCGCTCACGGTGACCGCCTGCGGCACGCTGATGCTCTCGCCCACCTGGATGCGTCCCTCGGTGTTGTTGGCCACCATGACGCTGGGGTTCGAGAGGAGCTGCACGCGGTTCTGCGAGGCGAGCGCGTTGATGAGGAGGTCGAAGTCCGGGCCGCCCACCGCGATGTTGGGGAGGCCGGTGACGCCCGCGAACATCGCCGGGGCCAGGCCCAGGAGGCCGGGGACCTGCGGTGCGCCATCGGCGAACGCGGACTTGTCGAGGCCGAATCCGCCGGCGCCGTAGTAGCCATCGCCGATCTGGACACGCGTGAACTCCAGGCCGATGTCCTCGGCGCTGTTGATGGTGACTTCCGCCAGCATCACCTGGATCAGCACCTGCGGCGGGTCCACGTCGAGCTCGGAGATCATGCCCTTGAGCTTCTCCACGTAGCGCGGGCTGCCGGTGAGGAGCACGGTGTTCGACTTCTGGTCGCCCACCACGGTGACCTGCGCATCGAGCAGGCGGCTGGCCGCGGCCTGGCGGTTGTTGCCGTAGGCCTCGAGCAGCTTCTGGCGCTCGCCGTCCGCGAACTTGGTGAGGGTCTGCGCGATCTCCGTGGCGGTGGCGTTCTTCAGGCGCACCACGTGCTGGTCACGGTTGCCGAACTGGTCGGTGTCGAGTTCCTTGATCACCTTCTCCACGGCGCCCAGGTAGTTGGGCGTGCCGCTCACCAGCAGGCTGTTGGTGCGCGGGTCCACGGTGATGGAGAGTTCCTGGCGGTCGTCGGGCACCACGTTGAGCTCGAGGCCCGCGATGGTGGTGCTCTTGCCGGCGCTCTCGGGCGCGGTGGCCGGGGCGGCGCCCTCGGCGGGCTGCCCGCCGCCCTCGCGGGGCTTGAGGACGTAGAGATTCCCCTGCTTCCGCAGCCGGAACAGCTCGTTGAGGATCTCCAGGATGCTCTCGGCCTCGGCGTGCGCCAGCCGGATCACGCGGACGTTCTGTGCGGAGCTGTCGTCCTTGTCGAGGTCCTCGATCATCTTCTCGACGAGCGCCATGGAGTCCTTCGGCGCGCGCACGATGACGGTGTTGGAACGGATGTCGGGGGTCAGGCTGATCGACTGCCGGACCGCGGCGTTGATCTCCATCTCCGCGCTCTCCTGCTCCATGCCCGGGATCTGCTTCAGGTAGCGCACCACGGTGGCGGCCTGCGCGCCGCGCGCGGCAAGCGAGTTGCCCGAGAGCACGCTGTCGATCAGGCTGATGAGCTCGAGCACGTTGGCGCTCTTCAGGCGCACGTACTTGATCTCCACCACCTCGAGCGGCTTGGACGCCTCGAGGTCGTTGATGATCTTGCCCATGGTGGTGATGTCGCTGGCGGCGCCGGAGAGGATCACCGCGTTGGTGCGGCCGTCGACGATGGCGCGCACGCTGTCGTTGCCGCGGCGGCGGTTCTCCTCGCGCACGTACATGTTGTCGAGCATCTGCACGATGTCGGCGGCGCGGCTCTTCTTGAGCTGGATGGTCTGGAAATCCCGGGTGAACGCGGTGTCCTTGCCCACGGCCTTGAGGTCGCCGATGAGCTGCTTGATGATCTCCGCGTTCTCCTGGCTCGAAGCCACGATGAGCGTGTTGGTGGCCAGGTCGCTCTCGATCGAGATGCGGTCCGAGGGGCGCGCAGTCTCGCCGAGCGTGGCGAGGCGCTCGCGCATCACCGTCTGCAGGCGCGGCGCGATGGTCTCGACGCGGACGCCGATCACGGGGATGACGTGGAGCGCCACGGCCGGGTCGGTGGGCTGCTCCTCGATGCGGTCGACGAGTCCCTTGATGTCGTCGAAGTCGGGCTGCGTGGCGGCGATCAGCAGGCAGTTGGAGCGCGGGTCGGTCATCACCAGCGGGCGGGCGCGCTTGGCCACCGTCTGCGGGAGGTCCGCGTAGCGGCGCTCCATGATCTGGTTGACGGCCGTTGCCACGCGGTCGAGGTTGCCGCGCTTCATGGGAAGGACGTGCAGCGGCGCGATCTCCTCGCGGTCGAGCGTGTCGAGCTGGCTGACGATGCCCTTGATCACGTCGAACGCGTCGGCGCCACCCGAGATGAGGAGCGCGTTCGCCTGCTCGTCGGCGAGCACGGTGACCTTCTGCAGGTCGGCGGCGCGCGGCTCGACGGCCTTCAGGCGATCGAGGCGCGAATCCATGAGCTGCTGGATGAGCGGCGCCAGGCGCGTGGAACTTGCATGTTCAAGCTGCACGAGCTTGAGTTCGCGCAGGTCGGCGGGGATCTCGCGGTCGAGCTGCTTGAGGAGCTCCTCCAGGATCACGAAGCTCCGCTGCGAGGTGCTCACCACCAGCGTGTTGGTGCGGTCGTCCGCCACGATGCGGACCTTGTCCTCGGGGCGGAAGTTCTTCTGCTGCGCCTGCGCGTCGAAGAAGGTCTGCAGGCGCTGCGTGACGCTGCTGGCGCCCGCGCGCGCCAGCGGGAAGCTGCGCACGCTGGAGGCGGGCGAGGCGTCCACGGTGTCGAGGCGCTGCTGCATGGCCTCCACCAGCGCCACGGCCTCGTCGCGTCCGGCGACGATCACCGTGTTGGTGCGCTCGATGACGGTCATGGCGAAGTCGTCGGCGAGCGCCTTGCCAACGTCGCCCTGCGGCGCGCCGGTGAGCGTGGTGCCCGGGATCTTGCCGAGCGCCTTGCCCTGTGCGAAGAGCTCCTTGATGACCTTGGCGAACTCGTCGGCGTCGATGTTGACGAGCGGCAGGATCCGCATCGTCACGGCTCCGGTGGTGGGAACGTCATCGAGCATGCCGATGAGTTCGCGCGCGGCGGCCACGTTCTCCTTGGCGCCGGTGACCATGATGGAGTTGGTCTTGTCGTCGGCCACCAGCTTGAGCGGCTTGGTGAGGTCAAGCATCAGGTCGGGCGTGAGCGCCCCGTCGCGGTGGACGCGCAGGCGCCGGACCTGCTCCTGGAGCGCCTTCGCGAGCGTGGAGGCGCCCGGCGCGGCAGCGGTGTCGATCATCTTCTGGAGCGTGGCGGCCACGGCGGGGGCGGCGGCCTTGGAGAGGCGCACCAGTTCGCCCTCGCTCTGCGCCCACGTGGGCTCGGTGTCGATGCCCTTCACGAGGTCGGCGATGAGCGCACGGTCCTCGGGGAGCGCGGCCACGGCCAACGAATTGCGGCCGGGCACGGCGAAGACCTTGACCGGGCCGCGCACCACGCGGCCCTTCGGGTCGGTGGCGCCGGCGCTGGTCACGCCCAGGCCGTTCACGGTCTGCATGGCGGCCTCGGCGGAGAGGTGCTTCAGCTCGATCATGAAGAGCGAGCCGCTGGCCTCGGGCTTCAGTTCCTGGAGCGTGGCGGCCAGCTCGGAGAGTTCCTTGAAGTCCTTGTCCTCGGCGCGCACGATGATGGTGCCGGCGGTCTCGTCCGGCACGATGCGCGGCGCGCGGATGCCGCGCTGCTGGCCCTCGGGCGGCGCGAAGACGGTCTTGAGCGCGGAGGCGATCTGCGTGGCGCTGTGCCCTTCCTTCACCATGATCAGGCGCGGCGAGGGAAGGTCGGCCACCTGCTCGCCGTCGAGCTGCTGGACGATGCCCTCGATCTTGCGGAGGTTCTTGCGGCTGGCGCTCACGATCACCGTGTTGGTGACGGTGTCGGCCACGGCGCTCACCCAGTTCTCGTCCTTCACGAGCGAGGTGGGCGCCTGGCGGATCGGTCGTCCGTCGGGTCCGGTGGTGGCCGCGGCGCGCTGCTGGCGCTCCTGCGGGTCGCCCTTGAACGCGGTGTTGATGGCCGCGGAGACGCCCTGCGCCTGCGCGTGGCGCAGGCTGAAGACGCGCAGCTGGAGGTTGGCGTCGTAGTCCTCGCTGTCGAGCTTGGAGAGCATGGAACGCAGGCCGTCCCACTCTTCCTTGGGCGCGCTCACCACCAGGCTGTTGGTGGCGGGGTCGGTGACGATGCTCACGGCGCGGCGGCCCGGGGTGGGCGCATCCACGGCGTCGGGGCCGTAGAAGTAGCCGAGCGCCTCGCGCACCTTCTGCGCCTCGGCGTTCTTCATGGTCACGAACTCGGTGACGCGCTGCACGTCCGAGGGCTTGTCGAGCTCGGAGATGAGCTGCGCGGCGGTGGCCAGCTGGTCGGCGCTGCCGGCGATGATCAGTCGGTTGGCGGCGCGGTCGGCATCGATGCGGACGCCCTGCGAGTCGTTGCGCGCGGAGAGGAGCTGTCGCAGCGTCCACACGGCCTCGTCGGCCTGCGCGTGCGTCATGACGAAGGTCTTCACCTGGATGTCGGCGGCGGGCGAGCCGGTGTCGAGCTTGGTGACCAGTTCCTCCACCTCCTTGAGGGCGGAAGCGGACGCGGTAACCATGAGCGTGTTGGTGCGCTCGTCGGCGCTGAACTGCGGCACGGAGAGCGGGCTGGCGCCGCGGCGGCTGCCGAAGAGCTGCTGCAGGGTGGCGGCAAGCTTGGTGGCGCGCGCCTGCGAGAGCGTGAACGTGCGCAGGACCGGCTTGGTGGCCGGCTCCGCGCCCTTGGCGCCGGCCACGATCTTGGCGGTGGCGTCGATGATCTGGTCAATGTCGCGCTCCGGTGCGGCGATGACGAGCGTGCCGCCCTGCGGATCGGCAACCACCGAGGCGCGCCGGGCGAGTTCGCCGGGGCGGCCGCCCGCGGGCGTCATCACGGAAACGGTCTGCAGCACCACCTCGCGGAGGGCAACGGGATCGGAGCCGGGCGGCAGCTGGATGACGCGCACCACGCTGCCCGACGGCGGGATCGACTGCTGCGCCTGCTGTGCAAGCCGCTGCGCGCGTTCGACGGCGCGCTTGGAGCCCAGGATCACCAGGCTGTTGGTGGCGCGGTCGACGGTGATGGTGACCTTGGTGTCGTCGTCCTGGTCGATGTCGGCGGCCTGGTTCATGCCGCCCGTGCTCTGCGCAACGGCGGCGGCCAGGATGGCGGCGAGGAATCGAGGCGCGCGCGGCGCGGCATCGGAACGCGCGGAGGGTTGCTGCATGGGCTCGGTACGGGGGGCGGCGGGCTGCGCCGCGGGCGCGGGCTTGGCGGCGGGGGCCGGCTTCGCAGCCGGCGCGGGCGACGCCTTCGCGTCCGGCGCCGACTTCGGCTCCGGCGCCTGCTCCGATCCCTGCTGCGCACGCTTCATCAGTTCGTCGATCGTCACCACCTCGGCGCCGCCGCGGCCCTCGCGGTTGAGCGATCGCTCGAGCATGCGCGCCAGTTCCGTGGCATCGCCGCGGGACGGGTCGAGCGCCACGGTGCGCATCTCGCGGCCGGAGATGCCGGCGGCGGTGTCCACCTGCTGCACCACGGACTGGATCTGCTCGTGCTGCGTGGGCGTGGCGCGGATCACCAGGCTGTTGGCGCTGGTGTTCACGGTGACCACCGGTGCCGCGGCGCCGGAAGGATCGTTGGCGAACATCTGCGAGACGGTCTGCGAGATCTCCGCGGCTTCCGCGTTGCGGAGCGTGACGACGCGCACCTCGGGCGTGCCGCCGGCCGACTCCGGCGCGGCATCGAGCTTGCTGACCATCTGGTCGGCGATCTCGAGGACGCTCGGCGGTCCGCTGATGATCACGGCGTTGAGGCGCGCATCCGCGGCCACGCGCACCGGTGCGCGGTCGAGGCCGCGGCGCATGTACTCCTGGCGCAGCTGCTGCGGCATGTCGCGCAGGCTCATCATGGCGCGGTCGGCGA
>Ga0209400_1002933_pt1 | contig 12681 bp, 11 predicted proteins | sample M_130807_EF_Meta_FD_187313 | JGI IMG/M metagenome (GOLD analysis project Ga0209400, IMG submission 187313) | Freshwater microbial communities from Lake Montjoie, Canada to study carbon cycling - M_130807_EF_MetaG (SPAdes) (version 2) | ecosystem: Environmental > Aquatic > Freshwater > Lake... | reverse complement strand
GTAAAGGAGTTACTAAGACTGATAGCTCTGCCTGGGTCCATGAATACGGTCACGCTCTTGGCTTAACAGATATGCGCTTTGTTGATCCAGTTAATTCCAATATTCAGCGTCCAGAAGGACTTGGCGTCTTTGATGTTATGGGTAGCGGTAGCACCGTGCCAGAAATTTTGTTGTGGAGCCGCTTCCTCATAAATGTTCTAGCCCCTAAACAAGTTCTCTGCATTTCTCAGCCAAGTACGAGCACACATTGGATACGCCCGCTAGAACAGCGCGATACTGATTTAAAGGGATTGATCATTCCAACCGGGACATACACAGCAATTACGATCGAATCTCGCCGAAGCTATGGTTGGGATTCCTTCCTTTCGCCTAAAGACCAAGGTGTTTTGGTCTACACAGTAGATACTCGAATTCCCTATAAGCGTTCACCGATGCAATTAATCGTTCCAGCACGAACTCTTGATCGCGAGTGGTACACAGATAGCGCTTTGAAGGCAGGAGAAACGGTTACAACTAACGGTTGGAAAATCACCGTGGTTGAGTCGGGCGATTTTGGTGATGTCGTTAAAGTTGAAAAAGTAGGCTAATTTTTATAACCACTTAGCTTTCTTGAACTTCCAGTAGAGAAAACCAGTAATAAGTAATAGCCCTGTCATCACCATCGGGTATCCAAATTTCCAGCGTAATTCAGGCATCACATCAAAGTTCATTCCATAGAGACCAGCGACCATAGTTGGCACTGAAGCAAGTGCCACATATGCAGTAATTTTGCGGATATCAATATTTTGCTGCAATTGAATGTGTGCTAAATCTGCTTGCAGAGCTGATGTTAGCAATGCATCTAACCCAGCTGCAGCATCTGATGCACGTGATAAGTGATCTAATGTGTCACGGAAGAATGGAGTCAGTACCGGATTGATATGAGGCGCACCTTCACTTGCTAACTTTTGCAGTGGTGAAAGCAGTGGATCGATGGAATGGCGGAACTCAATAACTTCACGCTTCAAGAAATAAATATCTCCAGATTGAGTTGCGAGATCAGTATTAAAGACTCGTTGTTCAACCTGCATCACATCTTGTTCAAGCTCTGCTGCAACATCTATATAGCAATCAATGCAGTGGTCAATGATTGCGTGCAGGACAGCATATGGTCCCTTTGCCAGGTGTTCTGGGTTGGATTCCAACTGGTGACGTGTGTTTGCAAGGGGTGCACCGTCGCCATGTCGAACAACAACAATGTAGTGCTCGCCAACGAAACAGAAGATTTCTCCGGTTGAAACTTCACTTCGAGCTTCATCATAAAAAACTGTTTTTAAGACGCAAAACTGTAAGCCAGGATAATCTTCTAACTTAGGGCGCTGCTTTGCATTGACCGCGTCTTCAATTGAAAGAGTGTGAAATTGGAAATCTCCGACGATCTTTTCAAACTCTTCTTGTGTTGGTTCTGCTAAACCAACCCAGACAAAGCCGCCTTCAGTTTTTGCTTTTGTGATTAACTCAGGCAAGTTTGATGGTTCGGTATAGCGAACCCCTTCGCGGTATAAGGCGTAATCAACGATCATGGATGAACTCTGCCCTAGATAGGTAAACAGCAGGTGCGATCTCGCAATGTGGGATAGACAGAAATACTTTCCTCCACAGGGCTGTGTGCATAGATATCGCCTCTGACCTGCACTTTTAGCCGGGGTGAGGGCAGCCACCTGTACTTATCCACACTCGATCCACCGCTACATACACAGGAAATCGCCCTTATCCACCCACTTACCCACAGTTTTTCCCCAGGGGCAAAGGGGGATCTTCGCCCTCACGGGGGGCAAAGGCTTAAGTTACGCGCAGCAGGTAACACACTTGTCAGTGTCCTATGGGAGGTTTAACGCGTGAGCATCGCAGAACTTCCTAACAACCGCCCTCGTGATCCCAACATCAACTCTGTTGGAGCTGAGTTCGAGCGCACACCACCACAAGATTTAATTGCAGAACAATCTGTTCTTGGTGGAATGTTGTTATCCAAGGATGCAATCGCAGATGTCATCGAAATTATTCGTGATCGCGATTTCTATCGTCCAGCACATGAATTAATTTACGACGCAATTATTGAATTGTATGGACACGGCGAACCAGCAGATGCTGTAACAGTCTCTGCAGAACTTACAAAACGTGGTGACATTGCACGCGCAGGTGGTGCACCTTATTTACACACACTGATCTCTTCTGTTCCAACAGCTGCCAACGCTGGTTACTACGCAAAAATTGTTCGCGAACATGCGATCATGCGTCGCTTAGTTGAAGCTGGCACAAAGATTGTTCAATACGGTTACACCACCGAAGGTGAAGTCGATGACATGGTCGACCTCGCACAAGCTGAGGTCTATGCAGTTACAGAACGTCGCTCATCAGAAGATTACGTCATGCTCTCAACACTGCTTCCACAAGCACTTGATGAGATCGAAGCAATGTCAAAAGGTATTGGTGTTGAAGGAGTTAAGACTGGATTTAAAGAACTTGATGCGTTAACACATGGCCTGCATCCAGGTAACATGATTATTCTCGCTGCCCGTCCTGCAATGGGTAAATCAACACTTGGTCTGGATATTGTGCGACAAGCCTCAATTCAAGATGGATTAACCTCAGTTATTTTCTCTCTTGAAATGTCAAAGAGTGAAATCACAATGCGTATGTTGTCAGCTGAAGCACGTGTTGGTCTTAACAATATTCGTTCAGGTTCACTTTCTGATGATGAGTGGTCTCGTCTTGCTCGACGAATGGGTGAAATTTCAGAGGCACCATTATTTATTGATGATTCACCAAACCTTTCAATGATGGAGATCCGCGCAAAGGCCCGCCGCCTAAAGCAGCGCCATGACCTTAAACTCATTGTTATTGACTACTTACAGCTGATGTCCTCTGGTAAAAAGGTGGAAAACCGCCAGCAGGAAGTTTCAGAGTTCTCACGTCAATTAAAGTTGATGGCAAAAGAGTTAAACATCCCCGTGATTGCAATTTCACAGCTCAACCGTGGTCCTGAACAACGTACCGATAAACGACCATTACTTTCAGATCTTCGTGAATCTGGTTCTATTGAACAAGATGCTGACGTTGTCATTATGTTGCACCGCGATGATATGTATGATCAACAAAATCGAACAGGTGAAGCAGATTTAATTGTTGCTAAGCACCGTAATGGACCTACTGCAAAAATTGTCATCTCCGCCCAACTTCACTACGCACGATTTGTGGATATGCCACAAAATCCAGGTAGCGGAACTGACTGGACACAACAACGCGAAGGCAACACTGCACCAGAAGGTAACTTCGGGGCTTAAAAAGTTTTACTTCGTGCTTGATCTGCCAGATAAATACCAGCTATAACAATTACTCCACCAAATAGTTGAATCAATGTCCACGCTTCAGCAAACCAAATCCATGCAACAATCCCGGCAAAAATTGGTTCCAGTAATCCAAAGGCACTAGTCGTAGAGGCCTTTAAATTTTTAAGCCCAACCATCACGCATAGATACGGCAAGATCGTCCCAATCAGGACTACATAAAGGATTAGTACCCAACCTGACGTGCTATTTCCCTCGAGTGCACCCTCTAATGGAATTGATGTTGTGAAGACTTCGAATGGGAAATTCCACATTGGCAAAACTAAACACCAGGCAAAACCGGCAAAGAAGAATCCCCACATCGTGATTGATTGGTTATCGCGATAATTCGACATTGATTCCCCACACAAAAAATAAAATGCGAGGGCAAAGGATGCGCCAAAACCAGCGATTACACCGATGTTATCTAGTTTTAAGCCATCCCAAATTTGCGAAATAATTGCCAGACCAGTTAGCGCCATAATCAACGCCAGCCACATTTGATTAGGCACATGCTTACGCTTAATAACCCGCAAATAAACAACAATCCAGACAGGTGCTGTGAATTCGATAAGCAGAGCAATGCTTACATGCATCCTAGATATGGCTAAGAAATACAGCGCTTGGACCATGGCAATGCCAATAACACCATATGAAACTAGCGGCAGGATCTCCGAGCGCTTAATACGAAAGGTTTTCGGGGATCTGCTCCATAGATACAAGGCGAGTATCGCGCAAGCGGTGATGGCACGAATCTGAGCCAAACGCCAAGCGGTGATGTGACCATCTAGCAGCAACTTTGATGCAATGCCATTGCTAGCAAACATCATGGCAGAAAGAATCAGCAGCAGTTCACTACGGCGAGCTTTCAGCATCTAGCAAGGGTAACTGATTAAAGCGTGTTTGTGGCTAGAAAGCTGATTCAGGTAGCTCCATGATTGAGCCATCAGTTGCTTCAACGATCTTACGATCTGCAGTGATGTGAGGCAGATTGTTATGAACGAAGAATTTAGCTGCTGCGATCTTGCCGGTGTAGAAATCAGTGTCCTTGCCAGCGTTAGGTAGCCTCTCAACTGCGATATCTGCTTGGCGCAGTAACAACCATGAGGTGATGATGTCACCAACAGCCATTAAACAGCGAGAAGTATTTAGACCAACCTTATAAATCTTGACCGCATCTGTTTGTGAATCCATTGCATGTCCGACTAGGACAGCAACAATTCCATTGAGATCACCCAGCGCCTTAAGCAGTGCTTGCTTTTCAGCATCGTGTACTCCACCGGTTTCAGCAAACTTCTGAATCTCTTTGCCTAGCAAACCAAGTGCGCGTCCGCCATCTTTCACAATTTTGCGGAAGAAAAAGTCAAGACCTTGAATTGCTGTTGTTCCTTCATACAAGGTATCAATCTTTGCATCGCGCACATACTGTTCGATTGGCCAGTCACGCGTAAAGCCGGCGCCACCAAATGTTTGCAGTGATTCAGTACCAAGAAGTGTCCATGACTTTTCTGAACCGTAACCCTTAACAACAGGAAGCAATAAATCGTTCAGTGCAATCATGTCTGCAGCGCGATCCTTATCGCCAGCTGCTTCAGCAAGTTCAATCTCATCTTGGATAGAGGCGGTATAGAGCACTAGTGCGCGCATACCTTCGCTATAAGACTTTTGCACCATTAATGAGCGGCGCACATCAGGGTGCTTAATGATTGTGACGCGAGGCGATGCCTTGTCATTCATTACCTTCATGTCACCGCCCTGCACGCGCTCTTTGGCATAGGACAACGCCTGCATATAGCCAGCAGATAGCGTTGCAATAGCTTTTGTTCCCACCATCATGCGAGCAAATTCAATGACCTTGAACATCTGCGCAATACCTTGGTGGACATCTCCTAATAGATATCCAACAGCAGGCTCTTTTTCACCTAAGTTAACTTCACAGGTTGCAGAGACGTTGAGTCCCATTTTGTCTTCAAGTGCAGTCACATACACGCCGTTGCGCTTACCCATCTCCCCTGTTTCAAAGTCAAACATGAACTTAGGAATCAAAAATAGTGAAAGACCCTTTGTTCCTGGACCGCCACCTTCGCGACGAGCAAGTACAAAGTGCACAACATTGTCATAAAAGTCGGCGTCTCCCGAGGTGATGTAACGCTTATTTCCGGTGATGTGCCATGTTCCATCTGCTTGCTCCACAGCCTTGGTGCGACCTGCGCCAACATCAGAACCTGCATCAGGTTCTGTTAGCTGCATCGTTGCACCCCAGTGCTTTTCAACCATGTGCTTTGCAATCTTCTTTTGTTCATCTGTTCCAAGAACATATGCAACCTGTGCAAAGGCATAACCAGATGCATAGATATGAATTGCAGGGTTTGATCCCAACACCATTTCAGCAATTGCCCAACGAACTGATGGAGGAATCTTCATTCCGCCGAGATCTACTGGTGCATCAACACGCCACCATTCGCCATCAACATATGCCTTATATGACTTCTTAAAACTTTCAGGCAAAGTTACGTTGCCAGTTTCTTTATTTAGTATCGCACCAACACGATCGCCTTCAACAAAAGATGCAGCAAGATCGTTTTCACACATACGCTTTACCTCTTCCAGCATTCCTATTGCAGTGTCGCGATCAACTTCACCGTATGGGTTTGATCCCATAACTTTGTCGCGACCTAATAGGTCAAAGAGGCAGAATTCAATGTCACGTAGGTTGGCTGTGTAATGGCTCATGGCGTAATTGTGCTACCCACCAGTAACTTAATCAACACAGAACGCGACAGTTTGCCTAACCTTCGCGTGGCATAAACCCGCTGTTCAGCCAGGCAGAGGAGAGTGGCAGGCATGAAGATCCTGATCATTGGCGGCGGCATCATTGGAACTGCCCACGCTTATGAGGCGATCAAGCGCGGCCACCAGGTCATCCAGCTCGAACGCGATGATGTGGCCAGAAGCGCTTCAGTTCGAAACTTTGGCCTGGTCTGGGTCAGCGGCCGAAAAAGCGGCGTTGAATTACAGGCAGCAGTCCGCGCTCGCCAACTATGGGACGAGATTCATGGCGCAATCCCTGAACTACTTTTTCGTGCAAATGGTTCCTTAACGCTTGCAACTAATAAAGAAGAAATAGCTGTTATGGAAGAGTGTTTGAAAAAAGAGGATGCCCCAGATCGACAATGGCAAATACTAGATCGCGACGAAACACAAAAGATTAATCCAGCACTTCGTGGAAATTACTTAGCATCGCTGTGGTGTCCACTGGATGCAACAGTTGAACCAGGATCTGTTTTGCGCTCAATGCGAGAGTATTTGCTGCGCAATGAGAATTATATTTGGAGAAACAACCTAGATGTTGTCGACGTTCGAAGCGATGCCAGCACAGCGGCTGTGATTGCACGCAGTGGTGAAATCTTTGAAGGTGATGTTGTCATTGTGTGCCCTGGAGCCGATCACACATCACTATTTAAGGAACAGTTTGATACTGCGCCAATTCGGCGCGTGCGTTTACAGATGATGAGTACCGCGCCTCTAGATGAAGTACTAACAACATCTATTGCAGATGGTGATTCAATGCGCTACTACCCTGGTTATGAGGTACCCACACGTGAAAATTTGCCACCACAACATCACATCGCCTCAACTAACCATATGCAGCTACTTATGGTGCAACGGGCAGATGGCAGCCTAACAATTGGTGATACACATGAATACGCTGAACCATTTGAATTTAAGTTAGATGAAGACCCTTACACATACTTACATGAAGTCGCTAGTAATTTATTAGGGAAGAAATTGCCACCAATAGCCCAACGTTGGGATGGTGTCTATAGCCAACGCACAGATGGTGCTGTTTGTGACCGGCGCACGATGGCCCACAACATAATTTCAGTAACTGGACCCGGAGGCCGGGGAAATACCTTGGCTCCGGCAATTGCAGAAGAAACAATAAAGGGGCTGTAGTGAGCGTAGAAATGGTTGCTTTTGATGTTGCAGGAACTGTTCTCAACGATGATGGGCTTGTCATCTCTGCATTTAAGAAGGCTTTTGAGGCAACCCAACCTGATTTGTGGCCCACGCACGGGGTTGAATGGACACAGTATGCACTCGACACGATGGGTCAATCAAAGATCGATGTCTTTACAAAGCTATTAGGTGATGTAGAAAAAGCACACCAAGCAAATGTTGCATTTGAAGAGTCTTATGTACAGGAAATCGCCGAAGTAGGCGCAGTACCAATTGCAGGTGCTGAAGATATCTTCAAGTACTTGCGTTCCAGAGGAGTAGCGGTCGCATTAACAACAGGATTTAGCAGATCAACCCTAGACAGGTTACTTATTGAATTGGGCTGGAAAGATCTTATCGATCTATCAATTACTCCAAGTGAAGCTGGCCGCGGCCGACCACACCCTGACATGTTAAATATGGCGGTAGAGGTTTTGGGAATTACAAAACCAGAGCATGTGATCGTCTTAGGAGATACCGCTTCAGATATGCAGGCCGCTGTGGCCTTTGGCGCAGGACAGGCCATCGGAGTTCTAACTGGCGCACATGATGAGCACACGCTGCATGATGCCGGCGCGACATCTGTTATTAACTCTGTAGCCGATTTAAAGTCACTTATTTAACCCTGAGTTTTTCATGAGTGTTCACCCTCATGACTTTACTTCGACACATTCACATCACTGTTTGTTTCCTTTAGAGGTAAAGAGTGCGCTCACAATCCTTAGGAAGGGATCCCACATATGCGCGCAAAGCGTCTAGTAGCTGCAGCAACCGCTGCAGTGCTTGCAGTTGGAATCGTTGCAATCGCAACACCGGCTACAGCAGCAGTAGATATCTGTAAGGCAAAGAATGTTAAAGAAGCAGGCGGATTAGATAACCTAATCAAGCTAGCAAAGAAAGAGGGCAAGCTTGCTCTCATTACAACACCACGCGACTGGGCAAACTACGGCAATGCATTTGATGCATACGAGAAGGCTTTTGGCGTAAAGATCACTGTTGACAATCCAGAAGCAACCAGATTCAATTGATATTGGACCTCTAGTAGTTGCTCAGTTGACTCCTCCAGGATCAAAGCCTCTTTCATCTCCTTACCAAGTTATTAACTGGAATGACATTCCAAACGCTGCTAAGGACCCATCAGGTCTTTGGTACGGAAACTACGGCGGAAAGCTTGCGATTGTTTACAACACAACTCTTCCGTCAGTGCCAACAAAGGCAACAGATTTTGCTAAGCCTGAATACAAGGGCTTTGTAGGTATCACTGGAGATCCAACTTCATCAAACCAGGCTTTCATGTCAGTTTTGGCAGCAAGTATCGGTAACGGCGGAGAAAAGAATCTTTCAGATGTAACTAAGGGCCTTGCACTATTCAAGTCTGTAAAGGCACAAGCACCTCTAGTTAAGGTAAACGGCACAAACCTTGCTACTGGTACAGCAAAGCTTGGTTTTATGTGGGACTTCAACGCTCTTGGAATTATTCCAGCAGCGAAGGCAGCAGGCTTAGATCTTAAGTTTGTATACCCATCAGACTTCGTTCTACAAGCACCTCCATACATCAACGCAATCAACATCAAGTCACCAAACTGCGCAAACGCTCGTTTGTGGCAAGAGTTTGTGTACTCACAGAACAAGGGAAAGACAGCTAAAGAATTAACTGCAGCTGATCTAAAGCTTCCTGGTTCAAAGTTGTTCGCATTGATGCAAGGTGGACAGAACTACTTCCAGCAGTCAGGTGCAGATCCAATCATGTCTGCAGCAATGACAAAGAAGAACCTTCTTGTTCCATCACTTCTTGACTTCAAGGTCCCTTCAACTGCAAAGATTGTTGGACCTGCAACTATCGCTGACGTACTAACAGCTCGCGAGCAGATCATCTCTTCATGGGCTAGCTTGTAAAAAAGAAATATGACCTCCCAAGTCATAGAGGGAGGCGCGCCTTCAAGGGGACGCGCCTTCCTCGCTTCTTTTATAAAGAACATTCTTCCAGCGGTTCCGCTTTTGTTGATTGTTGGTTTCTTTTTTCTATTCCCAATTGGCCGTTTGATTTATGTATCTTTCATGTCAAACGAAAATACATTTACTTTTGATAACTTCAAGACTGCTGTTCAAGAGCCATACCGAACAGGGTTTATTAACTCAATAAAGATCGGTTTATTTTCGGCAGCCATCGCAGCATTTCCTGGCGCACTAGCTGCATACTTCATTGAAACCCGAGGAAGTTCAAAACTACGCAGAACCATTGCGGTCATGAGCGGCGTGCTTGCTAATACCGGCGGCGTCCCACTGGCATTTATGTTTTACGCAGCCCTTGGAATTCAGGGCTATCTCACAAAATTTTTAAAGTCTTTAGGTTGGGATCTTTATTCAGGAACATTCTCACTTGGTTCCTTTATTGGCTTATTAATAGTTTATTTATACTTCCAATTACCTTTAATGGTCATTGTTTTTTCACCAGCAATTGTTTCTCTTCGACGCGAATGGTCAGAAGCAGCACGCAACTTAGGTGCAAGCCAATTTAATTACTGGATTCGAATCGGTTTTCCCTTACTTTTCCCTAGCTTCATCGCATCTTTCTTATTACTCTTTGCAAGCGGATTTTCAGCCTATGCAACAGCTAATGCGTTAACCGTTGGAAATCTTCCTCTAACGCCTCTACAAATTGGCGGATTGTTAGATGGAAATGTTTCAGCCGCGCAATTAAATCTTGGTAAAGCACTAGGTGTTGTGATGATTGTGATTTCAGCCTGTGCAGTCATTCCATACCTTGCTATTCAGCGGAGGAGTGCCAGATGGCAAAAGGGATAAAAGTTAGGTTCCAGCCAGCGCTGGCGGTAACACTTCTGATTCTGGGTTTCTTTGTTTTTATCCCAATGATTTCAGCTTTCGAATACTCGATCCGCACACCACTAACTGGCGGCTATGGATGGACTCATTACCTTTGGGCTATCAGAGAAGAAGATTTCTTCCATTACATCCTTAGATCTATGTGGCTAGCTGGGGTAACAGTCTTAATCACCTTATTTGTATTGGTTCCCACGTTAACCTGGCTTCACTTATCAAACTCAAAGGTGCGCGGATTAATCGATGGCTTATCACTGCTACCCCTTGTTATTCCAGTGGTTGCATTTGCGGTAGGTGCACAAATTTCTTTCCCAGAGTTTGTGCAAAATACAGTACTAGAGCTTCCCTTCCTCTATTTCGTATTGGCACTACCGTATGCATTTCGCTCACTTGATATTGGGCTAAATTCAATTCCTTTAAAAACCATTACCGAGGCAGCTCGCAGCGCTGGTGCTAACTGGCTACGAACAATTACAACTGTCATTATTCCAGTGATTAGAGGATCGGTCATGGCAACTATTGCATTGACATTTGCTCTCTCACTTGGTGAGTACACATTGACGGTCCTACTTCACTGGGACACATTCCCAACATGGGTGACATATGTTGCTCAAGACAACATCCTTGGCGCAATCGCCATTTCAATGATGTCTTTGATAATTCCATTCTTGATTTTGACAATTATTACGCTATTTGTTCCAGAACGTTCTACGCAAGGGAGAAAGTAATGTCTAGTAAGAGCCTGACCTTAAGAAACATTTCAAAGCGATTTGGAAACGTTAATGCTTTAGACAATTTCAATCTCGAAGTAGGCGTTGGTGAGCTAGTTGCCTTACTAGGGCCTTCTGGGTGCGGTAAGACAACAGCGCTGCGCGTTGTTGCGGGATTAGAACGCCAAGACAACGGCACAGTTTTGGTGGGCGAGAAGAACATTTCAGATGTCCCAGCCCATAAGCGAAATATGGGAATGGTATTTCAGGCATATTCACTGTTTCCGAACCTAACAGTTGAAGAAAACGTGGCTTTTGGTTTGCAGATGAGAAAAGTGAGCAAGCATGTGCGGCTTAAGAAGGCACATGAACTCTTAGATCTAGTCGGCCTGGATTCACAGAGCAAGCGATTTACCCATCAGCTCTCTGGTGGGCAACAACAGCGTGTGGCGCTGGCTAGAGCCCTTGCCTTTGAGCCTGAAATTCTCCTGCTCGATGAGCCTTTGTCAGCACTTGATGCCCAGGTGCGTGTCAACCTGCGTGAAGAGATTCGTCGCCTGCAACTCTCCTTAGGAACAACAACTTTATTTGTTACACATGATCAAGAAGAAGCAATGGCGATTTCTGACCGTGTGGGAGTAATGAACAACGGTGTTCTGGAGCAAATTGACACTCCAGATGCTCTTTATAACAAGCCTGCCTCATCTTTTGTCGCCGGCTTCGTTGGCACTATGAACCGAATCCCTACTCACATCACAGATGGCATGGTTGAAATCTTTGGTAGCAAAGTTGTTGCCCTCAAGCGCGGCAATGAATCTGGAAAGGTGCATGCACTGATTCGTCCAGAATCAATCTCTGTTGTGGCAACTACTGCGCTGGGTAATGCAAAAGTTTTGACACGCTCTTTCATGGGCGCTTCATCAAATATTATTTGTCAAACAGAGGACGGGACAATTGTTCAATCATTAATGACAAGTGCTTCAACCGGAGACCTACATCCAGGTTCATCGGTCCAACTTCGAGTTTTAAGTTCTGAGGTCCTTGTCGCGAATGTCTAGTACATCAACAAACCGAATTGTTCGATCAAAAGTCTCACCAGATTCTAATTGGCGTGAGTTACTACTCGACAAAGGTGAAAACGTTATTGGTGATGAACCACTTAACGCACAAGTTATCGCAGCTTTTATTCACTTAAGTGACATCCACATCTGTGATGCAGCATCTCCTGCACGTCTTGAATTTCTAGATCGCATTGCAGATCCTGATAATCCTTTATCGCAGTTGGTCCCATACATTGGCACATATCGCGCACAAGAGTTCCTAACCACCCAGGTTCTTGAAGCCATGGTTACTGCAGCAAATGAGATTAAACGAGCACCATTAACTGGTGCACCAATTGATGCTGTTGTTATTACTGGCGATGTCACAGATAACGCACAAAGCAATGAGCTTGATTGGTATAAGAGAATTTTAGATGGCGGGGTTGTGACCCCTAAAAGCGGTGACCCGCAACGCTCAGAAGCCTCTCATTCATCAAATGCAGATCTCTACGACTCGCATTATTACCATCCAGATGGCCCACCAACTGGAATGCCTGCAGACCGCCCCCATGTATTACATGACTTCCCACACTTTAAAGGCGCACTTGAAGCATCAGAGCGTCAATTTATTGCTAAGGGTTTAACCCACAAATGGCTTGCGGTGCACGGAAACCACGATGCATTGTTGCAAGGCACAGCAGCAACAACACCCGAACTAGATGCACT
>Ga0209400_1002931_pt1 | contig 12691 bp, 10 predicted proteins | sample M_130807_EF_Meta_FD_187313 | JGI IMG/M metagenome (GOLD analysis project Ga0209400, IMG submission 187313) | Freshwater microbial communities from Lake Montjoie, Canada to study carbon cycling - M_130807_EF_MetaG (SPAdes) (version 2) | ecosystem: Environmental > Aquatic > Freshwater > Lake... | reverse complement strand
CCGATCCATCACCCCAGCCATGACCAAGAAGCCGAGAGGGTGGGCGCCGAGCCCTACTTTGGATGAACGTGGGGACGGGGAGGGGCACGACACTAATAGGGCTCGGCGCCCCCCTCTCGGCTTCTTGGTCATCTTGGTCATCTTGGTCATCTTGGTTAGGTTATCTCTCCAGATAGGGTATATGACTTACCCCAATACCCGGCAGAAATGACCGATACCACCCCCAAATTTGTCGCCGAGGGTACCTACGGGTGTGTCCACCGCCCCAGTCTGAAATGTGACGACGGTACCCCCATGGACTACACCGGTAAAATCTCCAAACTCATGCGTAAAAAGGCCGCGGCCAAGGAGCTCCAAGAATACGTATTGGTTCGTCGGGCGGATCCGAAACAACAGTATTATCTGGGCGAGCCGGCCACATGCCCTCTCGGGGACGACCCCTCGGACGCGGCCGCCATCGAGAAGTGTGCCATCGCCGAGGAGGTCGAGGTCGATCCCACGGATTTCTCACTCATTGTGATGAAAGACGGAGGGGAAGATTTAGCGATATTCACTCGTAAAGTGGCGTTGGGGGGGTTCAGTCCGGAGAACCGGGCACGGGTGACCCGCCTCTTGGTCGAGCTCCGACGCATGTTCGCGGGGGCACAGGCCTTTCTCAAACACGGTATCATGCACCACGACATCAAGGCGGGGAATATCATCTATGACGAAGCGGCGGGACGGTGTAACTATATTGATTTTGGGTTGATGGAGTCGCTTGCCGAGACGACACGGCGAGCGGAGGCGAGCCGTTACGGCTACGGTATGCACCACTGGTCCTACCCCTTTGAGGTCGAATTCCTGAACCGGAACATGTTCGAGGAGATGGTGGCGATGACCCCGGAGGAGCGGATCCAGTACACCCATGAGGAGGCCCAGGAGAGTTTGAAAAACCCCAAACACTGGTTGAACGCGTTCTTTTTCCAGGCCCTACTCTACACCGGGACGGCCAAGACGGAGCATTACGAACGGTTCATTGTGTTTGTCGAGCAGAAGATGACCAAGATGTCGTATGAGACCTTTGTGGCCAAGGTGTTGGGGACCATGGATGTGTATGGGTTAGGGATGGCCTTGTTACATGTTTTACGGAATGTGGGGTCGTTGATGGACGAGATATTACGGGCGGAGTTGACCCGGTTGACGTACCGGATGATTGAGCCGGATTTGGAAGAACGCTTGGAGATTGACGAGGCGGCACGGTTGTACGATAAGATGCTGAGATTGGCGGGGCTCTTGGGGGCGGAGAAGGAGAAGGAGAAGCGGAAGTTGATACGGCAGGTCCGGGTGGTGGTGGAGGAGGGGGAGGTGGCACCGGGGATGGGAGTGGTAGCACCCCCGAGTCCGTTGAAGCCCGGGTCGGTACCGGCGGATATAGACACCAAGATCCGGCGGCTGATGGCCCAACTCCCGGAGCCCGACGCCCGGACGGTGGCGACCATCGTGGAGGCGGACCCGGAGCCGATCAACCCGGAGAAGAACTTGGCGGAACTACGGGCGGTGTCGGCCCGGGCGGCGTCGGCCCGGTTGGCGATGGCGACCCGGGCGGTGACGGCCCGGTTGGCATTGGCCCGGGTGGCGGTCCCTCCAGCCAAGACCCGCCGGCGCCGGCGCTGCCCCGAGGGCACCCGGCGGAGTAAAACCACGGGTAGGTGCCGGAAAGTGAAAAAGACCCCGATGGTGTGAGGGGTGGGGAAGGGAGGGACGGTATGGGATATGGCAAAAAATTGATTGAGGTGAGTCTTGGTGTGATTCCCCCCAACCCCCTGAGTATATCCGATACATCCGCTGTGTGTGAGCTTGGTGTGCACGAGTCTTTACCAAGATGGATATGTTGAACTTGAATCATCCTCACGATGCGTTGGTGTGGTTTGCGAACTTGACGGACGAGCTACGGCTGGCCGAGGTGCGGGACATCTTGGCGAACCAGATAGCGGTGCAGCGCGAGCAGGCGAGCCGGAACGTGACGACGGTGCTGAGTCTGATGCTGTTGGTGTTTGGGATGAAGATGATTGTGTATTATGGGTACCGGCTGGGGCGGCTCATGTTCACGGCGGTCTTTGTGGAGTCGGTGACGTGTATCAGTATCTTGTGTTTCTGGCTGGCCATTCTGATGCCAGCCCCGGTGTTCCCCTCGGGGCTGGGGGTGGGCTCGGGGCCGGCGGTGCGGCCGACGATTCGCGAGTTTTGAATGGACGGATATTAGCCTAGGGTTTTGTGCTGTAATATGTGTATAAGAACATGGGGTTGGGGGGTTTTTTGTTGACCTGTGGGGTGGGCTGGGGGGGGATCCAATACATATCATAATGGATATGTATGGGATAGAGGTGGGGGTGAAAAAATTGATTGGCTTTTTTTCACGAGGTGGGGGCCGTCAATCCATTGAAACCACCACACCACCATTTGTACCATCATGTTTCCGCTCCATCTTCCCGAAGACGTCGTGAACCATATTCTGGCGTTCAGTAACCCCTACAAGGACCTATACACTCAACGGGTGATCAACTCCCGGGAGATGTGGGACCGGATATGGGTACGCTGGTACGAGCACCAGGACCCTCTCACCCAGTTCGTGGCGGACTACCTGTTCGAACTCTGGGGGGTCCGGGGCTGGGAGATCCGGGGGGTTCCCGGGGTCGTGGAGGGTATCTGGGAGCTGGATACCTATGCGGGGATGCCCCGGGGGGCCCTCTTACCGTCGGACATCCGGGTGGTGTTTCGGGCGATGACCGACCGGACCATGGTGACGGTGTACAGTGAGAACACCTCGGGGATGGTGGTGCTCTTCTACGGGGACGTGTACGACCCGTATCAATATGAGTATTATTGTGCGGACGAGGCGTCGGAGAACCCTTCACACGATACGGTACACTGGGACGATACTTACCATTTGGTGACGGTGTTGTGAGGGGGCTTGGGGGTGGGGGTAGGTAGGAGAAAAAAGGCTCGGCGCTAGTATGTATGAGTGGTAGATATGAGTTATGTATATAGGTCTTCCGCGCCGAGCCTCTTTTTTCTTGGTCTTGGTCTTGGTCTTGGTCTTGGTCTTGGTATGGGGGTGGGTGGGTTCAGAATGCCGACGAGTACAGCCACGTCAGGTTCGCGCGAGCCGGGACCGATACCAACGTCAGGGCCATCAACACATACATCGCCCCCAGTTTCCGGTCCTCCACATCCAGGGCCGAGTACACCAGCTGTTCCATGGAGGTGAGACAATACAATCTCAGGCGGTCCTCGGTGAGTTCGTTGAACCGGGTGCGGATGGGCATCCGGAAGGCGGGGTCTTGGAAGACGAAGGGGTTACCCAGGGGGCAGATACGCCATTTCATCGTGTCGGACAGTTGCACCCGAAACTCCCAGATATCTTGGAGGGCGTGGAAGAACGTGAACGTGTCCCGTTTACTCAGACGCATGAACCACGATACATCCGTATAGTTACCCAGTTGGTCGATTTCCATGAAGAGCTCTTGGGCCCGGGTCTGGGTGGGGACGTTGGTACGAAGGTGGTGTAGCCGTTGCCGGTTTTGGCGGAGAATCTCCAGTTCTTCGGAGGTATAGTTTCTCCGGGGGCCGTATTCACGGTAGCTGGGTAGGGGTTGTGGGGGGCGGGCCTGGGGCTGCTGGGGCTGCTGGGGCTGCTGGGGCTGAGGGTCCTCGGCCAGGGGAGCCGGGATGGGGGCCGCCGGGGGGACGACAATCGTGGGAGCGGTGGGGGCCTGGGGGCGGTGGCGAGCCGCGAGAGAAGGGGAGGGGATGGGGGGGTGGGCGTGGTTGGGGGCCTGGGCGTGGGCATGGGTGGGGCCCTGGGTGGGACCCTGGGTGGGAGCCGGGCGGGGGGCCTGGGTGGGAGCCGCACGGGAGGCCGGGGGTACCATCACCCCCGCCCGGCGAACGGCCGCCCGTTCCTCCCGACTCGGAAGTAGCCACTCCAACGGGTTGTCGGGGTCCCCCACGGGTAACCCCCGGCTCGGGGAGTAGGACCGCCGACCCCCCCGGTCACTCGGGTAATAGGTCATACGGCGCACCCCCGGCTGCGGGGGAAACCCGTGATAATACCCCCGTCCAAACAAAAACGGGTTGATCCGCTGAATATACGGGTTGGAGCCGTTACCCGGAATATACTCCTCCTCGGGGATATGTTCGGGATACAGCCGCTTCGTGTACATGTACAGGCGAACAAAGTTACCAATGACGGTTTCGGGGATATCCGCCCGGTTGTACGGGTTACGGATGGCCCGCTGCTTACGTTTCAGGAGTGACATGAGGGACACGACATTGAACCCATACGTGAATTGGGTGTCGTCCGTGTAGCTAAAAAATTCTTGGAAGGGAATATCGGCCACGGGTTCGAGAGTGAAAAAATCGGTGTCATTCACACACTTCTTACGGTCTCGGAAGCCGGCACCCCGGAGTTGGAAGGACCGACGGACGAAGAACCGGCGGAGGTTCTTTTGGATATGGGTGGCGTTGAGGTTGCGGGTGAACAGGTGGGTAATACGGTCGATGAGGACCGGTTTGGTCCCCGTCACATGGAGGCCATGGTATTTGGCGACGGCCTTGAGTTCGGGGAGTTTGTACTTACGGAGGCAGACAGCTTGGCGGAAATACTCATGATACTCGAGTCGGAGGTTGGCGACTTGGCGAGGGGGGACGGGGGCAGCGGTGGCCGGGGAGCGTTTACGCCGGGGGGTGGGGACCGAGGTGTCGATGGGGGCCGGGGTGGTGGGGCACTCGGTGGCCGAGTGGATATTGGACTCGGGGCCGGGGTCCGGGTCGAGGTCGAGGTCACCCCCCGACGGGAGGAGGTCGAACACGGGGGAAGTGGCCGGGGAGGTGGGGATATTCGAGAGGATATCGTTCGTAATCATAATTAGGGGAGAAAATATATACAAGGAGGGGGAGGGGAGACTCTCTAAATATATATACTTGGGAGATTAGTTCTATATCGGTATTTTTGTGTGCGGGTTGGGTTGGATTGACTCGGTGGACGGAGTGGGGCTCGGACATGGGGTGGAGGGTTTTTACAGGGTGGCCGAGTGGGGGGTGGGGCTGGCTGGCGCCGGTGGGGGGTGGGTTAGGGTTTGTGGTGGGGGCGATGGGGTGTTTATGGGGGGAACCGATATAAAGAGTGGAGGGTATATAGGGTTGTGTGGGGGGTCGGGCCCCTGCACCCATGCATCTCTGGTATAATGGTAGCATGAACGCCTTCCAAGCGTTAGACTCGGGTTCGATTCCCGAGAGATGCATCACACATGTGTGATTTCATGGTATGATTTCGGTATATGATCTATGGTTTGGAGTCATACATCATACACGGACCGGGTCCTTGGATTAGGGTTTCCAGTCACAGGCCGTTTCGAAGCCCCATCCCGCGAACTTCGGGATATTGTCGGGGTGGAACCGGGTTTGGATCAGTTCCTCGTGGAGGCCGGCCCGGGAGGCCTTCATCGCCGGGTAGTCGTAGTAGTGGGTAAAGATGGCGGGGTTTTGGGAGAGGGCCGTCCAGTTGATCCGGTAGGGGTGCTCTTTCAGCAGGTGCATCGCCGCCGGATTCATCGAGAGGTAAAGCCAGTCGACCTTATCGAGGTGTTGCTCCAGGAGGCGGATGGCCGCCGGGTTCTTGGCCATATACCGCCACTGGAGACGGTCGGGGTGTTGTTCGAGGAGGTGGCCGGCCGCCGGGTTGGTGGCGAGCCATTCCCAGTCCACCTGGTCGAGGTGCCGCTCGAGATAGGTAATCGCCGTCGGGTTGGCCGAGAAGAACCGCCAGTGAATGAGATGGGGGTGTGCTTCCAGGTAGGCCACGGCCTCGGGGGCGGGGTTACGGGAGAACGTCGGCCAGTAGATCTGGTCGAGATGCCGGAGGAGGAAGTGGACGGCGGCGGGGTTTTGGCACAGGCTGGGCCAGTGGATACGGTGGGGGTGTTGTTGTATCAGGTGCATGGCCTGGGGGTTCAGGCACAGGGTTTGCCAGCAAACCCGGTCCAGGTGGGCTTCGATGACCCCGATGGCGGCCGGGTTTTGGGAGAACAGGGTCCAGTGGATACGGTCGGGATACTGCTCCAGGTAGGGGACGGCGTGGGGGTTCAGGGACAGGTGACCCATACAGAGTTGGACCCGTTCGGGGTAGGTGGCGGCGAGCTTATCTTCGATCCAGTCGAGCAAGGGGGACATGATGAGGGTGGGTGGGGGTTGGTAGATGGGTGGGAGAGAGACCATACAAAATCAATTTTTATATGGGCTGAGGGGGCTGGGGCTGGGGGATCCTATACACATCTTGGGGAGAGAGTCTGGGGGGCCGAGGTCCGTGTGCGGGTCTCGGTGCCAGTGTCGGTGTCTTTACTGGGGGGTCTTGGTGGCGGCCTTGGTCGCCGCCCGGGTCATCACCCGGGAGGGAAGAGTGATGTTGATGTGGATGTTTTGTTCGGAGGGGGTGTCCACGCGAACCTGGGGCTGAGGCCGGGGCGCCGGCCGGGGCAGCGACCAGTCCACTTTGATCTTCTTCTCCACGACGGTGACCTCACTATCGATATAGTATTCACGGAACATGGTGGCCAGGGACTCGATCATGGCCGCGTTGTCCTGCCAATACATAGAATACATCAAATTCATGGTGTACGACGTATTACCACAGTGATTGGCGGTCGTGATTTGGCGGCATATATCGTCGAACATCTTGGTGATTATCTGGGTTTTGACTCGGACATGGTTTTCCTGGTAGTCTTGTTGGAGTTGGGCACGGGTGACGGGCATGGGGGGTGGTGGTGGGACGGGGGTACTATACACATCTTGGGGGGATGGTTTTATATGGATTCTATCGGGTGGGGTTGGTGTCGGTTTTGATGTTGGTGTGGGGGTGTAGGTGATAAAAAAGAATGGATATGGGGGCGGGGGTTAGGGTCTGTGGGTTGTTCATTCGTCCTCGGCTTGGAACCCCGTCTCGAAACCCCACCCGGCGCACAGGGGGAGGTTCCGGGGGTGAAACCGGTTCTGCATGAGTTCCTCGTGGAGGCCGGCCCTGGACGTCCGCATCGCCTCGTAATCGTACACAAATATCCCCGGATTCTTGGAAAACCGCCCCCAAAGGATTTTCTCGGGGTTCTGCTCCAAGAGGTGGATGGCAGCAGGATTCCCGGATAACCAAGACCAATCGATTTTATCGGGGTGTTGTTCCAGGAGATGGATGGCGGCCGGATTCCCGGATAACGAAGGCCAATGTATTTTGTCGGGGTGCTGTTCCAGGAGACGGATGGCGGCCGGATTCGAGGATAACTCTGGCCAAGATATTTTATCGAGGTTTGCTTCCAGCAAGTGGATGGCCGCCGGATTCATGGACAACCCATACCAACATATTTCATCGAGATGCTGTTCCAAGAGATGGATGGCCGCCGGATTTATGGAAACCCCATACCAACATATTTTTGAAACCCCATACCGATGGATGGTATGAAGGTGTGGTTCCAGGAGATGGATGGCCGCCGGATTCATGGATAACGAAAACCAATCGATTTTATCGGGGTGTTGTTCGATTAGGTGGATGGCCGCCGGATTCATGGATAACCAAAACCAATCGATTTTATCGAGGTTTGCTTCAAGCAAGTGAATGGCGGCAGGGTTCTGGGAGAGGCAGGGCCAAACGAGTTTGTCAGGGTCAATCCAGTCGCGTAATTTATATATCATATATGGGATATGGGGTATGGGTATGGGATATGAAAAATCAATTTTTGTGTGAGGGTCTGGGGTCTGGGGTCATTCGCCCTCGGCTTGGAACCCCGTCTCGAAACCCCACCCGGCGCACAGGGGGAGGTTCCGGGGGTGAAACCGGTTCTGCATGAGTTCCTCGTGGAGGCCGGCCCGGGACGTCCGCATCGCCTCGTAATCGTACACAAATATCCCCGGATTCTTGGATAACAAAACCCAATTTATTTTATCAGTGTGTTGTTCGAGTAGGTGGATGGCGGCCGGATTCTCGGATAACCTAGGCCAAGATATTTTATCGAGGTTTGCTTCCAGCAAGTGGATGGCCGCCGGATTCGTGGACAACCCATGCCAATGTATTTTGTAGGGGTGCTGCTCCAGCAGGTGGATGGCGGCCGGATTCCCGGATAACGATGTCCAACATATTTTATCGGGGTTCTGCTCCAGGAGGTGAATGGCGGCCGGATTCGTGGATAACCAAAACCAATCGATTTTATCGAGGTTGGCTTCCAGCAAGTGGATGGCGGCCGGATTCTCCGATAACCAAGGCCAATCGATTTTATCGAGGTTTGCTTCCAGCAAGTGGATGGCCGCCGGATTCTCCGATAACCAAGGCCAATCGATTTTATCGGGGTTTGCTTCCAGCAGGTGGATGGCGGCCGGATTCTCCGATAACCAATGCCAATCTATGTTATCGAGGTTTGCTTCCAGCAGGTGGATGGCCGCCGGATTCGTGGATAGCCCAGGCCAATCGATTTTATCGGGGTTTGCTTCCAGCAGGTGGATGGCCGCCGGATTCTCCGATAACCAATGCCAATCGAGTTTGTCGGGGTCAATCCACTCGCGTAGTTTATACATGATGGGATATAGATGGGGGGATATGGGTTTTGGGGATAATGAAAAATCAATTTTTGTGTGAGGGTCTGGATTCGGGTTTTTGGGTCATTCGTCCTCTTCTTGGAACCCGGTCTCGAATCCCCACCCGGCGCACCGGGGCAGGTTCCGGGGGTGGAACCGGTTCTGCATGAGTTCTTCATGGAGGCCAGCCTTGGTGGACCGCATCGCTGCGTAATCGTACACAAATATCGCCGGATTCGTCGATAGCCCATACCAAGATATCTTATCGGGGTGTTGTTCGAGGAGATGTATGGCCGCCGGATTCCTGGATAACCAAGGCCAAGATATTTTCTCAGGATGTTGTTCCAGGAGATGGATGGCGGCCGGATTCATGGATAACGAAGGCCAATGTATTTTGTCGGGGTGCTGCTCCAGGAGACGGATGGCGGCCGGATTCGTGGATAGCCCATACCAATTTATTTTATCAAGATGCTGCTCCAGGAGACGGATGGCGGCCGGATTCGTGGACAACTCATACCATTCTATTTTATCGAGGTTTGCTTCCAGCAGGTGGATGGCGGCCGGATTCATGAACAACCCAGGCCAACGGATTTTCTCGGGGTACCGCTCCAGGAGACGGATGGCGGCCGGATTCCTGGTCAACCCAGGCCAATGTATTTTATCGAGGTTTGCTTCCAGAAGACGGATGGCGGCCGGATTCATGGATAGCCCAAACCAATCTATGTAATCGAGGTTGGCTTCCAGCATGTGGATGGCCGCCGGATTCTCCGACAATCCATTCCAATATAACGGTTTACTTGTTAGTTTGTCGAAGTCAACCCAGTCGCGTAATTTATACATCATGTGGGATATGGATAGGGGTATGGGATATAAAAAATCAATTTTTGTGTGAGGGTCTGGGGTCTGGGTTAGGGTTTTTTTTCATTCGTCCTCTTCTTGGAACCCGGTCTCGAATCCCCACCCGGCGCACCGGGGCAGGTTCCGGGGGTGGAACCGGTTCTGCATGAGTTCCTCGTGGAGGCCGGCCTTGGTGGACCGCATCGCTGCGTAATCGTACACAAATATTGCCGGATTCGTCGATAACCCATACCAAGATATCTTATCGGGGTGTTGTTCGAGGAGATGTATGGCCGCCGGATTCCTGGATAACGCTGACCAATAGACTTTATCGAGGTTGGCTTCGAGGAGACGGATGGCGGCCGGATTCCTGGATAACCAAGGCCAATCGATTTTCTCGGGGTGTTGTTCCAGGAGGTGGATGGCGGCCGGATTACAGGATAGTCCAACCCAATTGATTTTATCGGGATGCTGTTCGAGCAGGTGGATGGCCGCCGGATTCGCGGAAAACCCATAGTTTTCAATGTTGTCGCGGTGTTGCATCAGGAGACGGACGGCCGCCGGATTTCTGGATAACCAAGGCCAAGATACTTTATCGAGGTTGGCTTCGAGGAGATGGATGGCCGCCGGATTATTGGATAGCACATACCAATAGATTTTGTCGGGATGTTGTTCGAGGAGGTGGATGGCGGCCGGATTACTGGATAGCCCACACCAATTTATTTTGTCAGGATGTTGTTCCAAGAGATGGAACGCTCCTGGATTTCCCGATAGAACTGTCCAATGAATGTCGTCGAGATGTTGTTCGAGCAGGCGGATGGCCGCCGGATTCCCGGACAACCCATCCCAATATAACGGGTTACTTGTTAGTTTTTTCGGGTCAATCCAGTCGCGTAATTTATATATCATATATGGGGTCTGGGGTATGGGGATATGGGTATCGGGTCTGGGGTGTCGGGTAATAAAAATCAATTTTTATATGGGTATGGATTAGGGTCCGTGGGTTCGTGGTGGGCCTCATAGGTCCGCCGGGTCCAACTGGATCATACACTTCCCCCCGTAGGGGAGTTCGGGGTCGTCGGGTTCCGGGGGTGCGCCCGCTGCCTTACGGGCTTTGGCGGCGAACGGATCGTACACTGTGGTCCAGGTCTCCGGGTGCGGGCACGGTTCCTCGAAATCCCCCGACTGGTACTTGGTACTCTGAGTGGTCACGATCTTGTACCCGGACTTCTTATAATAGATACGCCGCTTGTTCCACTGGTTCTGGAAGAGGTCGTGGGTGTCCGTGATATCCACAATGACCTTCTTGGTGTGCTGGGCCCGGAAAATCCGGCCGACCGATTGTACGATATCCGTCTTGGGGGTCACCATCACGAGGATGGACAGGTTCGGGATATCGAGGGCTTCCGCCGCCATACTGTAGGTGGCGATGACGATTTGGCGCTGGCTCGACTGGTCCAACAGGTGTTGTTTCATACCTCCCACATACATCCCCGGTTCCGCGAACCCCAGGCATTCGATGTCCGCGTAGAGCTGGCTCAGGAGGGACCGGTGGTGGCCCAAGACCAACATCTGGGCGTCGGGGTTTTCGGCGACGAGGTCTTGGAGGACCTGCAGGATGAACCGGGTACGGGGGCCGTGGTCACACAGTTTGGAGAGCATCGTACTGAAGGCGGGGTTACCGCGGAAGTCGACGGCGGTGGTGTTGAACTCGGGGTCACGGGAGACGAAGGTCATACCGCGGACGGTGACGGGCTGCTCGCGGTTGGGGGCGGTGCTAGCCGGCTTGGAGTAGACCAGGGGGCCGATGAACATATGGAGGACCTTGGTGAGGCCGTCTTTACGTTCGAGGGTAGCCGTGACACCGAGCATATGGGGGGTTTGGATCTTGAGGAGGGCACGGGAGAACTGGGAGGACCCGATACGGTGGACCTCGTCGATGACGGTGAGGCCGAAATCGTCAAAGGCTCCGTCGGGGAAGTCACGGTCGTACAGGGTTTGGAGCATTCCGAGGACGACGTCCTTGTCTTGGGTATCGAAAGTGGGGCCCTGAATACGTCCAATACGTGCACTGGGGAGGAAATCGCGGAGACGCTCGATCCACTGGTTGAGGAGGAATTCTTTGTGCACGATGATGAGGGTCTTTTTGGCGACGGTGGCGAGGATTTTGATGGCCATTATGGTGTTATGGGTGACCGTGAAATCACCCAGGAGGAACCGGCGGTTACCGTCGATTTCGAAGCCGTAATACTCATCCTCGGGGAGGGGAGTGAGGTTGAGCCGATAACGGTGATGGGGGGCATAGACCCTGGGACAGAGGGGGTCGTCGAAGGTGGATGGGCGGACGGGGAGCCGGCGGAGAGGGAGTTGCTGAAGTCCTGGGCCATGAATACGGATACGTATAGGGGGAGATGTATGGGTACAAGAAACGGCAAACCCGAGGCAACGGGCCAGGTACACGATATCCTCACTGAGGGGGCCAGGGGCGGTCATGATGATCTCATAATCGAAATTAGGGACGGAACGGTAGACGGCGAGAGCATCGAGTAGGCCAGCCAGGAGGGCCAGTTGCTGGTCGGGGCTAGCACACTTGTATGCATGGGGGAGGCCCGGGGCATAATGTTCGTCGAGTTGGGGAGGGAGGAGCTCTGGGGGGAGGGGGTCATGGGGGATGACCTCGGGGGGACCCCGAGGAACCTCGGCTCGGGTGGCGTAATTCCACCAATACCCTACGGTATAGGGATGGACCGGGAGATGGGGGGATTCTGGGAATACAACGGGGACCCGGTAGCCTTGAAGAGAGATTTGTCTCAGGGGAGGGAGGGCCAGATACTCAACCACGGAGAGGTCGACGGGAGTGAGGTTCTTGGTATCATAGAGGGACAGGATATGGCTGGCATTGACAGTATAGTTGGCATGACCCCTCTTGGATGTGACCCGATACATGGTTTCGCGTCCCCGGGCAAGGGTGAGGACGTTACGGGGGCGGCTGTCGTCCCCCATGAGCTGGTCCCCCACAACGATGTCTTGGACCATCTTGATGGTACCGTCATACATGAGTACGGGGGTGTCACGACCGAGACACTTACCTCCACCACACTGGAGTTGGATAATACCTCCCCTGGAATGATTGGGGGCGGCGGTGGTGGTGGCCGAGAGGGTGGCGGAATGTTCCGCGGAATGTTCCGCTAGTGGGGCCGGGAGACCGAGGTGGTTGAGGTACGTTTGGACGATTTCCTCTTGGTAATCCCGGAGTGGTTTT
>Ga0209400_1002929_pt1 | contig 12692 bp, 16 predicted proteins | sample M_130807_EF_Meta_FD_187313 | JGI IMG/M metagenome (GOLD analysis project Ga0209400, IMG submission 187313) | Freshwater microbial communities from Lake Montjoie, Canada to study carbon cycling - M_130807_EF_MetaG (SPAdes) (version 2) | ecosystem: Environmental > Aquatic > Freshwater > Lake... | reverse complement strand
CGGGCCGCTCGATGGCTTCCGCCTAGCTGGATATCAGCTTCTCAACCCAGTTCGCCCACTCCCCCTCCTTCGGCCACCGACCCCCACCACTCCAACACTTCACCCTTTCGCCTGGCGGAGCCCACACTGCAGGATCTGTTGGCCCAAAAAGTAGCCCGCACTTTGCACCACTCCACCCTGCAAGATGACTCATCCCACTATCATGACCCAAATAGAGTTCTGAACTCATCATCTCCGTCACAAGCTCAGGCAGCGGCCGATTCTGCATCCAACGGTGTTCCCCACTCCTCCAGCTAACAGGCACCTGTTTCTCCCACCCCTCCTCCACCTCCCCCCCCAACCAAGTAACCGTGAATTCATGGTTTTTTGCCAGCAGATCCAGCTCCCGCACCCAATCCGAAATCGGCCAACATTTCGATGCCCCACCACTTCCGGCATGAATCACCCAATTCGGTTTGCGCGCTTTCCCTTTTTTGGGCACCTGAATTTTCTCCCCTATCAGACCCCTCCCATTTCCCGTAGTTGCTCCCAACCTCTGCATAGGCAGAGCTAAATGTTTCCACGCCGCTTCCTTAGGATTCCTTGGATCGTGATTGATAAACTCCCCCGTCCCGCCACACCGTTTCCAATTTCCAAAAAAGATCTCATCTGGATCAAATAGATAGGAAATCGTTAGATCAAACTCGGTAAAGTAATCACCCCAATCCACGTCCAGCTTTCCCTCTTTCGCATAAAAAGTAGCCAGCCCCGGCTGCTCAATCGGTCTCACCGCCTGAATGCTTTGTGGACCGACCACCAGTTCCCCAAATTTTCGAGCGACCACCATCTCAATCTCCGCGTCAGGCCACTTATCCCTTAGCCCAGCCACAGCGGGTAAGGTTAACAAGAAATCACCCAGCGCCCCTCCACGCAGAACAACAATCTTCATCCCCACAAGCGGCCGGTCGGGCCTTCCCAATTAATAAACAAAGAGCCCTAAGCCCAGTAAAACCAATCCAAAGAGAAGCCCTGCACTTAAAAGAAACTTTCCGCGCAGGGGAGTCGCTAAACCCCAGTCCATCGCGTCTCTCAAGAGATACGGTGCCCCTACCATCACCATCCCCTCAATAATGATCACATACGCGTACGAAACCACCAGCAGACGTGCGGTATCCTGCCTCAAAAACGCTGCATCCAGCATCACATCTCCCCCCAACAAAAATAGAATTCCTAGGGAACGAACTGCAATAAACTCGCGAACGTACAACCAACTCGTAACTCCCAAGCCGACAACTCCCAAAACAAAGAGAGGACGAAAACGCGTATACTCCATCAAGTTGATTGTTCCCGCCAACCAGGCCGACCAACCAGTCGCCAGCGCTAAGAGAACTCCCCCCAGCCCGTTCCCCCTTGGAAACCCCCGAGCCCACTGTGTCGCCAACCGATAATCAAACAAAGCCCACCCATGGGTCAGCACCACTCCCAAACCCAACCACACCGCAACCTGCGCTAATGAGAAAGAGTAAATCATAGAAATCTTTACTCCAGAATGGCTGGGTCGGCGTAATCAGTAAACCCAGTCGATTCCACAATTCGCACCCTCAAAAGTTGCCCTAGATGCCGCGCTCCACCATCAAATACTACAGGGCGATTTTGCCGGGACCGCCCTGTGAGGCGATTCTCATTCGTCTTACTTCGCCCCTCCACAAGAATCTCCGTCAAAGACCCTATCCTGCGAGGCGAACTTACGGCCACCTGGCGATCGAGTAGATCCAACAGCGAACGGTTCCAACTCTCTTTCGTCGCTTCAGGGACCTCATTTCCTCCACTTTTCGCCGCTCGAGTTCCCTCTCTCGGGGAATATCGAAAGATAAATCCATTATCGAACTCCACCTCCTCCATCAACTGATAGGTGGACTGAAACTCCTCCTCCGTCTCCCCTGGATAGCCAACAATCACATCTGTCGTAAGTCCGATTCCCGGGCAAGCCTGTCTCACCTTTTCCACAATTTTTCGATACTGCTCCACCGTGTAACCCCGACCCATCTCTTTGAGTAAACGGTCCGAGCCCGACTGCACGGGTAAGTGTAGATGCTCACACAACTTGCTGAGTCGACCATAACAGCCGATCAGATCATCTTTCATCCCCCTCGGATGGGGTGAGGTGAACCGAATCCGCTCCAGCCCATCCACCACCTGAAGCTCTTCCAAAAGTTGAACAAACGCCGATTTTCCGCCAACAGTCGGAATCTGTCTTCGCCCGTACATGTTGACGATTTGGCCCAGTAAAGTGACCTCCCGAACCCCCTTCTCCACCAACCCCCTTACCTCAGAAACAATCTCAGAAATCGGGCGCGATCGCTCTTTCCCCCGGGTCGTTGGGACAATGCAAAATGAGCAGTGCATATCACACCCTTGCATCACCGAGACGAATGCCGTCACCTGCTTCGGTGCAAGGATGTGATCGCGAATCGTCTTCTCGGAACCCTCCTCCTCACCAACCTCCGCAAAGAATCGAGGACGCCCACCCAAACGAGCTTCCCGAGCCTCCCCCACCAAGTCGGCCACTCGATGAAACTTTTGTGTCCCAACCACCAGATCCAGTCCCTTCATCTCCTTCTCTAATGACCCCCCTTTTCGTTGCGCCATGCATCCGAGAAACCCCAAAACCAATGCGGGATTCTTTTTTCGAAGTGCCTTCAAATTGCTCATTTTTCGAAGAGCCTTCTGCTCCGCTAAATCTCTCACGCTGCACGTATTCAGCAAAATCACATCCGCATCTTGCTCCGTTTCTGCCCTATCATAGCCCCGATCCAAAAGATCACGCGCCACCTGCTCGGTATCCCGCTCATTCATTTGACAACCATAAGTTTTGAGAAAGACCGAAGGCATGATTTGTAATACTGCCCAACTATTGGGCAAAGGAAAATCCCGAAAGATCAACTCTATGCGATGAGGCGCTTGCTGAAATGCCCCCGAAAATAGCGAATCACTGTTAAAATCAGGGGTAACACAAAAAAGAACAGCCCCAAAACTAGGGCAACCGGATGCATCTTCCCGCCATCCAATCTCACGATTCCGACCCAGCACAATGCCAGAAATCCGATCCCCATCCCCAAATACGAAAGGGGCATGACGACACGATCAAATTCTCCCTTCTCTTTCAGGCGGTGAATTCGATCGATCCTCAGTTTCCAATTCATCGGTTCAGAGAACCATAAATTCGTTCCAAAGCCCCCTCAACCCAAAAAGGGTCAACTGCTCTTATCGGTTGGCATAACCTGGGGGGCACCAGAGGACCTCTGCACCCACCCCATACCCGCCAATCCCAATTCGAAGAGGCCGTACAAAGGCAGAAACATCAAACCCAAATTAAACGGGTCCGACGTCGGGGTGACACATGCCGCTAGCACAATCAGGGCCACCACCGCATGCCTCCGGTGCTGTGCCACAACTCTTTGCTCGAGAATTCCAAGGCGAGCTAAAATCACCATGACAAGGGGAAGCTCAAACGAAAGCCCAAACCCCAGCAACATCTGTAAGGCGAAATCGGTGTAACTGGTCATCGTCCAACTCGTTTCCAGCCCTAACCAACGATTGAATTCTTGGAAGAAGCGCAGCGCTCCTGGCAGCACGAGAAAATAACAGAAAAGCGCCCCACCCAGAAAAAGAAATGTGCCAACAAGAAAAACAGGGAGGAGTAACCCCCGCTCTCTTACCTCCAGTGCCGGAAGTAAATACTGCCCAATGAAGAAAAGAACTAACGGCAGTGATACTAAAATTCCCGCACCGATTCCGATCTGGAGAGTCACTGTCATGGGATCGGTTACCTGCAATGCCAGCAGAGTGCTGGGATGCGGCTGGGCAAGATTCTCCTGCGCCTGCTTGAGAGGCCACCGCAAAACCTCCATCACCTGACCAATTCCCACAACCCCGAGAATCGACCCTACCCCAATCACCGCCACGCACTTCAATATCACACTGCGCAAATCCTCTAAATGATCCAAAAAAGGCTTTTCGCTATCTTTCACGACAACTTTTTCCATCCCAGTTGGGTGATGACGGCAGGTAAAGGAATGTCGTGTGGCTCAGACGGTAACTCTTCCAACTCTTGCTCTGCAAAAAACATTCCTATGACTGTCGACATCCGACTTCGACGAGACAGCGCCCGATCGTAGTGCCCCCCACCACGCCCTAGGCGTACACCCTTCGAATCAAAAGCTCTACCTGGTACAACAAACAGTTCAATCTGCTCAAGAGATCTGCGGGCGGAAAGATCTGGAGACGGTTCCCACAAAGTCCCTGTTTCTGGAAAGGTGCAGTTCGAAACCTCCCACCAAGTTAACCCCACCCCCAAATCGATCTTTGGGAAACACACCTTCTTTCCCTCTGCCCACGCCGCTTTCAATAAACCCCGCGTCTGCGGTTCATCGGTTAAGGAAAGATAAAGACCCACCACCGACGCCTGCTTCCACTCTGCCCTGTCCAAAAGAGTTTTTTCCATTCTTTGGGAAGCGCAACGACGCTCCTCCTCCGACAAACGTGCTACCCGTGCACGCATCTCATCCCGAAGTGCCCCTTTTTTTGCCCCAGCCATCAACCTACATTGCCCGATTTATCTCGTCCCGCCAACTCTACCGAGAGGGGTTGCCTGCACCCACATTTGCCACCATTCTCTCCTTCTTGAGCCCTCGGGTTGATCCTCGCCATCGTCGTCCAACTCACCGTTTTATTACCGACGTTCTTTTACCGGCTCTCTTTACCCGCAAGCGTGGGCATCGCAACGGCACTCCCCCCATATTTCCAAAACTTAAAAAAGGTCAGATCTGCATCACCTGGATTGGTCACGCCTCCTTTCTCATTCAAACACCCCAAGCCAATATTCTTATCGATCCCAATTGGGCAAATTGGCTCCTGGTGGTTCGACGCCTGCGTCACGCAGGTCTAGCCCACCATCACCTCCCCTCGATCGACCTCGTTCTCATTACCCACGCACACTTTGATCACCTTCACCGTCGAAGCCTGCGGCAAATTGCTGCCAACCAACCTATCGTTGTCCCCTCCGGAGTGGGCGACCTTGTCCACGGATTGGGATTTGAAAAGGTGTATGAAATGAACTGGTGGGAGCGACTTCGATTCCCAGGCGCTGCCGTTACCTTCGTGCCCGCAAAACATTGGGGTGCTCGCAAAGTCACCGACCACCACCGCGGATACGGCGGATACGTCCTCGATCTAGGCGGAAAGACCGTCTACCACGCTGGTGATTCGGGTTACTTTCACGGATTCCGTGAGATTGGAAAAAAACTCCACCCAGAAATCTCTCTCCTTCCAATTGGGGCATATCATGGCCCCAAATTCGGAGAAAATCATATGGATCCTGAGCAATCCCTCCGTGCCTTCGAAGATCTTCGCTCGAAAGTTCTCATTCCTATGCACTTTGGGACCTATCGCCTCAGCTATGAACCACTGCACGAGCCACCCCAGCGACTCATGCAAGCTGCCAGCGAGGCAGGTCGCCTTGCTGATGTTCGCTTTTTGATTGAGGGGATGCCCACCCTATTCTAAGCCGCCACGTTCCGACCACCCCGTCTTTGCCGTCGGCCTAGCATACGCAATGAGTCGCCCTCGATGGGTTACAAACTGAAAGAAATTCTTCGCATTTCCGCACGGGGCATTGGGATCAAAAGCATACACATCCACCCCACCCCCACGCTCCCCATCCATTCTTTGTGACGAGCCAGCCACCATCGCCTCCCCACCTTTTTTTTGCCCTAAATAAATCATAACATGACTGATCGGTGGATCCCGAGGAACGTTATAGGTCCACTCCCAATACAGCAGATCCCCACTTCTCATGTCTCCAATTAGTTTTTCCGAGTCCACCTTTCCATTCGCCTTGGCAGGCACTGACCTAACCTTTCCCCTCTTTTTAAAATATAGATACTGGTCCGATGCGGTCCTTGGAATATCAAATCCAAATACCTTCCAAATGATAAATCGAACGGTGTTCGAGCAGTCCATCGTGATGACATATGGATGACCCGGAGGTTGCCACGACTGCGCGTACGAAAGGTCCTGCTTCGATAGCCACCGACACGTTTCTACCAACTTCTGATGCTGCTCGGGCGTCGCTGCACTATGGACAGAACAAGTCATCCATCCGAAAAGCATGAATAGGCAGAAAAGAGTAAAGGGAGATGACATCCCCTTTCATTGCAAATTTCAGGAGGACGGCAAGTCAGGATGAACTCGCCTACCCCGCCCCTCTAAACCAGCAGATCAAAGAAAGCTTTTGGGTGGGCCAAATCGGTGAAGACCGCATCCGCCCCGCACTCCCGAAGCTGCTCCGCACTAAAAGACCCTGTTGCCACGGCGATCGCCTTGGCCCCGATCGCTCGCGCACATGCCACATCATGCGGCGTATCCCCAATGACGAAGATTCTCTCAGACGGAAACTCCTCGCCCACAAGCTCCTTCGCTCTTCGCTTTGCATGCGGTCCCAACTCGTTTCTTACTGAAGAGTCGTCTGCAAAAGCCCCGAAAGAGAAAAAGTGGTTCACCCCATACCGTGTCAGCTTCAACCTCGCTCCCTTTTCAATATTCCCCGTTAGCAGTGCCTGGACCAGCTCAGGCCTCTGGTGCGCCTCCTCCAAAATTCCCAGCACCCCCGGATGAAGCCCTCCATTACGTCGAGGCAACTCCTCCGCCAAAAACTCCACGTACTGATCTAAGAATCGGGCCACCTCTTGATTTCCAGTCGGTTTTCCGTCCCGAGCGAGCAACTGCTCGACAATCCACTTGTCCGTTCGCCCCGCAATTTCCAACCCTTGTAAACCCCTCTGAATTCCATAAATCTTCTCCATCGCACGACCCAACGCACTCTCTCCCGCTTTTCCAGTGTGGAGAATGGTGCCGTCGATATCCCAGAGCAGAAGTTTCCGGGTAAGCGTTTTTCCCGTCTTCACATCCCCATCACGCAGTAACCTGCATCCGCATACATCGTTTGACCCGTAATTCCTGCCGCCCCGTCCGAGGCCAAAAATACTCCAGTGGCGCCCAACTCTTCCAACGTGATATTCCGCTTTAAAGGTGCGTGTGCCTCATAGTGCGAGAGCATCGCTGAGAAACCGCTGATTCCGCGTGCCGCCAAGGTGTTCACAGGCCCAGCACTAATCGCATTCACTCGGATTTTTTTCGGCCCCAAATCATAAGCCAAATATCGGACGCTCGCTTCCAGTGCCGCTTTGGCCACACCCATCACATTATAGTGAGGCACGACCTTTTCCGCCCCGTAGTAGCTCATCGTCACAATACTTCCCCCCGCTGTCATCAACGGAGCTGCTGCCCGACTGACCGCGACCAAAGAGTAAGCACTAATGTCGTGCGCCACCCGAAAAGCCTCCCGCGAGGTGTCAACGAAGTTACCCTCCAGCGCTTCCTTCGGGGCGAAAGCTACACTGTGTAAAAGTAGGTCGACTCGAGTTGTTTTGGTTTTCACAAAATCAAAAAACTTTGCGATGTCCTCATCCCGACTCACATCACACGGGGCGACGGGCGTATCGGCACCAAAGGTTGCCGCCAACTCTTCCACATTTTCCTTCAACCGCTCCCCTTGGTAATTAAAAATTAACTTTGCGCCCGCATCTGCCCACGCTTTAGCGATACCCCACGCAATGCTTCGCTTGTTGGCTACTCCGAAAACCAGTCCCACTTTACCGTCTAAAGCTAAGTTACTCATACCCCCCAAAGTGCCCTTAGGGATGGCCCTCTGTCACGCTTCGAGTCACTTCCTCTTGGCCTACCGCTGCGCTCCTGCTACCAAATCACACCATGACATTGCCTCCCTTGCACCTTGGCTGGATCGCTTTCGGCCCACTTGTCCTCGCTCTTTTGGCAGTCGACTTAATCCTTTTCCACCGCGATCCCCGGCCCGTCGACCTTCGTCGTTCCCTCCAAGCCACCGCAGGCTGGGTCGCTTTAGCATTAGCTTTCGGCGGACTGGTCTCACTGACCCTTGGCATCAACCCCGCAATGGAATTTTTTACCGGCTACGTCGTTGAACTCTCATTGAGCGTCGACAACGTATTCGTCTTTGCCGTCCTTCTGCGCTACTTCGCCGTCCCAGAAAAATCACAATTCCCTGCCCTCTTCTGGGGAATTATTGGCGCCCTCTTTCTTCGAGCCCTTTTTATCTTCACCGGAATCGCTCTGATTAATCGCTTCCACTGGCTGATCTATATTTTTGGCGCACTTCTTGTCTACACGGGAATCAAACTTCTCAAAGGAGGCGAAGCCAAGGTCGAGCCTGACCATAACCCCCTGATCCGAATCGCCAGAAAATTGATTCCCATCACCCCCAATTTTCATGGAGACAAGTTCATCCTTCGTCAAAACGGTCGCTGGTCCGGCACTCCACTGCTTCTCGTACTCATCGCCCTTGGTACCACCGACCTTGTTTTTGCCATCGATTCCATTCCTGCGATTCTCGCAATTACCCGAGACCCCTTTATCGTTCTCACCTCAAACGCTTTCGCCGTTCTCGGTCTGCGTGCACTTTACTTTGCCATCGCTGGCCTGATCAAACTCTTCGCCTATCTCAACATAGGCCTCGCCGTAATACTCTCTTTCATCGGTCTAAAAATGCTCCTTTCAGGCTATATTCACCTCCCAATCCCATTGACCCTTGGTTTTGTTCTCGGCGTCTTGGGAATCTCGATTCTTGCTTCGATTTTTTACCCGCCAGCAAAATCGCACTCCTAGGCCATATATTCTTCAGATAGTTAACCCGCAGCGCTTTATATAAGTTTATATTGCTTATATAGTTGAAACTTGGGTGTGGGGTTGACGCCCCTCCGACTGCACTTAAACTATTCCTATGCCCCAAGTCGTCGATCTCACTTCGGCTATCGCCCGTAAAACCTTCGCCAAAAAACCCAAGTTCCAGTTGGGTCTTGTGGGTACCTTAGTTGTATCCAACTTTGCTTGGCTCATCCTTTTCGGGGTCGCTGTCATTTCTCTGATCGGTGTCACCCGCTTCTCCGCCGCACTGTCGAAAAGCTATATCGAGGAAAAGTGGAGCTCCCTGCAAAATCGTCTCGCCCAAAAGAAAGAACTCGAGGAAAGAGATATTCGAATCGCTCGCCTGATTGCGTCTCAAAGCTCCGACACCACCGATATCCTGGGCCTGGCCACTCGAATCTCCAAAATTCTCGACTCTGCCAATGGTCGCCAACGCCGCTTTTTGGAGAACGCCATCCCCGAAGCAATGCTCATCCAAACAAGCTCGCAAATTCCCGCCTCCGCCGTTATCGCTATGGCCATTTTTGAATCAGGCTACGGCAACAGCTTGCTCGCCAAGGAATATAACAACTACTTTGGCATGAAAGCCTTTGATAGTTGGACCGGTGCCCGTGCCCTGAATATGCCTACTCGCGATAGCGGCGAAGACACTACGGCAGACTTCCGCGCTTACCCTACCCTCGCCGCCGGCTTTCAAGGGTACTCCCAATTCCTTCTTTCCAATGACCGGTACCGAAAACACGTGGGTGAAAAATCCGGAGTGAAGTTTGTTTCCAACATCCTCGCTTCCGGCTACTGCCCTGATCCCGACTACCTCACTCATATCCGCGACATCATTCAAAAACACGGTCTCGACCGGCTTGACGCTGCTCTGGAGACAATCGTCGATAAACAAGAGTCGGTTGCCAACGCCACTGCCGTTGAAAAAACTCCTGCCTCAGCAGGGGCTCACTAATTCTTCCCCAGTCCCTCCTCAACTCCGTCCGCGCACGAAATCGTTTTCCCTCCGGCCCCTTTCACTTCCAAAAGAAGATATTTCCACAATCCATTCCCCACTTTTTCTGCTCGTAAAGTCACAACCGCTCTCCGCTTGGAGCCTCGTAGGCTAAATTCTAGCCGTGCCGTCCCTTCCTCGGGTTGCTCCTCTAACTCCCCCGTCACCGCCCATCCCAACTGTACTGGCGTCCCCAACTCCCGTACCACTCTGTCATCCCTGACAATCCTCTCGACCGCGATTCGCATCACCTCACTCTTCTTCAGCATCGAATAGCTAATTTGCAGCGTCATCCACCCGATCCCAAACACCCCCATCACCACTCCCACCAACCCCAATACCAACCAGCGCCTCGCCTGAACCTCCCAAGCCATCAACTCCGCCTGACTCATTAGCTTCTCTTTCATCTCCACACTCTGAATCGCACCACCCCCTGCCGTCCATCCCCACTCTCGCCCCTGATGCTAATTTGAGTATGATTTGAACCCATGCTCTCCCTTGAATCATTAGCCGAGCTCGCCCAACACCACACCGCCGCTCTGCCCGCGAAAGTGGCTGAGTTCGAGATCCGGGGTCACTCCTTTAACTCCGCCAATCGTCCCCATCTCATGGGAGTCATCAACCTCAGTGCCGACTCCTGGTACCGCGAAAGCGTGGTCACCAGTACCGACTCCGCACTCGCCCGCGCTCGCCGCCTCCGTGCCGAGGGCGCCCACCTCATCGATCTGGGCGCAGAATCCTCTCTCCACCATGCCGCCCGCATCGATCCCGCCCAACAGATCGCCACTCTTCTCCCTATTCTTCAACCCCTCGCACAAGAGGGTTCCCTCATCTCCATTGAAACCTATCAACCCGAAGTCGCGCGTCGCTGCCTCGAAGCAGGTGCCGCCGTTCTCAATCTCACCGGTTCTCGGCCACCCGACGATCTGTACCGCACCGTCGCCGCTCACCGGGCCGGGATCATCCTCTGCTATGTCCAAGGGGAAAATGTCCGTGCCGTAGGGGATTTCGTTCACTCCCACGATCATGCGACTGCTTTGCTCGACTACTTCCGCCGCGAAATCGATCGTGCTGTCCAAGCAGGTGTCCACGCCATCTGGATCGATCCCGGACTGGGCTTTTACTACAAAAATCTCCAAGACAGCACTGCCCGAATCCGATATCAGGCCGAAACCTTTCTCCACACCTTCCGCCTCCGCACCCTCGGTTGGCCCGTCTGCCACGCTCTTCCGCATGCTTTCGAATTTTTCCAAGACGAAGTCCGCTCCGCAGAGTCCCTCTTTGCCGTCTTAGCCCTTCTTGGGAAAACCGACCTCCTCCGAACCCACGAGATTCCAAAAGTCCGTGCCGTCGCCCGAACACTTGGAATTCTCTCATGAAACGCTCCCGCCACCCCGTTGCCCTAATCACCGGAGCCTCCCGCGGCTTGGGTGCCTATCTCGCACGTGAAGTCGCCCAACTTGGCTATGCGGTCGCTCTCCACCACCGGAGTGGTGCCGTAGCCACTCGGCGCCTCGCACGCGATATCCAGCTCCACGGCTTACCCACCCTCGCCCTTTCCGCTGATCTCTCCCACCCCGCTGAAGTCTCCAAGCTATTCCAACAAATTCAGCGTACATGGGGCCGCCTTGATCTTCTCATCAACAACGCCGGAACATATCGCCCCACCCCCCTTCTTCGCACTCGTCCCAAGGACTGGTTTGCCGGAATGGAAAGTACCGCCACCGCAACTTTTCTCACAACCCAAGCCGCTCTGCCCCTTTTCCCTAAAACCGGCGGCCGAATCATCAACCTAGGCGACTCCGCATCCGATCGCCTATCCCCACGAAAACTTGCCCCTGGCTACCACGTCGGAAAAGTGGGGGTCACTCTCCTTACCCGCTCTTTTGCCAGCCAACTCATCTCCAGAAAAATCACCGTGAACCAAATCTCCCCAGGCTACCTCGAAAACAGCATCGACCTTCCTCACCCCAGTAAACTTCCCCTCGGTCGCCCCGTCTCCTTTTCTGAACTTTTCGCGGCTGTCAGGTATCTCCTCTCTCCCGAAGCCTCCCAGCTTACCGGATCAACTTTATCTCTTACCGGTGGCTGGAATCTTTGACTCCAGCCCGATAGATCGGCGCCCAGCCCTCATTTCTCAACTTTGCATTGCTCACCCTTTTGCTTCGGCGCGTCCGCTTCGACCCCTCCGCCCAAACACCACAGGCAACCCCTCTGCGCAACGGAAAATTCTCCGCCACGTTGAATGTTTGCCCCTGATTTCGAAGCGCCACCCCTACCGCCCGAGCCGCATCTTCACGATGCACCACATTCAGCCAACGCTCCGGACCCTCGGCACGATCTCGCAGTTCCCTCTCCCCTCCATATAAACCAGCGCATCGCAAAACCGATCCCCCCGCCCTGACCGTTTCCATCTCCGCATAAACCATCGCCGCTGACCTTTCGTCTTGAGCTAACGCGGATCCCTCATCAACCCATCCCCCGTCCGCCTCCTCATAGACAGAAGTGGAAGAAAGATACACCATCGCCACTCTCCTCTCCCTCGCCCACTGAGCCGCCCGCACCGCTCCCTCTCGATGCATCGATTGAAAATCCCCACCCACCGACTCACGCGATGGCGCCATCGCCCACACCAAACCACTCCACTGCCCCTGCAACTCCGCCCAAAACGAAGAAGACGTTGCATCGGTCGCCACCGTTTCTTCAAACTGTTCACGTAACCCTTCAGCCGATCGTTCGGTACGTACCACCGGGACCACCTTCCATCCACCCGCCCCAGCTTGATGAGCTACCCCCCGCCCCAAGAATCCAGCTCCCACCAGAAGCAATCTCGGTGGACTCGCTTTCAAGCCAATTCCCGTCTAAAGATCAAGGAAGGGACGAGTGGCGGAGCGGTTGAACGCGGCGGTCTTGAAAACCG
>Ga0209400_1002927_pt1 | contig 12695 bp, 27 predicted proteins | sample M_130807_EF_Meta_FD_187313 | JGI IMG/M metagenome (GOLD analysis project Ga0209400, IMG submission 187313) | Freshwater microbial communities from Lake Montjoie, Canada to study carbon cycling - M_130807_EF_MetaG (SPAdes) (version 2) | ecosystem: Environmental > Aquatic > Freshwater > Lake... | reverse complement strand
CCCGCACAGCCCCACACAGCCCGCCCCAGCCATTCGCCCACAGTCACACCCGCAAGCACCCAGACCACCGCCGACCGACTGCCCCGCCGACCGACCCGCGACCAGCCTGCCCGCCAGCCACTCAAAAAACATACACTTTTGCCAGACCCCGCAAGACGCCTTGAGAAAAAAAGTTTTTTGACCAATTTGGCATTTGGACTTGCGAATTGGTGAATGTGTGGTAGAGTGGATTTATCAAGCGGGGGAAACCCCAACAACTACAAAGGGAAGAAGGACAAAATGACCAAAACGGTTCTCGTCGCTACATCGCAAGGTGAGCGCGGACAAGACGGCAAGAAGAAGATTTACGAAATCATCGTCGAAAACAACACCGTCACCCTGATGTGGGGCAAGGCAGAAGAAGCCCGCCGTCAGACCAAGCGCGAGTGGTTCACCAGCAACTCATTCGCCCAGATGTTCGCAAACGAAAAGAAGTGGGAAAAGGTAAACAAAGGCTACACCGTAGCGTTCACCGCCTAACCCCCCGAGAAGCCCCCCGCCAAGCGCGGGGGGTTTTTCGTTGTCCGCGCACCGCCCGCGACGCCGAGAAAAATCACCGCGTCCAAAAGTGTACGTTTTTTGAGTAGCACCCCGCGACCGACACCGCGCCACCGAGCGCGACACTCCCGAGATGAGAAAATACTTGATAATTCCAACAACCCCTGGTAGATTTCTATTAGCAAGAAAACACCACGACGAAAGGTACAAAATGGACACCTACGACAACTACTACGACGCCTGCGGTTGCGGGTTCAGCGGGCGCGTCCCCGCCGAAAACATCTACACCGAGCGTTACGACGAAACGGGCGAGGACTTGGTTTCTTGGGTCTGCGCCGACTGCGACGCAACGCACCAGACGCCGTACGCACTCGCGTAAGCGCCAAAAGCAGACGCCCCGCAACCGACGCGGGGCGTTTTGCTTTGCGTCCGTTCCGACGCGCTTTTGAAAGTGTAGGTTTTTTGAGCGCTACCGCGAGCCGAACAACCGCCCGCCCGTTCGCCCACCGCGTCCAAGCGTGATGCGCTTTCCCGCCACCGAGCGAGCCGTAATGTTCCCGCCCAAGAAACCAGCGGGGGGCTTGATGAGCAACGCCGTAAGCGCGTGAACAAGCGCGTCCACACGGTCTGGGGATTTGCCCTCGCCCGGTATCCACGACGTCATCTGACTTTCGAGTTCAGCAATAAAACCAATATGGTGAACGCGCCCTTGTTCATACGCGAGCGTAATCGGTTCTGCCCTCAACGCTTTTCCGTACTTCGAGTGAACTTCCAATACTTGGATTGTCGGGTCGATTGTTTGGATTGCGTTCCGCACGAGCGCACCACCTTGATTGACTTCCGCAACGACGGGGCAACCCCACTTGCGAGCCATTGCCACAACCCGTTGCGCCCACACCGTAGGTGAGCCAAGTACCGACGCGTCTTCGAGTACCCACGATTGACGCTTGTAAAGGTCACGTTCACTTGTTGACGCGACAACGATAATCCCACACTCATCTCGCGGGTTCTCTGCCACCGACGGGTCGACGCCGATTACGCGCAACGGTACACCCGACGGCATACTGTTCTGTCTGTGGTTCTCAATGAGTTCATCTGTCCACAACGCGCCCTCAACCGAGTCCAGCATCTCACCATAAAGTTCTTGACGAGCCAACCGCGTACCCGCGTAGACGCCCGTGATTGCTTCCATATACGCACCCGACAAGTTACCCGCGTTGTCCATTGTCGAACCGCGTGATATCCAGATTTTCTTGCCCGCTTCTTTTTCCGCGATTAGGTCGTACAAAACTTTTACGCGCTTCGGCGTTGTCGTCGCAAAGATTTGCGGGTTGCTTCCCAAACGAGTAGCGACGCGCAAGTTATCCCACGACGTCATTCCCGCAGCGTCTGGCGTCTGACGCCACGCTGCCAATTCATCTGCCCACGAGTAATGTGCTTGGACACCACGCAAGGAGTCTGGTTCATCTGCCGTTGCGAGCAACGCCGTGTTCCCATTTGGCCAGGTCAGTCGTCGCTTCGACGGTTCATACAAAGGTCGTTCCGACGGCGGGGTGACATTCAGAATTCCCGAATCGCCCTCAACGATAACGTCACGAACGTCCGCTGCGGTACGAGCAACCAAAAGAAAACGCAAACGCCCTTGCGAACTGTCCTTCGCTTTTTCACGAACCCACTCTGCCGCAGCGCGGGTCTTGCCCGCACCACGTCCACCGAGATAAAGTCCGACGTTCCACGAAACGTCCATTGGTGGTCGTTGTTCGGGTCGTCCCCAGAACTGCCAGTCCCATAAAAGATTGTCGGGGTCAATACCCGCGAGTGCTTCCGCTTTCTCCCCTTCGGGGAGTTCAGAAATGATTTGCGCGAGTGACTTTGCCATTGTTCCATCATACCACTCAAAAAACCTACACTTCTGTCGAAGCCAAGACGCACGGCAAAACAAAAACCCCCGCCGAAGCGGGGGCTTTGTGTTCGGGCTTACCCGCGTGAGCGAGCGTAGCGGGGTCGGTTGTAGGTGACGGCGTTCCAGCCGAGCAAGGCAAACCCAATGCCGTATGCCCAGATGGCTTCCCAGAGTGCCATTCCGCCGAGGTAGAACGAAAAATTCTCGTTGTAACGAACGGCGTCGGCAATGATGTAGAGCGAGATGTAAACCGCGACACCAAACGAGATAAGAGCAAAGGTGGCGCGGGTCTTGCGTGCTGTGTTTGTATTCATAATCAAAGTCTACCAGACTACTTTATCTTTGTCAAGTCAATTGGCTCGTAACCGAGAGCGTGTCCGATTTCGATACCATTCTTCCGCGCGTAAATGCGAGCGTTCACGAGCGAGTTGGACGTGATTTTTACTGTGTCGAATTCGAGTGCCGTAGTACCGAGCGCCTCGAACTCAAATGTATATGCGTTGTTTGTCATCTCATCAAAGTATCAAGTCACATTGGAGTTGTCAAGCAACCAGACTTGCGTGTCGCCCTTCTCCCCGCGACTCAAAAAACCTACACTTTCACCCCAGCCGACGCCGAGCAAAAGAAAACCCCCCGCCCGAAGGCGAGGGGTTGTGGGGGAAGACTTAGTAGTCTTCGCGCGGGTCGTACCCGCCTGCCCCACGCGCCACATTGTGGCACGGAAGACAGCGTTCCACGGGGTCGCCCGCGTGGAAGAACAGCACGGGGGAAAAGTCCCCGCATGCCTCGCACTCGCGCTCGCGAGTGAAGGGGTTTTCGTCGAGGTCGAACACGAGAAAATCCTTTCGGTTGGTGGAACACCAGACTAACACACATCACACACAAAGTCAAGTGACAACGCACCGCGCACACCCGCGCTGGGAAGTGTATGTTTTTTGAGTCCCCCGCGCGACGCGCCCCGCACAAAAAAAGAAACCCCGCCCGAAGGCGGGGCTTCCTTTCGAGTTACACTCGGCGGGCGCACACCGGGCCGATACCCGCTTCGACGGACTTCGGGTCGGTGAGGAACGCGCTACACACACAGCAGATACCCGTTTCCACGCCCCACGCTTTCGCGTCTGCGAGCGTCATACGGTCGTCGGCGGTGAGCAAACGCATTGCGCCCGACTCAAAGACGAACGTGTTGTTCGCCCAATCGAGTTTCTTGGCGTACAAACGTCCGCTCTCACGCGAACGCTGAACGCGGTAAATGTCGCCGTTTGCGAGGCGGTACATTCCGAGTTCGAGTTCGACGAACGAAACCCGCGAGGCGGGCTTGGGCATTGCGAGCAAAAACTCAATGAGTTCGCTCGCTTCGCGGACGGTCAAGCCAGCGGGGTTGCGCTCGGAGAGGTCGTACTCGCGCTCGCTTGCGAGCGTGTTGAGGAACGAAATCTGGCGGGGGCTTGCGGGGTTCATCTTGTGTCCTTTCGGTGGTGGGTACTTCGTGCGTTCAGTCTAACACACATCTACGACAAACGCAAGTGCCGACATACCCGCGTGTCGAGGGGGACGCCAGCCGAAGGCGGGGAGCCGGGAAAGTGTAGGTTTTTTGAGCAAGGCGGCTTGCGAAGGCGCAACTTCTTATATTCTTCTGCCAATGTAGAATGTGTGTCGTACCTTCGCTTCGCCTCATCTTGTGCTACAATACCCGCGCACAAAAAGAAAAACCCCCGCATAGCGGGGGCTTCCTTGTTACCACCAGACTTCGACGAGAGTCGATTTCTTGGTGAACGGAATGGGAATGTAAATTGCCAGTCCGCGTTGAGCAAAGATTTCCTTGATGAGTTTCATCTTGGCTTCCTCTCTTTGTAGTTGTCGTACCTACTCTATCAGAGATAAACCAACTTGTCAAGTTATGACTTTGATTTCAGCACTTGGTATGAACCACCGTCGCCGTTCAGTTGGGGCATATACCCGTACCGAGCCAGACGGAAGCGGATACTCGCGGGCGTTACGCCCAACCGCTTTGCCAGACGATAAATTGTCACGCCCTCGACCGTCCGAGCGTGGTTGAGTAGTCGTGAGAACTCCTCGCCCTCTGCCCGAAACGCGGGAGATTTTCCGCGCACTTGGGAAGCGAGCGGACGCAATTCACGCAACCGCGCAAGAGTTTTTTCGCTTGGCTCGATATAGACGGGCTTCATCTTTTCGGCAACGACGGGCGGAAGCGGGATATGGTCGAACACAATTCCGACGGCAGTAGCCGACGCAATCTGTCGTACTCGTTCCCGCGTAATTCCCGTTGCCTCGGAAATACTTTGGAGTGTCCACCCCGCGTTACGGAGTGCCGTGATGTAATCGTTTCGTTCGTTGATACCTAGCGTTGTAAACTTTTTATGGACTTCGCTAGGCAAGGTTAGGTTCGTTTTTCGAAACCGCATTGCTTTGTGTCCTTTCGTTGATTATTAGTGTTGACTTCACTAGACTAACACTACCAAATACAAAAGTCAAGCCCGCCACGCGCAACCGCACGACGAACTTGACTTTTGTTGGAAACTATGCTAGAATTAGTTTGACTGTCCTGTCCCCAGCGAAAAGGGATTTCAGAAACTCTGCGTCGATTTCTCCGTCGCCCAAGTTCTTATCGGCACGGTACGTTTTCACCGCGTTGAGTGTCAATGCTTCGTAGTAACCTGGCTTTGCTTGACGGACAATTTCGTAGCCCAAGTCGTTCAGACGTCGCTGGACTTGCCAGACCGACATTGACGTTCTGCTCTTTCTGTTCTCGAAAATAATTTTGTTCTCGAAAACTTCGACAAGTTCCGACGGCGCACTTTCCGCAGGACTTGTGACGGCAATTTCCTCGGCGGGTGTCGGCGCGATTTCTTCCTCGACAACCGCGAACATTTTGTCTTCGTCGGAAAGTGTAACTTTTTTGAGTGACGACGGCGTGGTCGGCACGGGGGTTTTTTCGTCTTCCATTGTTATTCCTTTTGTGAGAGTACGGAGAGAGTGATGCTTGACAGTCCCAGTACCACCGCAAGTCCTGTCATTGACGGAGTAAAGATGGCTGTGGAGATGGCGACGACAATCAAGACAACCGAAAGCACGGAAAGCCACGAGATGTCGCGGAGAATAGCAATTAGTCTGTTCATTGTGCTATCGTACCACGATTACTTTGTGTAACGACGGCGGAGTTCTGCTTCGGAGGCAGAAGCAAAAGTCAAGAAAGACGAGTTCTTGACAAAAAGATTCTTGGTGTCAAGCAATTTGTAGACCGCAAGTACGTAGATGAGTTCCTCGTTGGAGATACTCGCTTCGTCGGTGATGATGAGTTCGCCGTCGGCAAAGTTATCTGCCATGTCGGAAGCCCAACCAACAAGTTCGTTCTGCGAAGCGGAGGCAAAAGTTTCTAGGTTCATAGGGACTATTCTATCACACTCAAAAAACCTACACTTTGGGCAGAAAGAGAAAAACGAGGCGAAAGCCTCGTTTACTCGTCCCGCAATGCTCGGCGCAACTTCGCACCGCGTGTTCGCGCTCGGCGTTCACCCGCGTTGGCGTGTGTTCCTGCGCCGTTTCCGCGAGAACGCTCAACGATTACGGCGTTGAGTTCACGCGCGTGGGCGTTGCGAACAGACAAGTTCGCCATACCCAAGACGGGCTTTTGCTTTTTGCTCTTTGCCATTTTCGTTTCCTTTCTCGTGGCGTAGTTACAGTATACCACTTGGCTACCGCGCTGTCAAGTTACTTCTTGATGAGGATTATGTCGAATGTCACGTCGTCAATCTTGTCGCCCAAGTTCGTAAGAACTTTGGCAACGCAATCGCGACAGACGGGCATAGCGTCCGTGTAAAGACTTGCGCCCGCGATAAGCCAATCGGCGTACTTTTTACAAGTATCCATTGTCCCCATTGTCGGGTGGACAAACGCAACGCAACGCGGGCGAGTGTCGGGTGTGAATGTTTTCACGGGGTGTCCTTTCTTTGATGTGGCACCACTCTACCAGAGAGTACTGACATTGTCAAGTCACCGCGCAAAAGTTCCTTGCTACTGAAAGTGTATGTTTTTTGAGTGAACCCTTTTCTCGCCAAGCACACCCGCAACGGAGTTTGCCCACGACAACGGAGTTGCGTCGTAAGGTCGGTATCCACCTGCGCCACCAATCAGTACGCGTCCTTCGGAATACTTTTCCGCCAAACCGCGCACAACTGAACCTGCGTGATGAAAACCAGCGTAGGTGTATTTCAGTCCCCAGTTATCAAGTTCGTGTCCGTCCGCCCCAATGGCGAGCAAGATTACATTTGGCTTGTAACTCGCAACAACTTCCTCGACTTCGGAAAGTACCCGCGCGAACTCGGCGTCGCCAGAACCTTGTTCCAAGTTCCAGTTGTACCAATCCTCATCTAGGTTGTGATGAGTGTGCGTTTCTCCATACTTCTCATTTGAGTATGTGTCGTTGTGAAGGGGATAAATCCCAGAACCGTGAATGGAGAGCGTCGGAATGTCCGTGTTCGCAAGCAAGTTCTGTACGCCGTCGCCAGCGTTCACGTCCCAGTCAATGTAAAGAGGACGCAATCCTTCGCTTACAAACTTCTTGGCACTCCACGCCATATCGTTGAATACACAGAAACCTTCACTCCAACCGTACTGCGCGTGATGTTTCGCGCCCTGCGGGTTGAACCCAACTTTGATTTCCCCAGCAATTATTTTCTCGGTAAGTCGAGCCGTACCAGCAAACATTTGGAGAGCCGTGTAACCATTGACTTTGTTTACGCCAACCCAGTCGTGAGCCAACCCCTTATCAACAACTTCCGATACATAGTCGGCGTCGTGGATAGTTTCGAGTTCGGCGCGGTCGTACGGCATAACCGTCGGCGCAATTACATCAACGGCGTCGCCGTATTCCTCGACGAGAATGTTTGTAGCCAAGCGGGCGCGTTCGGCGTTCGTCGGGTGATTTCCGTCGCCCGAACCAAGTTTCCAGTTCAGATAGTCGTCTGAATAAGCAATAGTGAGTTTTGTCATTTGTAGTTCCTTTCGTTTTTGTCACTATTTCCATCTTATCACTCAACCTACGTTATGTCAAATCAGCGCATAAAGAAACCCGCCCCCCGAAGGAAGGGCGGGTTTTTGTCGCGCACTTCACGCGACAAAATTATTCTACGACATTGGCGGGTTAGTTGTAAAGTCGTAGTTGCGAAACCGTAGTTCGTGCGCGTAGAGCATCACGTCTGGCTTTACGGCAGAGATAGTCGCAATCTCAACTATGTCCCCTTCGACAAGATGACGGACTACTTCCTGCGAGAAAGAGCGTGACGGCGCGATGAAAAACTTTTGTCCCTTTTCGTCTGCCATAAAGAATGAACCAATAAAACCAATGGTCATTGGATTTCGTAGCACTCGCCCCGCGATTATGCTGGTCTTTTGTTTTGGTGATGTAGAAGCCATACCTTGACGGTACAACTCAACCCGCGCATTGTCAAGTCCGCTACTCAAAAAACCTACACTTCTCGACGCAAAAGTGCGGGCGGGGAGATTTACTCACCCGCCCGCGTAGCCACCACGCTACATCTTGATTGCGTAGACCTTCGTCTGTCGCGCGTACCGAATAAGCGCAACCTTTACGCCCAGAGCGATTGAGTCTGACTTGTTCGTTGCTTGTCCGTGTCCTGCCAGACCTTGTACGATAAAGTCCTTGTCCTCGTCCCACGCTTGCTGGACTTCTTTTTGTGACTTGTAGTCACGCCCGTAGGCGGGGACTAGATTTATTGTCGTGAACATTATGTTCCCTTCGTCGTGTGGTGTTCGGTATTTAGTTGTAGGTTCAGTCTAGCGCATAGCGTTCGACTTGTCAAGTCAAGCGGGGAGTAAGTCCTCAAACGGGACGACCGCAAAATACGACTTGTCCCAATAGACCAGAGCCGTACCTGCGCTCGCGTCCTCGACTACTTCTCCTACTGCCGTGAACGGGACGAGTCCCGTGTCGCCTATGTAGATAACCATTGTGAATCCTTCCGTAGTTGTGGTGTGACTTGCTAATGCCACTCTACTCTGAACGCAATCAAAAGTCAAGCATCGCCGACGCGGGTGTGTCGCCCGCGCGTCACTCAAAAAACCTACACTTTCGACGGCGCAAAAAAATCCCCCGCGCGGAAAAAGGGGAAACAAAAACCGCGCGGGGGAAGTTGGGGAGAGGGGACTTGCGTCCCCTCTCGGGCGGCCTAGGCCGTGACGAGGACGGTGAAGTCGGTCGTCTTGGCGAGGCGATTGTAAAGAGCCTCGTCGGCGGACTTGAGGTCGGACGCGCTCACGGTGACGCGGGTGCGCTCGCTGACCTTGAGGACGGTGACGCCCGCGAGCGTCGCCGAGGTGGCGTCGCCGAGCAACTGGCGCAGGACGGCCTCGGCGGCCTTCTTGGCGTCCTCGGCCTTGCGGATAACCGCCTTGGCGTCCTCGAAGTCCTTGAGCGCCTTAGCGCCCTCGAAGTCGAGGGAGATGGTGTTCGTCATTGGTGTTGCCTTTCGTTTTCGGGAGAGCCAATCTCGCCCTGTGATATCAGTATACATACGACCACATACATTGTCAAGTCGAAACGCAAAAAACTTTTTGACGTGGCGGGCTTGTAATATGTCGTAGGTCTATGGTACTATGGATACATAGCCACCAACCGAAAGGACACAAGATGAACTGCTCAATCTGCGAGAAGTCGCTGGCAACCGAGAACCACGAGGCTTGCGCGAACCTGCGTTTCGCTCTCGCCATTCTCCAAACGCCACTCCCGCGCCGATAGGGACGGCGCAAGCGGGCAGGGAAACCTGCCCGCTTTTCCGCGCCAAAAATCTCGGCTGGTGAAAGTGTATGTTTTTTGAGTGGCTCGGCCCGCGACGCCGAGTGTCGCCGAGCGGAAACGCGAAACGCCCGCACCTTTCGGCACGGGCGTCGCGTCGTTGGCTACTGAACGAACCAAGTCCCAACCTTGTTGCCATTCTCGTCGCGCGTCGTCCCACCGATGATGGTCGAGCCGGGAGTGATGGAGAAATTGGCGACGGACTCCGCGACGCGACGGATAGCGTCCGCCAAGTCGTGCTCGTCCTTCATCGCGTCGTTCCCGAGTGAGATGGTGAGTTCGAATTTCATTGTCGTACCTTTCGTCGTTGTGGTGTGTTGCTGTCTAACCATTGTAACACAAAACGCCGACAAACGCAAGTCTGTCGGCGCATTATGTCGAGATTACTCCGCGTCGTCTGGCGCGAGCCAGAAACGGAATGTTCCCGTGCCAGTCGGCTCGTCGTGCGAGTATCGAATAGCGCAGAGGCGATTACCTTCGAGCGCGAAATTGAGTCGGTACTCTCCGTTGATAGCGAGTGCCTCGTCAATTTTTCGAGCGGGAACAGTCGTCGCACCCGCGCGTCCCTGCCAGCCCATACTCGAACATTCGATACGAATGTTTGAGTCCCATTCCGCGCCAATAGCATTGAGCCACGGGGAGAGAATGTTGTCGTGTAAGTCCGTAATGGACTCGTCGTAGCAACCATAGCAAGTTTCGCTCGGCATACTTTCGCCATTGCTCTCTATGTATATTTCGCAGATACAGTCAGTCGTAATCTCCGCGTATGTTGTTTTTAGTGTTTCGCTCATTCTGTGTCCTTTCGTCGTGGTGAGCATTATCTCCATTCTAGCACAAATAGGCTCGAAACGCAAGTCGAGGTCGGCGCACGGAGTCGCTCAAAAAACATACACTTTCGCAGAAACGCAAGATGCCCGACCTTTCGGCCGGGCACCTCGCTTCGCTTACTTTGCTTCGACGCGTCGTGCGTCGAGGTCAAGTCGCGCTTGGAGTTTCGCTTCGATTACTTCGAGCGTGAGCGCGTCCTGCGTAGGTGCGTCCGCGTAGGCGTACCCGCGTGAGGTGTCGTGGGCTTGGTGAATGACTACTCGCCAGCACCCGCCGACCTCTCCGAGGTAGCGGACGACATACTCCGCGCCCCTGTGGGAGATGGTGATTTTGTTGTTCGACATTGGTTGTCCTTTCGTCGTGGTTGGTTATATTCCCATTGTAATCCCGACCACCGACATATAACTTTGCGCTTGGCTCGACGGCAGAAGTGTACCTTTTTTGAGTGAGGCGCGAAAAAAGGAAGCCCCACCCTTTCGGGTGAGGCGACCGCGCGTTACCGAGCGTCGCGCCGAGCGCAAGCCTCGTCGTACTTGGCTTGGTGCTTGTCGGCAATCGCGTCGAGTGTCGCAATCGTCTCGCGGATTTCCTCGTCCGTGAGAGCGCGATACTTTGCGCTGTAAAGAGCGTTCAGTACGGCAGACCGCGCTTCGAGAGCGCCGAGAGCCATACCGAGTTCCGACATCAACTCGCCGTGCGAGAGAGTTCGTTCGATTTCCATTGTGGTTGTTTGTCCTTTGTTCGTGGTGTCGTTCATAAGTCGAGTCTAGCGCATATTCGGCGCGTTGTCAAGTTGGGGAGGGAGAGCGCGTTTCCGCGCCCTCCCTGACCGCTTACGCGGTGACGAGTACGGTGTACGCGGTGGTTTTGGCGAGAGCGTTGTAGAGCGCTTCGTCGGCTTCCTTGACCGCGCTTGCCGAGATGCTCACGCGCTCGCGTTCGCTCACTCGGATAACCGTAATGCCAGCAACCGTGCCAGCGACCGCGTTTCCGAGTGCCTCGCGGATAGTCGCTTCGGCTTCGGACTTGACCGCTTCGGCTTCGCGAATTGCTCGCTTGGCTTCCTCGAAGCGGTGGAGTGCGCTGACCGTATCGAGGTCGAACGCAACGGTGGTTTCCGTCATTGTGTTTCCTTTCGTTGAGGGAGAGGCTTTCTCGCCCTGTCCTTTCAGTATAGCGTATGCCCCTGACATTTGTCAAGTCCATTCGGCAACTTTTTTATTGAGTTATGTCGTAAGTTTATCCGCGACCACCGACATCAAACTCGACCGCGCTCGGCGCAGAGAAAGTGTACGTTTTTTGAGTGGACGCACGGCGCAGAAACGACGGACGCCCTCCCCGAAGGGAGAGCGTCCGCGCGTTGATTAGGAAGGCGAGTCAGCGTAGAGCAAGTCCGCGACCAGCGACGCGACCTGTGCGTCAGTCAGTCCGAGAGTTTCGCCCTCGTCGTCCGCGCCACCTGTGACGATAGCGTTTCCGACGAGAATGTCGTATGTCGCGCCAAACTCTCGCGTCATAAGGTTAGTGGCGTACGCGTTCACGGGAAGCCCGTCGTTTTTTCCGTTCTCGTTTACCCAGAGCGTCAGACCGCTTGGAAGCGTGACCGCTTCAATCATTCCGCCGACCGCACGAGAGAGCGTCGCGTATGACACAAACTCGTCCGTGTCCTGCTCAACCTCAATCGTGTTGTTTGTGGTGAGTACCAGAGCCTTCATTTTATTTCCTTTCGTCGTTTGTTTGTCCTACCTAGTCAGTCTATCTAAACTCTTGCCACTTGTCAAGTCCAACCGCACGATTTCCGCGTTTCGCGTCGTGACTCAAAAAACATACACTTTCGACAAAAAAGAGAAGGACGGGAGATTTCTCTCCCGCCCCACTCTGGTTACAGAAACTCGATAGGGTCTCTGTCCTCAAAGATTTCTTCGAGGTCGAAGAGCGAGAAGCCGTCTTCTGCGTTGTCCCAGAAGTCCGCGAGGTTTTCGCGGATACGGTCGCCCTGCTCGTCGGTCGAGGGTGTCTTGTCCATTGTGTCACCGTCCCTTCGTCGTGTCGTGGTGTATACCCACTCTACACTATGACGGTCGGTCTGTCAAGTTCACCCGTCAGGTGGTCGAGTTCGGTCATCACCACGCCAGCACGGGCGAGTATCTGCCCGACGGTTACACCTAACGCGCTCGCCACCCGTTCGAGTAGTTCGCTGGACATTTCCTTTTTCCCGCGCTCGGTATCCGATAGGTGCGCTACCGATACACTCGCTAGGGACGCCACGGTTATTCCGTAAAGTTGTTGCTGGGTTCGCATTTCGCGTATCGTGTACCCGACGGCTTCTCTCATCAGCATACGGTTACAGTACCACGCGGTCGAGTGCGTCGTCGAAGAAGTCCTCGGCGAGTCCCGAGAAGGCGCTCGCCGTTGTGCTGAAAGAGTAGACGGCTCGGTCGGTCGAGTCGAGTACGCACTTGGCGAGTACCGCGCTTCGGGCAATCGCGTCGGGCAGACTTGCGTACCACTCGTCCCACGCGTTCACCACGCCGTCGTCCCACGCCAGACGGTAGCCGTTCGCCCCGTCGTCGAGTTCGGTAATCGTCACCCTCG
>Ga0209400_1002926_pt1 | contig 12695 bp, 12 predicted proteins | sample M_130807_EF_Meta_FD_187313 | JGI IMG/M metagenome (GOLD analysis project Ga0209400, IMG submission 187313) | Freshwater microbial communities from Lake Montjoie, Canada to study carbon cycling - M_130807_EF_MetaG (SPAdes) (version 2) | ecosystem: Environmental > Aquatic > Freshwater > Lake... | reverse complement strand
GTGAGTTAGTTTTATGGGTAGGTAATGGTATTTATCATGAAGCAGGCAGAACACCCTCAAGATATGTTGGCGGCTCCTCTGGCTTTTCAATTCCAATTGTGGCCGGCATTAGATATCGAGTTGGATCCTTTAAAGGACAGGTGGTGCCAGGTGAGGAAATGCAGTTAGATAAAGATTCTGGAATGGTAAAGATAACTAATCAAAGACTTATCTTCACTGGCCCAATCTCATCTGCTGAGTGGAGCTATGCCAAACTCCTATCCACCTTCTCAAACCCAGAACGAAATGATTTCATCTTTGGGGTTTCAAACCGTAAGAAATCATCTGGCCTTAAGTTTTCAAATGAAGATGGCTATTTCTTTGCCCATCTATTTGCCCTCGCCCTATACACCTATGAGAACGGCCTGCCTGAAACCATTAACAACATAAAGAGTGAACTAAAAGAGAGTGAAGGCAAGAAACCTAAGTTGGTGCTGCCGGCGATGGTGAAGGAGATTAAGGGGTAGTTTTAAATTTAATAGTTAAGCGGCTGAGTTAGACCCTGCTCCCACTCAGCCGCTTACCTTTAGCTATAGAGATCAGAGGCTTTATATTTGTTTGATCTGATCCAGACCATCTAACTAAGCTTTAATCCCTACTAATCTTCGGGATCTGTTCCCGAGACACGATTATTATAATTGTCCGATTGGTTTCAATATGTCCGATTTTGTTTCCCGCACACAACACATATTGACCCCTAAGCCCAATCGAACGGATGTTCGAAGTTTGTGCTAATCTCCACCTCCCCCAAAACCACCCCTTCCTTTGGGACCCAAATGTCAGTAGCAGTTAGTAATTTAGCAACCCGTCCGAAGCACCCCTGCCTCAAGAAAGGAAACGGTGAGTAACGAAAACAAAACCAATGAAAAAGAGTTATGGGCAACTATCCCAAACTCTAAGGGCGTAGATAGAGCTGAAAACTTAATCTCACTAAGCCATATTGCATATGACCGCGGTGATTACCGATCCGCATTAGCGCTATGTGAAAGTGCTGAAGATATTTATATATCTTTAAAAGAGGTAGTGACAACTAATACATTGATGCATGTATATGAAGGAATAACCTGGTCACTTAAGAAATTAAATCGTAACTCTGAAGCAGCAGAAGCTGCTCTTAAAGCTGCAAAAGTATTAGCACATGATGATGTCTCAGCATCACTATCAATGCTGCGCGAGGCTGGTCGTTCTTACTTTCACGCAGGGGAGTATGAAAAAGCCTTGGAGTGTCAAAGACAGGTATTTGCAGAAGTAGATCCAGAAATAACTGAATGGAATATCGCATCAGATCATTACAACTGCGGTACTGCAAATATGGAGTTAAAAAACTATGCAGATGCAATCCCAGATCTTCTTAAAGCCCGGGAGTGCTTTAAGAAAGAAAAGCAACCAGAGAATGTTTATCTCTGCGATGAGTACTTATCTCAGGCATATCTTGAACTAGGAAATGGTATTGAGGCAGTAAATCATGGCCAGAAGGCTTTAGATTTTGCAATAATCTCGAAAAAAGAAAGTAATGAGAGCACAGCCAGATACCATCTAGGCTGCGCCAAGGTGCTTATAGCTGAGTTTGATCAGGCTCAGGAGTTGTTAGATTCCGCTCTTACAATAAATGCTCACCTCCCAGATCCAGATTGGGAACTAACAATTTGCGCTAACAAACAGATTGCAAATATATTGACCATTAAGGGTAAAACTAAGGCGGCAGAAGCAATTCTAAAACGGAATAAAACTCTCGAGGAAACTATTTATGACTCCTAAAAGCAAACTGATAATTGCAATAAGCGCAGCACTCATATCTGCTGCACTTATTGTGTTACTTATAATTCAAACCTCAGAACAACCAAAGGGAGCTAGTAAGCAAGCAGTAAATGTGAAGCCAGAAGAGGTTTTAACATTTGATTGCGAAATCCCTGTACACAAACCCGACTACATCACCCTCACCTGTGCTGATGGTGGCATAGCAGTAGGAGAAATTAAATGGCAGAGCTGGGGGGTTAAGGAAGCAATAGGTACCGGTGTTTATGCAGAGAATAATTGTCAGCCCGATTGCGCTAGTGGAAAATTGACCAAAACCCCGGTGGCAATTGCGCTTACTAATTTAATCGAGCACAAATCAAAGTTTTATCTAAAAGATCTAGCAATCACTACACAAAAAGGTAATAATTCAATCAGTAGAATGAGTGAAATTAAATTTGATCTTTCGGAATTCGCAGATTAGAACTTACTTGGAGCTTTAACAAGGAGAGAAATAAAATGCAAGAGATTAAGTGCCCAAGTTGCGGTAAGTTATTTGAACCCGATTACTCTGGTTATTCAGAGATTGTGAAACAAGTTCGCGACCAAGAGTTTCAAAAGCAATTAGCTGAGGGCATAAACAGTCAGGTTGAACTTGCTAAATCGCAAAAAGATTTAGAAATGACGAAACTAAAAGCTGAATATGATAAAAAACATGCCGAAGAATTGAAATTAAAGGATGTCGAAATAGAATCCATTTTAGAGTATAAAGCAAAGCGTTCTACAAAAATGGTTGGTGAAGAGCTTGAGCGACACTGTGAAAATGAATTTAATAGCTTGAGGGCAACTGGTTTTAAAGGTGCGTACTTTGAGAAAGATTCAGATGTTAGGTCTGGAAGTAAAGGCGATTATATCTTTAGAGATTTTGATAAAGATACTAATGAATATATCTCAATTATGTTTGAAATGAAGACTGAAAGTGATCAAACTGCTACAAAAAAGAAAAATGAGGACTTTTTCAAAGAACTCGATAAAGATCGTAATGAAAAAAAATGTGAGTATGCGGTTCTAATTTCAACACTCGAACGGGATAATGATGCATACAATGGAATAACCGATGTTTCACACAGATATGAAAAAATGTATGTAGTACGACCAGAATTTTTTATCCCAATTATTACTTTATTGCGTAATGCTGCTGAAAACTCATTAGATTTGAGAGCAGAACTTGTACTTGCACAATCACAGAACTTAGAGATAACTAACTTTAGAAATACGGTATCCGAGTATGCAAAGTCTTTTGGGGATAACGTTGATCGGACTCAACAAAAGAGCGATGAAGTAATTGACCAAATTGATAAAGCAATAAGCTCTCTAGAAAAAACTAAGAAAGCTCTTCAGGATACAACTAAGTATTTGGGACGCGCTAATAACAATCTGGAGGATTTAATGAACATTGCACTTCCAGAAAGTAAGCCCAAAGAGATTAAAGGTTGATTACATTAGTACTAAACCCACCCCTTCCAAGTCCCAATATGTTTCTCCCACTTCATCTGTAAATCTTTGCCACCGCCATAGCTTCTAAAGTTAATGATTTCAACCTCGTATCCGCATTTGCATTGCGCCATACAAATCATCATGCCATCAACCTCTGGATAGGTAAGTGAGAATTGATGCTTTCCATGCGATATTCCGGTCAGGATTATTGATCCCATTATTTATTTCCATCATTTGCGGTTATCCCAAACACAACCATCTGATGGATATGTAGGGCTCTCAGTAGATCAACCTCTTCCTTAAAGGAGACGGTTGAAAACCAACCACAGTTGCAAAGGGCTTGGAAATAAACCCCTTCGACTTCAAGTAGTGCACTTTTATGTTTGTAAGACATTGCAATTAAGCCCTAACTGGGCTCTTTAAAATAAAAGAGACCCGCCACTTCCAGCGGTGACTTTCATCGCTGGCAGGTTTTCCTTTAGGGCCACCGGACGCGGGTCGTGCATTGCGCGGAGGGCACTAAGCAAGCTAAAGGGCTTAACGCTTAGTTCTTAACCTGTTCAAAGTATAGGCCTAGTAACTGTCAGTGGGCATGAATAGATTGTGGGTATGGAAAATAATGTCGCCCAGAAGGTAATTGCGTTTGCCACCATCCTTGCTCTGCCATTTGCACTCGGTGCATTTGTGCTTGCTTGGGCACCTGCCCAACAGTTTTACTTAAGTGATCCCAGAGGTGATGGGTATGTGCCACCTAGTAGTATTGAAAAACTCGTATTAAGAGTGCAGGACTCTACGGTTACAGTATTTTGTAAACACACAGATCCTCAGAAAGACACACTCGGAAGTGCCTGGGCAATTGATTTGGATAATGATCAGGGTAAAAAATACCCAACTACATTAATAACAAATCATCATGTAATTGATGATTGCTTAGATGGCAAAGGAACTCTCACAGTTGCTGCCCTTTATGGCAAAGAGTTTCCGGCAATTATTGATAATTATGATGCCGAAAATGACTTAGCTTCAGTTGCTACCTCCCTTGAATTAAAGCCACTTAAACTTTCAGAGTATGAACCATGGCCTGGTTACTGGGTTGCAGCAATTGGCAGCGCAGATGGCTATGAAGGATCAGTTGCCTTTGGCAATGTTTTAAATGGTTCAAAGTATGAAGTGCTAATAACTGTTCCACTTTCACATGGAAACTCAGGTGGCCCATTAGTTGATAATGAGGGCAATGTGGTTGGCACAAATAGCTTCGGCCAAATAGATGAGCAATACAATGGAGCTATGTCACTTAATGCACTGTGTGCAAAGATTATGGAGTGCGAGAATGATTTGTTTTGGAAGGTGGAGGATTAGTCAATTAAAATATTAAGAACTGTGCCAACGATCATAATCCCGAAAATTAAACTCTAAAGCCAGATTCGCCAAACTCTGGAATAGTTTTCCCCAAAAAGCCAGCCTTAGAATCTTTTTTCCAAAAGTTAATTAATATAAGTGTCGCAATAAGTACTGGTAAACTTACTATAAACAATACTAACATTAGAATTTAACTTCATTATTAGATAGAAAGTAAACTAGACCAGTTTTAGGGTCTAATACTTGATTTGTTTTTTGCTTGGGTCCTTCATAGGAAGATCTGGCAAAAAGAGCATCAATCCAGACACCATCTAAACTTGCTTTGCACTTTTTCAAACCATCAGTGCCCGCTAGATAAATCGCGCAGCACCACTGACACGGACTTCTACTATCTTGTACTGCGGACCATTTAATGGGATAAATTGGATGATTATTCTTTCCCTGGCTATAAGCATAATCTTGCCCGGAAGCTAGATAAGTACATTCATTCCAATTATGAAAACTATCCCCACCTTTAGTGGTGTAGACAATCGGATTAATACCCCAAGGTGGCTCCATGCAATCACTACATTGCCCTATAAGCAGTTCGTGTAGACATCTCTCCGCTGACATGATTAAAAAGTATCACTATTTAAGAGATATTCAATAGTGATCTTCTATTTAAGTTAGATAATCAAAATAAATCAAGCTGCGACGCTTCTATGGAATGTCTAGCCATTAAATCTCTTAATTTAGCAAGAATATCTGTTTCTAAATGGCGTGAAACCAAAGTACAAAAAATTGCAGTAGATCTAGCTTGGCAGTTGTATGCTCTTTTGTTCTTATATATCAAAGATGTTTGACTAAAGGCTATGTCTGTAAATCCATCATAAGTTTTTAACAAATGCCGATCCGTAAAAGTTAGCAAACTTCTGATGTATAAATAATCATAAAAATTAGGGGCAGATGCAACCGGAAAATCTTCGCCTTCAAATCTAAAGCCAATCAGTAACCCAGAGTTTTTAAGACGAAGGTCAGTCTTGGCTTCTGTAGAGCTTAAATTCAGTAGATCTAAATATGGACCACCTTTTTCAAAAACTTTAGACGCTTGATAGGCAGATTCAACCGAAAAGTTTTTATTTTCAAACTGCAAATTGAATGCACTGAGTGAAATTCCTAATATCTCTTCGGATCTAGTGGATATTTCAAGAATTTTGGTTAAACCGATTTGGTTACCTGCTGCTTCATGCAAGTTTCTAATAGACTTTTTTGCTTGGCTAATAGCTATTCCTGGCACCCAGTCGAAAGTCACTAATTTTTCCTGAAATAATTCATGTTCCGAAATAAAATTTGGCAAAAATATAATTCTACTAGCCATCAGATATTTTCCCAACTCAGTTGGAATTTTCTTCCGTCGAATTTCGCATTTAAATTTTGCTTATAAAAATAATTATGTCTACATTCAAATTCGATGCCTAAGTGCCCAAAGTCTCTATAAACTTGACTGTATATTTCACTAAATGAATCATTTTTTGGACCAGGGAAATGAATAGATCTGATTCGGTCAGTACTAATACTGTTAAAAAAAATTAGTTCAGATTGTAAATCAGTTGGAACATGCTTGGGAACTGCTTCAATCTTGCGCAAAGGTTTATTAAGAAACATCCGCCTTAAACCTTCAATCCCTACGTACTTTTCTGGATTTGTGCAGGCATCCGCCTTCAAAAAACCTGTAGCTGCATTGCCTGGAAACGCTGCAAAATGTTGAAGCATTAAAGTATTTTCCATCAATTCTAAAATCACATAATTTTCTATTTCTGGCCCTAGTTTTCTATTTAACATCCAAATATTTGGGTAGGCAAGTGAGCAGCATATACCTTGATAAATTTGATCATATCTTTCTGAGTCTGTTCTGTGATGCATAATTTTCTGTGTATTAAGATCTTGAACACTTTTCAACCCATTAGTAAGTATTGAAACTAAATTAGTAATGTGAGTAAAATGGAGAATGTTTTTAATTTTGAAGCCATTTAGAGCATTACCAATTCTTTGTTTATCCTCTATAAATTTTTGTTTTGCAATAGCTTCGAGATTGAGTGAATAATCAGTTACTTCCATAGATTAATTTTATAGAGGTTTTTCATTTTTAGGCCCTTAATGTAAAAAAGTTAGCCATTTAAATAAACCTGTCATATAATATGACAAATTTTACATTCTGCCTGAAATTCAGGCTCCGCGGACATTAAAAAGGGATAACTGAAGAATGTATTTTGGATGTTTTCGCTTTGTCTAAGGTAGCCAACCACTTTACAGATAAAACTTGCTCCTCATGCTGTGGGTGAGGGATCTCATGAGAATCATAAATATTGATTGATTTCAAAGTATTATCGACATCTATTTGAGGGCTCAAGACCATTCCAGGGTGTGTGCCTATTTGTTTTAGTACGGAACTATTTACTTTATCTGCTAAATCTGAACTCAAATTCTCATTAACTTTATTTATAAGTTGGCCTAAGGTAGTTCCCATTTCGACTGAGTCAACAAGTACAGATGCAATCAGAACTCGCTTGCCAGTTGAAGCGGGTATTTGAGTTGACGAAAAATAATGATGACGAATTCCAGATCTGGTTGCTTTGACATCAAGCTTAACTGACTCAGATGAGAAATCATATGTATCATCAACTGCAGAATGCCAGCACTTGATAGTTTTCACTTTATCTTTGGAATTAAGAATAAATATTAATTCCCCAATTAGTCCAGTAACGGCATCATCTGTTGGTTTATATCTCAATTCACTCTCAAAGAGACTTTTCATCTGCCAAATTGCTTCGCCACATTTACCGAATTTAATTTGTAAATCGATTATACCAAGGAAGATAGCAGTAGCCGCATCTATTGTCGCTTGATCAGTTTTGTCAATATTTAAAGTTAGAAGAGCCACGCCATCTAAAACTTTGTTGTCTTCAGCCCTTGTCACGCTTACCCAATGATTGAAAGAAGCAAAATTTGTTTCGAATGAAGTTACGTTTGATTGTCCGGGTAGTAACAATACAGTTCGACCATCCGAACTAGATCCAACTCCAATATTTTCATCGGGTTCAAATATATCTAAAAATATTTTCGCGCCGCCTTCAGCAGACACTTCACTGATTGGTTTTTTTATAGCCGCTAATATTTCCTTTGTACTAATCTGCATTATATTCTGTGTCCAATCAATCTAAGATCGTATTCAAGTGGGGACATCAGAGTGAACGCACAACCAATAGCTAGAGCACTTGACCTATCTCGTGTTTTTTCTAAAGCTAAAGTAGGCTCAATGATGAGTATGCTGGCAATTTCTCCCAATTCATCTCTAAGTTTTCTTTGGCCGTCACCAATATGTGAAACCGCTAAGGAAGGCCATTTCGGCATTTTTGTACTGATTGTCATACCATTTAAAAAAAATCTATGCCAATTAGCTAAGTTATGAATAGCTTGTTTTGGATTTGAACGACGAGTCATATCGATTGAGTCAGCAAATAAATTCAAATCAGAAATAGAATCGATACTGTTTAAGAGATTTTTGCGAACAAAAATTCGCTTAGGTATATTCACAAGCCCAAGTTCACCCATTTCTTCATTAAACAATTCAGCCGCCCCAATTAGTAGTGCTGATTCTCTAGAATCTGGAGTATTCCAAGTAGCAATTATTCTTTGGAACTGCGAATCAGATGGATCTATAAACTCAATCCATGATCCACGATCAATTCCTTTAATTTTGGTTTCTTGAATAAAATTATTTAAAGTAGATAAGTTAAGTCTGAAATCATTTGGGTCGAATATTGATCTAAGTGAAAATACGTTTTCGGTAATTTTCTGATCAATTAAATCCGGGTCTGTAACAGACTTTCTAACTGGTTCGAGTTTTATTCCACCTCGCGAAGCGTACAAAACCGCTGGGAGTGTGGATAAAATATCTAAGCGAGTTTCATCCCAAATTTCAGCTCGGCGCCAAACCGTACTGTCGATTTCGTGCATGAACTTAAAAAGATTAAAAGTATGCTCTTGGCAATGGATGAAAACAAAGTTTGTATATCGACTTCTATATCCGCAAAACCGCATTTGTTGTGAAACTGTATCAAAATTGGGTATTTTAGCTTGTCTTAGAAAATAAGTAACGGTCAATTGTGGAATCGTTAGCCCACGCCCCAATATATCTCCACCGATTAAAATCCAAGCCCTACTAGCATTCCATTCCTCATTGCTCTCAGGTAGATTTATATGAGAATTTGATCGCTCCGGATCTGAATTAACTATTAATAATTTAAGATGGTTAATTAGTGTGAAAAGTTGCTCAATTTTCTCTGAATCAAAATCTTTGCGAAGTGCATTAACTAATTGGCTCGGAAGATTTTTTGTCATCGAGTCAAGTACATTCAACCATTCATTTTCTAAATCTTTTAATTGATTATTTCCGAGTTTTCCCATTAGCGCATCTTTTAGTCCGTCCGTTAAAACTTGTTTTAGTTCAGATACATGATCAAACATGGCGTCATGCTGGATAGTTCTGCTTGATTCGTGAATTAGCATTTGAACACTTGCAAGTTCATTTATAAGTTGATCGCCATTTAATCCGCTTTGACTATAGAAAATATCTTGCTCATAAAACCGTATCCAAGCAGTCCATATAAACTGAATTAGTGCTTCTTTTAATGAGTTTGGTATGGAAGACCATTTTGATGGTTTGTCGTCGTAGTCGTCTACAATATAAATGTTTGATAAAAAATCATCGGAAACAGCTTGCTCTAATCCAAAATAGCCAAATCTTGGTTTCACCGTTACGCAATAATTTGGTCTCAAGCGTCCATTTCTTTCCGTGAGTAGAACTGCTTGCGGAGTAGCTGTATAGGACAACAAAATATTTCTATTTGGTAGGTCTCGTAGTTCTTTTATTGCATCATATGTAGCAGTAATCTTGCGTTTATTAGCTCCAGCATTTTGCGATGCTTGATCAGCTTCATCATCAATTAACAGCGAAATAATTTGTTTTCCATGCTCTTTTTGGAGTGAATTTATAAGCGATTTTAAAGTTTTTACACGTGACGGGTTCTTCAAAGTTACAAGCACCGGAAGCGGAGTTACAACTTTCTGTCTCAGATTCTTATCTAATCGATTGCTTACCCATTTATTAACCTCATCATAAAAATCTTGATATGAAGAACTTTCAGTGGAAGTTGGTACTTCATGGATTGTGATGTAGTTTTCCCCAAGCATAGTTAAATCCTTATTTAATCTAGCAGTAGTTTGGGCGTTTAAAGCTTCAGTAACTCCCGTGAAAATTGTTGCCAGTGCAACTTGTGAGTCAGATGCCCAAGCAATTGCACCGAGCATATGAGCAGTTTTACCAGATTGAACTTTTCCTAGTGCTAAAAAAGCAATTTCTTTTTGGGAAGATATTAGAAAAGCATCTAGTCTTGAAGTGAGATTAAAAATTCCTTCTTCGAATTTTTCTGAATCTCTCTGCGCCTGTTGTCCAGGGAGTATTGTTTTCGTTTTTTCAGATTGCTTGAATAAGTAGTCGTTATAACAATTCTTTGATACTTCGCCATTTACAAAGAAAATTTCCGGATTATCACTAGCCTTCATCCGTTAATCCAATTTGCCGCAATATTTCGTTCATTTTTGTTCTAATTTTAGTTTTATCATAGCCATTGCTAAAAACTTCACTTGCGGTAATTGCAATTCCCAAACGTTTTATAATCTTTCTAGTGGAGTCATTTAAAATAATGCCATTCATGCTTGGATGAAAAAGATTCATTTGAACTTCATGAATGCGTTTTTCTGGATCTTCTAACAATACAAGAAAGTCACGGCTTAAATCTTTTATGAAAGTAAATTTGAATTTATGATCGTGTCCCTCACGGTCATGCAGCGTGAAAGTTCCAGCATCTTCAGTTGACTCTGGATCAAGGGGGGATAGATTGTCAGTATTATCTATATCTTCTAATAAATCTGAATGATCAATATTTCCATCAAGACTTTTCTCAATCATTTCAATTTCAGCAGCGTCGGATTTTTCTGCTTCTTTCACATCTTGAGTGCTTGCTTTCTTTCTTCTATAATTAGATGCCATTCGTAGATAGTCATCAGCTACAAGTAAATCTAAAAGTTTTGTTTCAAATTCATCCTTCTCTTCAACTGACCATTTTGGTTCATCAGTTGTTACTGTCTTTCCAAATTCAGAAGCATCAAATTCGCCAATAAATGATTGATCAGTGTAACTACCAGCTTGTCGAAATATTTTTCTAGGCTTATACGCTCCTTTTGTAACAGCATCTTTAGCATCTCCAGAATCTTCGTCACCAGAACTTTTCATAGGAACAACGCCAAAAAGTCCTTTATCGCGATATTTAAGGAAAAAGCCACTCATATCTCGATTTAATTTTTCAAGAATTCCAACCCATCCGCTAATTTTTTTACCGGATGACAACTGAATGTTAATTTCTTTCCGCCATACTCGAGCCGGAGCACCAAATTCTGGACCCTCTTTAGTTGGCCAGAATGGTTCTTTAAGAAGGGTTGGATATTCAAAAGTTAGTTTTTTGTTATTATAAAAAATAGCACATGCTAGTGATCCTTTTTGCTTGGTGGCACCAATATACGATCTATAAATTGATGGTAAGTAGGATCGAATTGCAGTTATTGTTTTGAATTGTGGGGTTTTTTGCCATAACTTTTCAATAGTTATAACTGTTCCCGAGTATCCTCGATGAGGAATTTTTATTGATCTAACAATTTTCCTTTGGTTATCTTGTTCAGAAATATCTAATTCAATGTGCCAACCATTTTTTTCATTTAATGGAAAGGTATCAATAACTATTTTTTCACCCCACCATAATCCTGCCGCTTTCATTCCTACTCCATGCTTACCAAGTCCGATAGAGGTGTCTAAAGCAGGCCTTCCAGTTTTTAAAGCTCTTTCTTCTAGATCTTCACGAGAAATACCGGCAGCATTATCCTTAATTATCAAAGTGTTTTCATCTTTTGGAAAATCAATATCAATACGCAACTCGTAGTCAATTCCGTTAATTGCGGTTAGTTCCTTCATATTTTTTAGTGCACTAGTTATTGAATTATCCACAAACTCTCCTATAGCGTACCAAGGAGTGAAAGATACATTTCTAAAAATCTTTAAAGCACTTATGTCAGGGGTTATATCTATGTCGAAATCGTCATCATCTGAATTAGCATTTTCATTATTAGGCTTTTTGACCATCAAGCACCCCTTTACTAGTGGTTAATTGTTCCATTTAATCTCCATTGGTCAATACCAAACCTAAAAAAGACTATTCTCGTCAGCAAGAGGAACGTTATCCAGAAAAAAACTTGATGAATCTAACGATGTTGCCCATGGCTGATCAATTTTAATCGCTCTTTTAAGCAGGGCCTGAAAAACTAATCCAGCAACTCCGGCATGAACAGCATTTCCGATTTGTTTAAAAGATGCTTTTTCATTTTGGTTGCCGAAACTGAAAGTTTCTGGAAATCCTTGAAGTAATTTTGCCTCTGCAACACTGAGTGATCTTTTCTCCCAACCAAGTATTGGTGTTTGGGTCAAGGCAACAAATGCGGGTACATAGTTAGGATTCTTGACTCTAATTCCGCTGGGGCGGAATTGGATCAAGCAACTAAAAATATCAGTCTCACCTCTTGCTTGCCATTCAAATTTTTTATATGAAGGAATTAATGATTCAAAACTATAGTCCTTTCTCCAATTATCTATCCATTTTCTATTGTTCAAATAAAAAGTATTGTTGTTTTCTATAAATGTTTTCTTCCAGATTGGAATTGACCTCGCAATAGTAAATTTGTTCCTTGTTTGCCAAAATTCACTCCAAAGTGGGAATCCAGGCAAATTTTGGCGATTATTCTTTCTATAAATTTTTAAAAAATCATTCCAAGCTTCAAGAGCGTGCAACTGGGATTGTGACAAATTTTTGTTCAGATCCATTTTTTCATGATCAGCAATTTTTCGTTCTAAGAATTCTTTTAGGCTCCATTCATTCATGTCAGGAAAAGGTTTTCTTTTAAGTAATGGCCCTAGATTG
>Ga0209400_1002925_pt1 | contig 12698 bp, 12 predicted proteins | sample M_130807_EF_Meta_FD_187313 | JGI IMG/M metagenome (GOLD analysis project Ga0209400, IMG submission 187313) | Freshwater microbial communities from Lake Montjoie, Canada to study carbon cycling - M_130807_EF_MetaG (SPAdes) (version 2) | ecosystem: Environmental > Aquatic > Freshwater > Lake... | reverse complement strand
TCGTGCAGCAGCAAGGCGGCAATTTCCCGGCCTTCATCGCCAAGGAGAACGTCTACGTGCAGCTCGGCATCGCCAGCCCGGCGCGCCTGGAACTGGACGTGCAGGACGGCCCCACGTGCCGGCTCGGCGACCTCAACTGCGACGGATCCGTCAACGGCGCGGACCTCGGCATCCTGCTCGGTGACTGGGGCAGGAGCGGATCGGGCGACCTCAACGGCGACCACGTGATCAACGGGTCGGACCTCGGCATCATGCTCGGTGAATGGCGCTGACGGGAAACCGGCTCAGCCGGCAGCAATCCGCTGTGCGCTCTCCGAAAGCGCCTCGACGAACGCACGCTGCGCAGCGCGCACCGTGGATTCGGCGCTCTCGATGAGATCGCGGACGATCTTCTCCGGCAGGTTCATGCGCGCCGCGATCGCGCCGCTCGCCAGGCCATCGCGGTGACGCAGCCGAAGGGCCATGCGCTCGTGATGCGAGAGCAGCTCGACGACCTGCGCAATGAAACCATCGCTCGACTCGAGCGCATCGCGCATGGACACGCCGCGGGAGGCAACGGCACGACGCGGCCGCTTCGCAGGCCGTTCGGCCGCGTGCGGGGCAACTTCGTGATGCGAGGCGTTTGCCAACAATCCTGTCATGACGTCCATGGGTTCTGCCATTCGCGTGCACTCCTTTGCATCGCTTCGGCTTGAACTGCTGCCTCGGAACCTGGCTCAGCCCTCAACATCCTGTCGCGGCGCTCGCGCGAGCGCGCTGCCGACACCGGGTTCCGTGAACGAAATGCTAACACGGAATCAGGCTGCTGCGGGCAGCGCCTCGATTTTATTCGCAAGATTGTCCCAGGAGTCACGGAAGCCCGTGGCACCCACGAGCGGGCCGAAGGCAGACACGATGAGCGGATCGAACTGCGCACCCGACTGCGCCTCGAGCTCGAAGAACGCCGCTTCCAGGCTGATTGCCGGGCGGTACGCGCGCACCGAGGTCATGGCATCCAGTGCATCGGCCACGGAAACCACGCGGGCATGCAGGGGAATGGCGTTGCCAACCATGCCATCGGGATAGCCAAGGCCGTCCCAGCGCTCATGGTGCCAACGCGCCGTGGAGGCGGCAAACGCCAGCACCGGGATCCGACGCAGGATGGTGCCTCCGTAGACGGTGTGACGGCGAACGGTGGAAGCCTCGGCGATGGTCAGCGGACCGGCCTTGCGGAGAATCTCGGCAGGAACGAGGATCTTGCCCACGTCGTGGAGCAGCGCGGCAATGCGAAGCTGCCGCAGTTCCGCGGCATCCATCCCGATCGAGGATCCAAGCATGGTGGCCAGCGCGGCCACGCGCACGGCATGGCCTGCCTGCGAGGGATCGGCGGCGTCCACCTGGGCAACCAGTTCGCCGACCAGCGCCGAGAGCGGGCAGTCGGTGAGGGGCGCGGCAACGGTCTCGGTGGCCACGTCGCGCGGCTCGGCCATGAACCATGCAGAGCCCGTGAGCTTGCGCTCGATGGTCGAGTCAAACGCGTCGAACTTCGGAGCGATCTCGGGGCGGTGCTGCGGCTTCGGGGTCTTCATCTGTGGGTTCCTTGTTCAGCGCGGCACACCGCCGCGACGGTGGCATCGGCGCACCCGGGAGGCGACTGAAGCGCAGGGCAGCAAATTCCCCCCATTTCCCCATCCGGATCCGAGAACTCCGCCCGCCGCAGCGCGGAAATGCGCATTCGGACTAGACTTGTCCCCCCATGCGGATCTCCGCCGTTCCCATCTGCAGGCCGCCCAAGGCGCGTGCCGTCGAAGTGGCCTGCGCCCCCGACCTCGCGGGCGATCTCTCCGCGGTGCCCGCCACCAACTTCGCGCACATCCTCGGCGGCACCACCGGCGGACCCGCCGTGCGCCAGGCGCTCGATGCGCTCTTCACGCTGGGCGCGCTCGCCGTGGATGCGGAACCGCGCATGTACGTCTATCGCGCCGCGCACGCCGGAAAGCGCTGGATGGGCCTCGCCTGCGCCGTCGACACGCGCGACCTGGTGCACCTCTTCCCCAACGCCGCCAGCGACGAGGAAATCGCCGCCGCGCAGGCAGACCTCGCAATGGTGGAAGCGCAGCTGGTGCCCGGACTGGTGACGATCGACTCGTCCCCGGAACTCTCCTACCTTTACGTCTGCGACACCAACGAGCGCCCGGCGTACCACTTCGTGTCCGCCACCGACGGCTCCACGCACAGCGCGTGGGAAGTGCGGAACCCACAGGCGTACCTCCCGGTCCTCGCTGAACTTGCGGCCGACGAGATCCGCTCCGGCGGCGCGCAGATCGTGGCTGCGCACCAGGCAGGGTCGATGCCGTGGGTGATCCTCACGGCGGAGCGCGAGCATGCCGCGGCCACCGGGCCGCTCGCGCCGCGCTGCGGGCTGTTCGTGCTGCGCCCTGCGAAGCAGTGAACGCAACGCCCGCGGCGCGGGCGCGCTTGCCTGGCCACGCCCGCGCCGACCGTTCCGGGGAACGCACGCCCGCGTGACTACACTTCCCCCATGACAGCGTTCGCCACCCCCGGTCCGTCTGCAGGCAACCTCGCCGGACCCGCCAAGGTCCTCGTCTGCGACCCGCTCGCCAAGAGCGGGCTCGACGCGCTGCGCGGCCTCGGCTGCACGGTGATGAACGACCCGGAGCTCTCCGAGTCCACCCTGGCGCGCGCAGTGAAGGACACCGGGCCGGACGTGCTGATCACCGGCACCACCGGCATCACCGCAGAGGCCATCGAGGCCAGCCCGCGCCTGGCCATGATCGTGGTCGCCGGCACCAGCACCGACCACGTGGACGTGGCCGCCGCCAGCCGCCGCGGCATCTTCGTCGCCAACTGCCCGGGCCGCAACGCCACCGCCGTGGCCGAGCTGGTGTGGGCGCTGATCCTCTCCTGCGACCGCCGCATCCCGGAACAGGCCGCCGCGCTCCGCGCCGGCCACTGGAAGCAGCGCGAGTTCGCGCAGGCCGCGGGCCTCCACGGCCGCACGCTCGGCATCGTGGGCCTCGGTCAGGTGGGCCAGGAAGTGGCCGGCATCGGCCGCGCCTTCGGCATGGACGTCATTGCGTGGAGCCGCAACCTCACCGAGGAGAAGGCACTCGAGCACGGCTGCGGCTACTGCGCCAACCTCATCAACCTGGCCAAGCTGAGCGACGTGGTGAGCATCAGCGTCGGCGGCGGCGAGGACACCGACAACCTGATCAACGAGAAGTTCCTCTCCGCACTGAAGCCCGGCGCCATCCTCGTGAACACCAGCCGAGGCGGCGTGGTGGACCAGGCCGCGCTCACGAACGCCGTGCGCACGCGCGGGCTGCGCGCGGGCCTCGACGTCTGGGCAAACGAGCCGGAGGGCGTGGAAGGCACCTTCGCCGACGCACTGGTGCACGAGCCGCACGTCATCGGAACGCACCACGTGGGTGCGCTCACCGAGCAGGCGCAGCGCGCCGTGGCCGACGAGGTGGTCCGCGTGGTGCGGGCCTGGGCCGAGCGCGGCCACGTGCCCCACTGCGTCAACCGCGCGGTGGCCACCCCCGCCACCACACTGCTTGCCGTGCGGCACGTGAACCGCCCCGGCGTGCTGGCCCACGTCTTCGAGACGCTCGGCAACGCCGGGCTCAACGTCGAGGAGATGGAGAACATCGTCTATGCCGGAGGCGAGGCCGGACTGGCGCGCATCCAGCTGGACAAGGCCCCCAGCGAGGCGCAGCTGGCCGCCATCCGCGAGAACGCCAACATCCTGAGCGCCACGCTCAGCACCATCACGCGGCGGATGTGAGCCTGCGGCACGCGCGCGCAGGCCACGCGCCTGCAGCGTGCGAGCCTGCCAGGCGCGGAGTACCCATGGAACTTGATCCCGCGTCGATTCCCGTCAACCTGCGCTACAACCTGATGATCGGCACCATCGTGCCGCGGCCGATCGCCGTGGTGGGCACCTGCAGCCCCGACGGCAAGCCGAACCTGGCGCCCTTCTCCTTCTTCATGGGCTGCGGCTCCGAGCCGATGTGCCTGGTGGTGAGCGTCGCCAACCCGTCCGGCGGCGCCGGCGAGAAGGACACGCTGCGCAACGCGAAGCCCGCAGCGGAAGGCGGCACCGGCGAATTCACGGTGAGCGTGGCCACGGAGGGGAACATCGCCCGCGTGGTGGCCTGCGCCGAGCCGCTGGCGCACGGCGAGAGCGAGTTCGCGCTGGCCGGCCTGACGCCGCTTCCCGGCCGAATCGTCCGCGCACCGCGTCCCGCGGAAAGCCCGGTGACGTTCGAATGCCGCACGCGGCAGGTGATCCGCCTGGCCCCCGGCGTGGTGGGCGGCAGCAATCTGCTGATCGGCGAAGTGGTGCACGTGCACCTCGATGACTCGCTCGCGCACGAGCGCTTCCACATCGACGCAGACAAGCTCCGCGCCGTGGGCCGCATGGGCGGCTCGGAATTCTGCTCCACGCGCGACCGTGCGGCCATCCCCTACGGACGCCCGGCCCTCGAGCAGGCCAGCCCGGACCAGGCAGCGCAGCGCTTCGGGCACTGACGAGTACGCGTGGTGATCCGCCGCGCCATTGCCAAACTCCGGACGTGCGAGCGCCCACAGCGAGCACGGGGATTCCCAGCGAGCGGCTTCGAATGCGGCGAGGCACACGTACCCCCATCATTCGCGCGAGGGTCGCCCCACGTGCCGAGCCCGCCTTCGCAGAGTCCGAGCGCAACCTGGTGGAGCGAGGACATCCGCGAGCGGAATCCCCGAGCGCAGCGAGGACGCGGTCGACCGTCCACCGCCGTGAGCCAAGGCCCGAGTCCGCGTCCCGCACCAAGCGAAGCGACTGCGGCAGCGGACGACGGCCGCCGGCGTCCAGGCCAACGCCACCACGTCCACATCAACGCACGCCCGCCGCTCGCATAATCCCCGCACCACCACGCCACTGCCACGCACCCCGCAATCCACCGATTTCCCCGCTGGCCTCCCCGCCAACGCAACCTACAATCGACCCGTTGGACCTCTTTGACAACCTGGGGCCGTACCGGCATCGACCGTACAGGCAACGCATTGTGTGGCGCGTCGTGGAGCATGATGGCCACGTTAAAAGCATGCAAAACACAACTGCCAACACGCAGTACGCTCTCGCAGCCTAATTAGGTTGCGCAGTGAGTCCCCCCACGCCTGACTAAGGGGGCCGCTGTCAAAAATCAGGCTGGTTCCAATGGGCTGACATGCCTCGGCGGAACGAGATGATGCATGTCTTGGAACGGAGCACCCCGCTGCGGGGGCACGCCCGGACGACAATCAATCCGCAGACACACTCGTAGAGGCGCAATGCGGACTGTTTCGGCACAGGGGTTCGACTCCCCTCGGCTCCACTTGATCACCTCCACCGCGGCGTCTTTTCAGGCGCCGCGGTGGCGTTTTTAGGACGTTTCCCGGCGCATTCTGCGGCATACTGCAGGAAATCCGGCCCCCGCCCGCTTCCGGGCCATGGATCGCGCCCCGCCTTCCGTATCCCCCTGCGGTGCATCCATGCAACGCCCGCAGGCAACCATCATGAGCACGCTCCCCGACGACTCCCAGGATCCGAACGCACACGCCAAGCGTGACACGGATGCGGGCGCGCGCGAGCTGCCGCCGGACACCGGCAACGAGGCCGCGGTCCGCTACTGGGGCGCCATCTACGCATACATCCGCCAGAGCGGCCGCCGCGACGACGAGGCACGGGAGCTCACGCAGGGCTTCATCGCCGACGTGCTGCTCGGCCGCAACCTGCTCTCCAAGCTCGACGAGGGCCGCGGCCAGTTCCGCACCCTGCTCCTCAGCGCCGTGCGCAACTACCTGGCCGACGTCTACCGCTTCGATCACGCCGCGCGCCGGCACCCCGGTCGGGGGCGGCTGCGCGCCGACGATGGCAGCGCCGACGGCATGGCGGACCACGCCACGCCCGATCCGGAATCCGCGTTCCACCGCGCATGGGTCAGCATGCTGATCCGCGACGCGGCCGACGCGCTGCATGCCGAGTGCATCGAATGCAAGCGCGAGATGGCCTGGGACCTCTTCGAGTCCCGCATCCTGCGGCCCATGCTCGAAGGCGCACCCGCGCCTTCCTACGAATCACTCATGGAACGGTGGAAGCTCACCGCTCCAAGCCAGGTCTCGAACACCATCGTCACCATGCGCCGCGCGTTCGCGGCACACCTGGTTCGCATGATGGGCGCCGCGTCGGACACCTCGCCGGCCGGTGCGCGCGGCGAGCTCCGCGAACTGCTCACTCTCCTCGAAGGACGGATGCAATGACCGACCCCATCGATCCTGCCACGCAACGCGGACCGTTCCGCGACGGCTCCCTGCGCGAGACCCTCTCCTGGGTCCTGCATTCGCTCGAACAGCCGGCCCTGGCCGCCGGCGACTGGATCGCCTACGAAGTGGACCCCTCGCGCGGCTCCGCCGTGGCGCTCCTGACCGATCCGACCACCCCGCTCGCCCGCATTCGCCGCGCCCGCGTGCTCTGGGCCGCGCTGCGCGCCGAAGGCGAACAGGCGGAGGAACGCACCATGGGCAGCCGTCTGGCGATCGCTGCCGCCGCTGCTGCGTTCCTCTTCCATGGCGAGCGGATCTCAAACCACGACGACGCTGCGCTGCTGACGGCCTTCCGCAGCGCATCCGCCGACGAGACGGTACCGGCCGATGTCCGCACCATGGTGCGGATGGCCGAGCGGAAGTTGGTCGGGCCGACGGCCTGACGTTCCGCAACCCCGCGACGGAATCGTGAATTCAGTTCGAAGGCTGCGGCGCCGGCGCCGGCTGCGCCATGGCCGCCGGTGCGACCGGTGCCGCTGCGGGCGCCGCAGGTTCGGCGCCGGCGGGAGCCGGTGCAACGGGCGCGGCCGCCGGCATCTGCGAGGCCGGCATCTCGGTGCCCTGCCGCGCGCCCGTGAACGGCGTGATCATGCCCTCCTCGCCCGTATCCATCCGTGAGCCGGGATCGCGCGCGCGCAGCTCGTCCCAGCGCACGCGGGTGCCGCCCACCACCGTGCCGGTGGCGAACGCCGCATCGATGAGCGAGATCTCGTAGCCAGCGAGCGCGCTGACCTCGCGCGTCTGGGCGTCGCCAAGCTTGCTGGCAGCCTCGAGCACGTCGGTGCTGGTGCGCAGGCCCACGTCGAACTGACGCTGCTCCGCCTCGTAGGTACGCGCGGCGAGGATCGTCTCCAGCCGCGCCGCCAGGATGCGCTGCCACGCCGTTTCCAGGTTGTCGACGGCGTTGAGCACTTCCTGCCGGATCGCCAGCGCGCGCGCGTCCTTGGTGGCCATGCGCTGGACGCGCTGCAGCACCGCGCGGCGCAGCACGCTCATGCGCGCCTCGTTTCCGATGGGGATCTCCGCGCGGCCGGCCACGCGATACTGGTCCGCATCCCCGATGTTGCCGATCGTGTCCTGGAATCCGTTGCCCTGGCCGAACATCTGGTAGTCGTAGTCGACGGTGAAGAGCGGGAGCGTGCCGTTGCGGGCCACCTCGACGTTGGTCGCGTCGACGGACAGCTGCAGCTCGAGCTCGAGCATCTCCATACGGTTGCGCACCGCACCGTCGGCAAGCTTGTTCGCGTCCAGCTGCAGCCCCAGCGGGTTCGGCTGCGTGGCGGGCAGGATGGCGGTGCCGTCGGACATCGCCATCTCCGGATCGTTGATGATGCGCTTCAGGTCACGCTGCCGGTTGCGGAGCGCGGCGTCCGCAAGGATCAGGCTCTCGAGCGTGGATCCCACGCCGCTCTGCGCGCGCAGCACCTCCACCTGCGGCGCATCGCCGTTGTCGACGCGCCGCTTCGCGCGCTCGAGCTGCTCGATCGCCAGCTCATACTGCTGCTTGCGCACCTCCAGCTCGCGGAATGCACGGTACTGGTTCCAGTACGCCTTGTCCGCGTTCGCCAGGATGCGGATCGCCTCCAGCTTGGTGCGGCTGTCGGTGATCTGCCCCTGCAGCTTGGCCACGCGGATCGACGCCGTCGCGACTCCGGGGCCGGCATCGCGCAGGATCGGCTGGCTGATCGAGAATTCCACGCCGCCTTGGTCGGCGTCCGTGCTGGCGCCCGAGGTGGTGTACTGCGGCTTGAACGTGACCACGCCGCCGGTCGCGAGCGGTACCTTGACACCGACGTCGTACTGGTCGTTGAAGAGGCCTTCGTTGTTCTGCAGCTGCGTGATCAGGTTGTTGCCGTTGCGCTGGTAGTCGGCGAAGAAGACGCCGTTGAACTTCGCCTCTTCCTGGGTAATGGAGGTCTGCGCAATGTCCGGAGCCACCAGCTGCACACGAAGGTCCAGGTTGTTCGCGAGCGCCAGCGCGCGCACTTCCGCGATGCTCAGCGTGCGCGTCTTGTCGTAGCGCGTGGCCTTGAATCCGCCGGCGGTCGCCTTCGCGACGGCTTCCTCGGCAGGGACCGGCGGCCCGTACTGCGCCGCGGAGAGGTCCACCGGCTCGATCGCCTTGAGCGCCGGGTCCGGCGCCGTGAAGGGCGTCTCCTCGGCACGGAACAGGTCGTTCTGGCAGCCTCCCGCAACGACTGCGGGCGCCAGGAATGCGAGTGCGAGGTTGGTGCGGGAGGCGCGACGCATCGGATCACTCGTGACGGAGGGCCTCGATGGGGTCGAGCTTCGAGGCCTTGTACGCAGGCCACATGCCGAAGAGCACGCCGACGCCCGCGCTGAAGACGATGGATACCACGACCGCCCACGCCGGGACGTCCGCCTGGTCCAGGTTGGCCCCGGGGATGTACGTCAGGCCGATCGCCATCAGCTTTCCGATGACCAGGCCCACGATGCCGCCCAGCACGGTGAGCGTCACCGCCTCCAGGAGGAACTGCAGCAGGATGGCCGACGAGGTGGCTCCGACGGCCTTGCGCAGGCCGATCTCGCGGGTGCGCTCGCTCACCGAGACCAGCATGATGTTCATGATGCCGATGCCGCCCACCAGGAGCGAGATGCCCACGATGCCGCCGGCGATGGCCGTGACGCCGGAAGCCAGGCTCTTGAACTGGTTGATGTACTGGTCGATGGCCTCGGCGCGGAACGTGTCGGGCTCGTCGCGGCCCAGGCCGCGCTGGCGGCGCATGACGTACTCGATCTCCGCCTTCGCCTCGTCCGCCGTCTCCGGGCTGGTGGCCAGGCACGCGAACTGCATGAAGTACCAGCCGTCGAGCAGGCGCTCGGCCACGCTGAACGGGATGAAGATCTCCGCCTGGCTCGAATTCATGCCGAACATCTTGGCCTGGATGGTCTCCACGATCCCCACCACCAGGAAGCGGCGCCCGCCGAGCAGCACGTGGCTGCCCACGCCGCTGCCGCCGTCCAGGTTGAGCTTCAGCTCGTCCACCGCGGCCTGGTTGAGGAGCGCCACCTGGCGCGCGTTGTCCACGTCGAGCTGGCTGAACGGGCGCCCCTCGATCACCTTGCGGCCCACGGCATCGTGCCATGCCGGCCAGATGCCGCTGGCGCTCATGCCCTCGATGATGGCGGAATCGCTCTCGACGCTCATGGAGACGTCGACGATGGGCGAGATGCCCTTGATCGACGGGCACTGCTCCTTGATGGCCTGGGCCTCGGCGACCTTCAGGCGAACCTTCTCCCACGGGAACTTGGCGCGCGAGACGTTGTCCGGGCGGTTCGGGAACACGTAGATGCGCGCCGCGCCGATGCTCTCGAACTCCGACAGCACCTTGGCCTTGAGGCCGGTGAGCGCCGCGATGACCGCGGTGACGCTGGCGACGCCGACGATGATGCCGAGCGCCGTCAGGAACGACCGTGTCTTGTTCGCCCAGATCTGGCTGAGCGACATCCCGATCACCTTCAGGAAGAAGAACGCGCCAAGGCCCTGCGGCTTCGTTTCGGGGCGCGCCGCACTCATGCGGCCTGCCCTTCCGCCGCGGCGCGGATGCGCTGCGACTCGCGCGCCTCGGCGACGTGCGGCGCAACCTCGGCGTCCTGCTCGGCCGGCAGATCGCTCAGGATCAGCCCGTCGCGCAGGCGCACCACGCGCTGGCAGTGCGCGGCCACGTCGTTCTCGTGGGTGACGATGATGATCGTCTGCCCCTCGCGGTGCAGGCGGGAGAAGAGCGCCAGGATGTCCTCGGTGGTGGCCGAGTCGAGGTTGCCGGTGGGCTCGTCGGCCATCAGGATCCGCGGATTGTTCAGGATGGCGCGGGCAATGGCCACGCGCTGCTTCTGGCCGCCGGAGAGCTGGTTCGGGCGGTGGTCCACGCGCTTGGCGAGGCCCACGCGGTCGAGCGCGGCGAGCGCGCGATCGCGGCGGGCACGGAATCCGCCGGCGGTGGCGGAGTACATCAGCGGAAGTTCCACGTTCTCCAGCGCCGACTGGCGCGGAAGGAGCTCGAAGCTCTGGAAGACGAAGCCGATCTCCACGTTGCGGATCAAGGCCAGCTCGTCGGACTTCATGGCGCTCACCAGCCGGCCGCCGAGGCGGTAGTCGCCGCTGGTGGGCCGGTCGAGGCAGCCGAGCGTGTTCATCAGGGTGCTCTTGCCGGAGCCGGAGCTCCCCATGATGGCCACCATCTCGTTGCGGCCGATGTCGAGATCCACGCCGCGCAGCGCGTGGATGGTTTCCACGCCCACTCGGTAGACCTTGGCGATGCCGCGGAGTTGGATGATCGATTCGCTCATCGCGTGGAGGAATGCACCGTGCCTGCGTTGGTCAGAACCCGCGCCGTCCGCCGGGGCCACCGCGGCCGCGACCGCCGCCCATGCCGCCGCCGGAGCCACCGGGCTTGCCGTCGCCGCCCCACTCCTGGTCTTCCTTCTTGACTTCATCGCCGTCCTTGAGCCGCTCGAGCGACTTGTACGGGCCGCTGACGACCATCTCGCCCACCTTCACGCCGTCGAGGATGATGGTGCCGGTGAGGTTCGAGGGACCCGTCTGCACGACCGTGGCCACGGCCTTGTCGTCCACCACGCGATACACGACGCTGGTGGTCTTTCGGTCCGCCACGATGAGCGGGCTGGACTTGAGCGCCTCGGGAAGGTCCTCCACCTTGCGCTCCACCACCGCCTGGCTGGGGACGTTCAGGCCGCTGTGGCGGGCGATGGAGATCTCCACGTTCCCGCCGAGGCCACTGAAGATCTGCTCGCCGTTGAGGTCGAGGAGCACGGTGGTCTTGTAGTAGCCGGTGCCGTCCTTCTCGAGGGTCCGGCTGAGCGCCACGTCGGCCACGGTGCCCTTGAAGACGCGGTTCTTGTAGCCGTTGATGCGCACGTCGCAGGGCTGGTCCTTCGCCACGCGCGGGACGTCGGCCTCGCTCACCTTGGCCGTCAGCTTCATCCTGCTGAGGTCGGCAACGGTGAGGATCTTGGTGCCGGGGTTGTTCATGGTGCCCACCACCACCAGCTCGCCCACCTCGGCGTTGAGCACGGTGATGATGCCGTCGATCGCCGCCACCATCACGGTCCTGCGGAGCGCCTCGCGCTGCTGCTCGATCTGCGCCTCGGCCGCGGCCAGGCTCTTCTCGAGCTGGACCACGGTGTTCTTCTGCGCCTGGAACTGCGCGTCGAGGTCGCGCGCGCGGGTGGTGGCATCCTCGTACGCCTGGCGGCTGATGTCGCCGGCGCGGAAGAGCGACTCCTGGCGCTGCGCGGTGGCCTTGGCGTTCTCGAGCGTGTTCTGCGTGCCCACGATGCGCGAGCGCTCGGCCTCGAGGCGGTAACGCTCGCCGTCACGACGGGCCTCGGCGCTCTGCAGCGCGGCCTTCAGGTCCCGGTCATCGAGGCGCATGATGAGGTCGCCGGCGCGGACGCGGTCGCCCTCGCGGTGCGGCAGTTCCACGATGCGCGCCGATACCTCGGCGGAAACGTCGACCTTCCGCATCGGTTCCACGATGCCCGGTGCGGAGACGGTCTCGGTGAGGACGCCGTCGGCCACCGCCTCCATGCGGACGGCAGTGGCCTCCTTCGCGCCGAACTGCATCATCTTCCAGATGTCCTTGCCCGCGAACAGCCCCACGAGTCCCAGGACCACGGTGACGGCGATGGTGACGATCAGTGCTGGGCGCATGGATGGTTCGCGGTGGGAAACGGCACACGGGCGCGGCGCGCCCGAGGACAGAAGCAACGATGATATGCCGCATCCATTGCGCACGATGGAGCGCAACCGGCTTCCGGCAAGCCACGGAATAACGGCGAATCCTGCGATTTTCCCGGGCCGCGGAGCAACCCCGGATTCAGGGTGCCGGCTCGATCGTCACCGTCACGCCGCGGGTCTGGAACTGGTCCTGGATGAGCTCCGCGCGCTCGCGGTGCGTGACCAGCAGCATGGCAACGCCGGCCTCGTGGGCTTCCACGGTGCGATCCATGGCGTCCTGCACCGAAAGGCGCGCGAACTCCACCACGGAGCGCGTGACGAACGCGAACTCGTTGACGTCGTCGTTGTGCAGGAGCACGGCCCAGCCGGGCAGGTGCTTGCGCTGCGGCGGTGCGGTTTCGGGAAGCACCGCGGTGCCGCCTTCGCTGGATTCGGAAGAGGCGACCGGGGAGTTCTCTGCGGCGTACGGCGTGGACATTGGAAGCAAGTAGACCGCAAGGATGTCGGTGAAATCAAGGCTACAAGCGTGTTATCGGCGCGATTCGCGCAGGTTTCACCAACGGAAGACGATCTTCCCGAACTGCTCCCCCGCCTCCAGGCGCGCGTAGGCCGCCTCGGCATCCGTGGGGGC
>Ga0209400_1002922_pt1 | contig 12700 bp, 12 predicted proteins | sample M_130807_EF_Meta_FD_187313 | JGI IMG/M metagenome (GOLD analysis project Ga0209400, IMG submission 187313) | Freshwater microbial communities from Lake Montjoie, Canada to study carbon cycling - M_130807_EF_MetaG (SPAdes) (version 2) | ecosystem: Environmental > Aquatic > Freshwater > Lake... | reverse complement strand
GGACCCCAGCGGTGGCGGCCTTGCGCATCTAAAGGCGTGCTGAAGTCAAACAGCTGCTGCGGGTGCACGGTGACACGCCCGCGCACACGGTGTGGAATGGGCACGCCGACCTCGTCGATGTCGATGTGCAAGGCCGCGCCGTCCCAATGCAGTTGGCTGGGCCCGATGACAAAACGCTCGGCACTGCGGGCGTTGTGGCGCTGGCCGCGCTCGGTCATGGTCCAGCGCTTGGCACCGCGGCTGTACAAGGCCACATTCAGGGCGCAATGGTCGTTGGGTTCGGGCTGGCCCCCGTTGCGCCGCGCCCAGGCGTAGTAAGGGGAGAACACGCTGCCGACAAAGGCGATGATGCTCAGGCCCCATTGGCCGTCATCGCTCAGGGCATCGACATACCACCAGAGGTAGGCACCGGGTGGAACCGCTTGGTCAAAGCGCGGTGCGCCATCACGGCCTCGGCCGCCAGTTGGCCCGACAGCGCCGCCATCGGCACCCCCGGCCCCGGGTGCACGCTGCCCCCCGCCAAAAACAGACCCGGCATGCGGCTGGCCGAGTTGGAGCGTGCAAAGGCCGACATCCAGCCGTGGGTCGCCTGGCCATACAAGGCCCCGCCGGTGGCCGGAAAAAGTTGGTGGAATTGCGCTGGCGTGGTGCGCACGTGGTTGTGGGCTTGCAAGCGCACTTGCAGGCCACAGCGCTGGAGCCATTGGAAACTGGCTTGTTCGCATTGGTCGATCGCCTCCGGTGTGATGTTGTCGCTGTCGCCCAGCGCGGGGGCATTGACCAGGCACAGCAAGCGCTCAGGCCCAGTGGGTGTGTCGGCGAGGCCCCGGTCTTGGGCACACACATACACCGTGGGTTGCTGGGGCAGCCGGGCGCGGCCAAAAATGTCGGTGAATTCGCTGGCGTAGTCGGCTTGGAAAAACACATTGTGCCGCTCCAAGGGAAAGCCACCGGTGGGCGCGTGGATCGACCAGGTGATGGCCGACAGCGAGCGCTCTGGTGTGCGGCCTTTGACGGCCTGGGGCAGCGCGCCCCCACCGAGCAAACCGGCGCGCAAAGCCGCCACATCGCCATTGAACACCACCGCTTGCGCGGCGATGGTTTCGCCACTGGCCAATTGCACGCCACTGGCGCGGCCCTGGGTGGTGGTGATGGTTTGCACGCTTTCGCCATAGCGAAACTGCACGCCGCGTTGCGCGCCCAAGCGGGCCAGGCACTGGGCCAGCGCATGCATGCCGCCGTGCACCGACCACACACCGTCCATCTCCACTTGCGCAATCAGCATCAAGGTGGCGGGGGCTTGCCAAGGTGACGAGCCGCAATAGGTGGCATAGCGCCCAAACAACTGCTGCAAGCGCGGGTCGCGAAAGTGCCGACCCAGGCTGCGCCACAAACTGGGCATGGCACCCAACCCCATCAGCACGCGCAGGCCCGATGGCCCCAGGGTGCGCGCCATCTGCACCAGGGTGGGTGAGGGTGAGCGGATGAACGGCCCCTCCAAGGTGTCGTGCACCAAACGGGCCTGCTGGCAAAAACGCTCAAAGCGTTGGGCCTCGTCAGGTCCGGCAAATTCGGCCACGGCTTGGATGGATTGCAGCGGGTCGGCATGCAAGTCCAGGCGTGAGCCATCGGCCCAAGCGTGGCGCGCCAGTACCGACAAGGGAGAGATGTTCAGCTCGCGGGCGACGCTGGTACCGGCGGCATCAAAGATGCGGTCAAACACCCAACGCATGGTGAACACCGTGGGCCCGCTGTCAATGGCCGCGCCATCGACATGGAGTTGGCGCATTTTTCCACCGGGCTGTGGGGCCGACTCCAGCACCGTGACGCGCTCACCCTGCTGGGCCAGCAACAAGGCACTGACCAAGCCGGCCACGCCCGCACCCACCACCACCACGCCGGGTTCAGGCATGGGCGCTTTCAGGCAACGGGTAAGCGGCGGGGTTGCCATAGGCACGCCCCAACCACACGCCTTGCATCTCGAGCACGCGCATGCGCACAAACATCGACTCGGTGAAAAAGTTGTGTCTGTACGCCGCTTGGATGGCTTGTTGGTGCGCGCCTTGGCGGGCGTAGTCGTGCATGCTTTTTTCGTCGCGCCACAGGCTGAAGGTGCACTGGCGCACCAGGGGTGCCTCGCCCAAGCCCATGGCCAACAAACACCCTTGGGTCTGACCCAGGCTGTCTTGGGCGGCAGGGGCATGGCGCCAGAAGGACATGGCGCTCGCGGCGCGGATGCTGGCCCGGGTGAGGGTGGCCAGCACGGGGGCTTGGCGTTGGGGGGTCTGCGAAGCCGATGCGTCTGCGGCTTGAACCTCCCAGGCGGGGCTGGCCTCCCACGCCTGCCCGTCCCACAGGCCACGGCTGCTGCCCACCGCCATCAAGCCGGTCCAGTATTCGCGGGCGCGTTCGCGGTAAGCCATCACGTGTGGGCCGACCAAAAAAGCGCGGGCATGGGCATGGGTGTCAAACAGGCAGATCCAACCTTGGTGGCTGGCACTGGGGCGCAGGCCAAAACCGCCGTCATGGCCACTGCCCATCACTTTGGCAAACAACAGGCCAGGGGTGTTTTTCAGGGCCGATGGACCTTGCACCATGCGCATCCAGCCCCAGGCGCGGTGTTGGCGCAAAAAGTCCACCAAGAGCACCACCACCACACCCGAAAGGGTGGCGGTGGGTGCATCCACATCACTCATGGCCGCAAGCCTGCAACACGGGGCCGGGCCAAAAGCCCGATCAGGGCTTGGCCGAAGCCACTTGGGCAGGGGCCGGCTTGCCCACCAACTCGGGGTGGTTTTTGATCATGGGTGCGCCGTTGAGCGGCTTGTAAGCGCCTTGGTGGCAGGTGGCGCAATTGAGCTTGGCCACGTCGCCCAACTCACCCTTGCGGTGGCTTGGGAAGGTGGCCGTGAGTGGCTCCAGATAATTGAGGTTGAGCTCGCGCGCCATGCGGATGCCATGCCATGCTGTGACCCGCTGCGGGGGGTTGCCCTCCCAGCTGGAGAACGAGCGCGAGTTGTGGCAATAGGTGCAATTGACCCCCAAGGCGCTGGACATGTGGGTCATCAAACCATAAGTCCATTCGGCTTGCTTGATCGAGTGGCGGTTGCCCGTGGGCAAAGCCGTGGTGCCATTGACGCGGATGTCCAGGCTGTCAAGCAAGAACGGTGTGAACGGGTCGCTGGGCAGAGAGGACAAACCCACGCTTTTGGCGGCCAAGTTTTGGCCCGCACGCCCACCGATGAAATCGGCGCCATTGGCTTGGGGCGGCTCTTTGAACCAAATTTGCGCGGGCACCGGTTGACCCCGGTGGCAGGTGTAACACGTGACGCCGGTTTCGGCCACGTGGTTTTTCCAGCCGCTGTTGATGTGCTGCGTCATCTCGATCATGCGCCGCGCCACCACCTTGGTGTACTTGCCTTCTTCGGCAAAATTGGCCGGGTTGTGGCAATAAACGCAGCCTTCGTTGGGGGCCACCCAACTGGTCATGTTCACCATGAGTTGGGTGAACTGCGCCACGCTCAAGTCGCCCAGCACTTTGACGTTTTGATAGGTCTTGCCCGCTTTGGGGCCATCGGGCGATGCGGGTGGCATCACCATGGGAGCGGCGTGCAACTCTTCGTTTTGTTCGATGGTGCGCGGGTTGTACACCTGCACCATGCCCGTGCCCCGGTAGCCGCGCTGCACAGAGTCCATGGGCGGGCGCTCGCACGCGCTGAGCAAGATCACGCTGGCCAAAGCCAGGCCTTTGAAAAACAGGGCTTGGTTCATGGCTTGACCCCCATCACAGTGGCCGGGTCGACCACGACTGGAAACACCACAGGGTACGGGGGTGCCACGCCGTGCTTGACCGCCCACAGGTACCAGTTATCGACCACGGTGCCGGTGAGCAAGATGCCAATGCCGCCAGTGATGGGGCACAGCACCGCAAACCACCAGGCCCAGCGGTGAATCGACTCCATGGTGGCATTGAAGCCCATGGTCCAGCGCCAGAACAAGGCTGCACGCTCAGACGCCGTGCCCCGGTCGACAATTTGTTCGATTTCGCGCTCGCCGCCGTAGCGGGTCACGGCCAAAATAGTGGCCCCGTGCATGGCAAACAGCAGCACCGAGCCATACAAGAAGACGATGGACAAGGCATGGAAGGGGTTGTAGAACAAGTTGCCATAGCGCAAGGAAAACGCCGCCGTCCAGTCCAGGTGCGGGAAGATGCCAAAGGGCACGGCCTCGCTCCATGAACCCATCAAGATGGGGCGGAAAAAGCCCAGCACCAGATACAACCACAGCGCTGCGGCAAAAGCCCAGGGGATGTGCATGCCCAGGCCCAAGGCCTTGGCACGGCGGTACATGCGCGCCCACCAAAAAAACAGCGAGGCGGTGAGGAACAAACCGGTCAGCAACCACCAACCGCCTTCGTTCATGGGCGGAAAGCTCAGGCCATACACCGGCGCAGGGGGTTCCAGTGCCAGCCAAAACAGCTGACGCACAAATTCGATCGGGTTCCAGTTGACCGAGGCCAACATATTGAAGCCAATGATGTTGAAGGCCAAGGTGCCCAGGATCAGCGAGGCCAGGCCCAAGCTGCCCAAGTAGATGGGGCCGATTTGTGCGTTGCCAATGCGGCCCAGCAAATGCAGGAAAAAGGGCTTGAGCGCACGCTCGTGTTCGCCGTTTTCAATCGGCACGCCACTTTGGGTCGGGCCGGTGGCTTGGACAGCGGTGAATAAATTTTGGTATTGCGGCATGTGTATCTCCCCGTATCAGTGCCAAATGGGCATGTTCAACCACCAGCCCCACCACTCAGGCCAGCCACGGCTCCAAAACGGGCCGCTGATCACAATGCACAAGGCACTGAACCACACCGCAGCCAAGGCCAAGAACAAGCCCACGCGGTGGATGCCCAAGGTGCCCACCGAGTAACCGATGGTGTCGCGGAAAAAGGTGTCTTCGTGTTCGGGGGTTTTGACCACCTGGCCGCGCCCCGGGTTGGTGGCCGACAACACCAAGCCGCCATGCAGCGACAGGGCAAAGGTGGTGGCAAAGAAAAAGCTGACCGCGATCATGTGCGCGGGGTTGTAGTGAAAGTGCAGGTATTGGTAGCCCACGTTGGACACCCAATCCAGGTGGCTGAAAATGCCATACGGGAAGCCATGGCCCCACGCCCCCAGCAGCACTGGGCGGATCACCTCCAGTGTGACGTAAGCAAAGATGGCCATGCTGAACGCCGCTGGCACGTGGTAGCCCATGCCCAGCTTTCGACATATCTCCACCTCGCGCATCGCCCAGGAGCCAAAAGCCCCGATGGCGCAAATGGTGATGAGCTGCCACAAACCCCCTTCCATCAAGGGAGCGAAGCGCAAGCCATACGACAGGTCAGGCGGCGCGATGCTGATTTGCCACAGGTTCCAGGTCGGGCCCTGCGATGCGCCCCACAAAATCAAGGCGGTGCCAACGAATGAAAAAAAGAGGGTGGTGACGCCAAAAAACCCGACATAAAACGGCCCGATCCAAAAATCGAGCAAATCGCCGGACACCAAAGTACCGCCGCGTATGCGGTATTTCTTTTCAAAACTCAGCATGGCCATGATCGGGCCCTCCTAGAGGCCACGGCAGCGCCGCAGCCCATGAATCTTTAAAAGGGCAGGCGGTGTGGTTTTCCCAAAGGGTGTCCACAACGCCTGCCAACTGCTGTCAAACCCCTTCAGGATTTCGCCGCAGGAACGGAAGAGGGCAGAGGCGCGTTTTGCGACGCCGTGCCCTGGGCCTTTTTGGGGCCATCCAACCAGTTGAATTTGTTCGTGCTCAACAAGATGAGGTGAATCATCGCTGCCAGGCTGAACAAAAAGATGCCTTGAACGACCATTGCACGCAATGGATCGTAGAGTCGCCAAATTCGCCACATGGTGATTTCTCCTAAAGTATGTGGGACATGAAGGTATACACACCCGACTCGACCCCTGCCGTGATGCTCTTCATGTTCTCCGCGCCAGGCAGCCAACTGCGCCAATGCAAGCCCAGCATTTGGCCGAGCAAGGCAACGGCAAACAGCATGGCAAAGCCAATGGCAAAGATCACAAAAAACGTCCGTGAGTCACCCGGTAAGAGGTGCTTGGACTTCACATCAGAAAAGTTTTGCATGGTGAGATGCTCCATGTAATGGATGATTGCCTTAGAACCAGGGGCGCCACGCCCAGACCAAGAAATGCGCCACCACGGCAACCGCCGTGAATGCCACTGTTCCCTGAATCCAGAAAGTGTGGAACTCCTGAGCCTCTTCGTCAGTCAGTCCGGAGATGGACTTGTGATTCGACATAGACTGCTCCTTCACAAAATGACCTTGCGGTCGAGCATGCGCACAGCCCGCGCATCATGGGCATCCGCAGCGAAATGCCACGACATCTTGTTGGGGGTCGGCCCCACGGTTAACACGGGGCTCTGCCCAACCAGGGGGCCGCTCATGCTGGCTCTCCAAAACCCAGCTCCAAGCCCGCACGCTTGATGTGTTGCTCGGTCACCACCTCGTCGCCCGCTTCCCGCGCACGCTGCTCGGCTTGGTCGCGCAGCCGCTTGGCCGCTGAAATTTGCACCAACACGGGTTGCTGCTCGATGACTTTGCGCAGCCAGGTTTGGGCCGCATCGTCCCAGCGGGTGTTATCGGCCACCACACCACGGGCCGGGGTGGCTTCCACGCGGTCCATGTCGGTGCCCAAGGGCAAGATGTGAAACAGCGCATCAAACAAGGCGTTGCACACCTCTTGCACCACATAGGTGGCACCGCTGTAACCCATGAAAGGGGTGCCGGTGTGGCGTCGAATGACTGCGCCGGGAAAGGACGCTGGGATGTAGGTGGCGCGCATCGGGCCGGAACTGCCCATCTCGCTCAGGTACATGCGCTCGTTGTAGCTGCCAAACAGGATGAGCGGGGTTTGTTTGTGGACCAATTCGCGCACTGCGGCGTTGTCGGTTTTGGTGCCAGCCGTGCGTGACACGCTGAAGCGGCAGGGCAGGCCCATTTCGTCTTCCAAGAAATGGCGCAGACCACGGGCATAGGTTTCACCGGCGACCACCGCAAAGCTGGCGGTGGCGAAAAAGTCTTGCGTCACCGAGCGCCACAAGTCCCACAGCGGTTTGAGCGTGGTGTGGCGCTCGCGCTCGATGAAGGGCTCGGGGTCGATGTGCAGCATCTCGCCCAACTTGCGCAAAAAAGCCGTGGTGCTGTGCAAGCCAATCGGGGCTTGCAAATACGGGCGCTCCAGCGCCTCGCACAGCATGCGGCCGAATTCGCGGTACATGCAAATGTTGACATCGGCCTCCACCAGGCGCGACACGTCGGCCAAATGGCTGGTCAGGGGAAAGACCATGTTGACCTCGGCCCCGATGCCTTGCACCAAGCGGCGGATCTCGGCCAAGTCGCTGGGCGAGTTGAAGGTGCCGTAACACGGGCCAATGATGTTGACGCGGGGCTTTTCGCCAACCGGGCGTTGATCAAACGGTTTGCGGGCGGGCACTTTTTTCATGCCGTACTCGCTCCACAGCCAGTACATGGCGCGGTTGGCGCATTGCCACTGGTCTTCGTCAATCGTGCGTGGCAAAAAACGCGCGATGTTGGTGCCCTCGGGGGTGACACCGCCGCCGATCATCTCGGCAATCGAGCCTGTCACCACCACGGCGGGCAGGTCGGGGTCGAGCGTGGCGTGGGCGCGCTTCATCGCGCCCTCGGTGCCTTCACGGCCCAATTGCTCTTCGGCCAAACCGGTGACCACGATGGGCAACTCGTGCGGGGGCAAGGCGTCGGTGTAATGCAGCACCGATGTGACGGGCAGGTTTTCGCAGCCCACCGGGCCATCGATCACCACTTGCAAGCCTTTGATGGCGGTGAACACATACACCGCACCCCAGTAACCACCTGCGCGGTCGTGGTCGAGCACATAGCTCAGTTGGGCTTTGGGTGAAGCATCCAGTTTGACCGCTGGGGCGCCCATGGGGGGCGGGCCCCCGGCAGGCGGGCCACCCGAAACGGGCGATGGGCCGCCAGCGCTGGGGGGCTGACCGACATGGGTGGGGGCGCTGGTTTGCGACATCAGCCCATCTCCTCGGCTTTGCGCTTCTTGGCGGCGCGCTCCATTTGGCGCTTGGTCTCGGCCTTGAACTCGGGCCGATCTTTGGGCACGTTCTCCCACACGCCTGTGGCGTGGCCCATACCGGTATCGCCAAAAAAGGCTTTCATGGCGTCAAAGCGGGCTTGGTTGCCCATGGCCGCTTGCACCACCTGCACCAAAGAGCCCGCACCGGCCACACCCATCAAGGGGCGCGCAGATATCAGGTTGGTGAAGTACAGCGAAGGAATGCTGGCCTCTTTGGCTTTTTGCACCAAGGGTGTGGTGCCAATGGCCAGGTGCGGCTTGTATTCGTACATCGCAGCCAGGTCTTGCTCGAGCGAGGCGCGGAACTGCACTTGAACGCCTTTGGCTTTGAGCCATTCGGCATCGTGTTGGTTCCAAGGGGTGGCCGGGCAGGCCGAACCCACATAGCGCACATCGGCGCCGCATTCCAACAGCAAACGGGCCACCAGCAACTCAGAGCCTTCATAGCCGCTCAAGGTGATGCGGCCTTTGATCGGCTTGGCCGCGAGCATGCCGCGCATGGGGCCCAGGGTTTGGTTGCGGGCGAGGTCGATTTTGGCTTGGGCCACACCCATGCTGTCGCCAATGGCTTGCAGCCAGTCGTGGGTGCCTTCGACGCCCACGGGCGCTGAACCGACGATGGGTCGGCCTGCGGCTTGGAACTCGCGGATGCTGGCGGTGTAGAACGGGTGAATTGCGGCCACACTGCTGCAGTCGAGCGCGGCATACAGCTCGCGCCACTCGCGGGTGGGGACCACGGGGCCGGCCAAGATGTCCATCGGCGCGAGCATTTGGGCAATGATCACCGGGTCGGCGGGGAACATTTCACCCAACAAGGCCACCGTGGGCTTGCTTTGGCGACCGCCTTTGGGCGCTTGCACCGGGCCACTCATGATTTCTTCGCGGGCATAGCGCAGCATGGCACCGGCCAGCACATCTTTGGCCTCGGCGTGGGTGGGCACCCCAAAGCCAGGCACATCGATGCCGATCACGCGCACGCCGTTGATCTCTTTGGGCAGCAACTGCAAGGGCACACCGCTGGCGGTGGGCACACACAGGTTGATGATGACGATGGCGTCCAGCTTGGCCGGATCGGCCTGGGCGTAAACCGCGTCGCGGATGTCTTCAAACAACTTGCCGGTGACCAAGGTCTCGGAGTTGAAGGGCACATAACCCACGGTGCGGCGCGCGCCGTAAAAATGCGAGGTGAAGGTCAGGCCATACACGCAGCACGCTGAGCCACTCAAGATGGTGGTGGTGCGGCGCATGCGCAAGCCCACGCGCAGCGAGCCAAAAGCCGGGCACATGCTTTGCGGTTGGTCGTGCGGGCCGGCGTCGGCTTTGCGCGGGTAGTCCTCGGCATAACGCGCCAAGATCTCTGACTTGCCAGCGGCCTGGGCGGCAGCGAGCATGGTCTCGGCACCCGAGTGGCAGCCCAGCCCATCGGCTTGAGCGCCCGCTGGGTTGGCCATGGCCGGTGCGGCTTGGATCGGAATGGTTTTGGCCATGGTCTGCTCAGGCCTCGTCGTAAACGACTTCCAAGGTGGGCTTGACCACATCAAGTCGGCCCATCATGTCAAAGGTGGTGGCGGGCTCGAGCACCACATTGCGGCCCACGGTGTCGGCGCTGAACAGGCCGAGCAACTCGTCTTGGCTTTGTGGCTTGGGGCGCACCGGTGGCGCGTCGGCCACGTTTTGCGCCAGTTCAGCAAACAAGGGGCCCCAGGTGCTGTCGGGCGTGCCAATGATTTCGTAGCTGGCGCTTTTGCGGCGAATGTCTTCATTGGCCGGAATGGCGGCCAAGACTGGGATGCCTGCATTCGTGGCAAAGGCCTGGGCTTCGCCGGTACCGTCGTCTTTGTTGATGACCATGCCGGCCACGCCGACATTGCCACCGAGCTTGCGAAAGTACTCGACCGCGCTGCACACGTTATTGGCCACATACAGCGACTGCAAGTCGTTGGAGGCGACAACGATGACTTTTTGACACATGTCACGGGCAATCGGCAAGCCAAAGCCACCGCACACCACGTCGCCCAAAAAGTCGAGCAACACAAAGTCAAAGCCCCAGTCGTGAAAACCGAGTTTTTCCAGGGTTTCAAAGCCATGGATGATGCCGCGCCCGCCACAACCGCGACCGACCTCGGGGCCACCAAGTTCCATGGCATACACACCGTCGCGCTTGAAGCACACGTCACCAATTGCCACCGCTTCACCAGCGAGTTTTTTCTTGGAAGAGGTTTCGATGATGGTGGGGCATGCCTTGCCGCCAAACAACAAGCTGGTGGTGTCGCTCTTGGGGTCACACCCAATCAGCAACACCTTTTTGCCCTGCTGGGCCATCATGTAACTCAGGTTGGCCAGGGTGAAGCTTTTGCCAATGCCGCCCTTGCCGTAAATGGCAATGATTTGGGTTTCTTTTTTGATTTCACCCGTGTGCACGGGTTCGGGCTCTTGGGAGGCCTCTTGGCGCAGGCGATCGACAAACTTCACTGGCTGCGGTGTCGCCCCTAGTTGGTTGTTGCTCATGCGAAGCTTCTCCAGTCCAAAATCATCTTCAAACACAGGTCATCACCAAACGCGGTTTCGTAGGCCGCATGGGCTTGCGAAGGCGCTTGGTGGTGGGTGATCAAACCGTCCAGCGATAAACGCCCGCTGTTGGCGAGTTCGGTGACGGCCAGCAAATCGGCGCGCTGCCACTGGGCGGCGGTGCGCACCGTGGCTTCGCGGGCATAGGCCTGGGCAAACTCAAATTGCAAGGCTTGGCGATAACTGCTGGCCAACACAATTTCGCCCCCCGGGGCCAGGCGCTGCATCCATGGGCCCAAGGCATCGGCCTGGCCGCTGACGTCGTATATGGCTTGGTAGTTGTGGCGTTCGTCGTCTTGTGGCTTGCACACCACATAACCCTGCGCACCGCTCATGCGTGCGGCATCGGTTTCCCACACGGTGGGGGCGGTGGCCCCTGCGGCCACAGTCAGGCGCGCCAATAAGCGGCCCATCACACCATGGCCAATGATCAAATCGGGTGCCACGATGTCTTTGCGCCGCCCGCCCAAAGCCACTGCGTGATAAGCCGTAGCGGCCAAGGCCAACAGCACGGCGCGCTCTTGCAAATGGTCTTGCACCACCACCACGCGGTTTTGCGGCACCACCAAACGCGAGGCCGCGCCGCCAAAGAGGCTTTTGACATCTTGAAAACAACTGGATCCCGGCACAAACACCCGCTGTCCCACCGACAGCTGGCATTGGGGGCCGGTGCGGATCACCCGGGCCACGGTTTCGTCGCCAGGCACCAAGGGGTAGCCCAAGCCGGGGAAGGCGGGCATGCTGCCGTCCCACAACAAACGCTCGGTGCCCGTGCTGATGCCGCTGAACTCGACCTCGACCTCGGCCTCGCCCACACCGGGTGCGGGCAAGTCCAATCCGCGCACCGAGAGGTGCTGCGGACTTTGGAAGACAATGGCCTGAGCTTGCATACGTTGTAATTTAGGGTTGACGGTGATATGTGTCAAGTAAAGATGACGCTTTGCGTCAATTCCTAGGGAAAACACTGAGATTTGCGGCCCACCAGGATCTGGGTTTGCAAGGGCACCGCATTGGGCACGGCTTCAATGTGGGTGAAACCGGCTTGGGCCATCATGTGGCCCAGTTCATTGGCGGTGCGCAGCCGACCGCTGCCCATGGCCAACAGGTAGAAGTGAAAGTAAGCATCCCCCAAGGGCTGTGTCCCCGGCGCTTGGGCCATGGGCTCGGCCAACAGCAGGGTGCCGCCCACGGGCAAGGCTTGGTGGATGGCCTTGAGCAGGGTCAGTACATCGGCATCCGGGTGGTCATGGGCAATGCGGATCAAGGTCACCAAATCGGCGCCGCTGGGCAGCGGGTCGCGCAAAAAGTCGCCACCGTGGGTTTGGATGCGTTGGCCAAAGCCGTTTTGGTCGATTTGCTGCTGCGCGATGTCGGCCACTTGCGGCAGGTCGAACAAGTGCAAGCGCAAATGGCTGGCATGCGCGGCCAAGCGGCGCACAAAGCCGCCCTTGCCCCCGCCCACATCCAGCACCTGTTGGTGCCCATCAAAGTTGTATGCGGCGAGCACTTCATCGATCACAAACGGCTGTGAGGCGGCCATCAGTTCGGAGTAGCGGGCCACTTTGTCGTCTTGCCAGGAGCGGGCACCGGGGCGGTGGGCATCTTGGGCATAGGGCCAATAGGCGGCCATTTCGCTTTGCGGCATTTGGTCGCGCAACAAGGCCACGGGGTCGTGCATGTCGTGGTACAGCGCCGCGTGGTGCTCGATCATGGCGCGCAAACCCGCGTGCCCGGCCACCGGCGCACCCAAGGCACCCAGGCCGTAGCGGTCTGGGCCGCGCCACTCGAGCAGCCGCAAAGCCACGGCCGACTGCAACAAGCGCTGCAAGGCGTGGGGCGAGACCTGGCACAGCAGCGCCAACTCTTGCAAGCTGCGCGGCGACTGGGCCACTTTTTCCAAAATTTGCAAGCGCACGCATGCCAGCAAGACCTGCGAGTAAACAAAACCGGCCATCAGGTCAAACACTTGGCGCGCCCGGCGCTGGGTG
>Ga0209400_1002921_pt1 | contig 12703 bp, 19 predicted proteins | sample M_130807_EF_Meta_FD_187313 | JGI IMG/M metagenome (GOLD analysis project Ga0209400, IMG submission 187313) | Freshwater microbial communities from Lake Montjoie, Canada to study carbon cycling - M_130807_EF_MetaG (SPAdes) (version 2) | ecosystem: Environmental > Aquatic > Freshwater > Lake... | reverse complement strand
ATATACTTCTCACACTCTTTGAACTTTACCGCCCATTCAGGCATGGTTCCGTCCTCGTCCCGATACCGTTCGTAGTCCATTTATTTTTTCGCTGTTAGTGCCGACTTTTTAAAATCCATCGCTGAGGGCGCCCCCTTACTGCCGGGCTTGCGCATTTTTTCACCAGAGCCTGCAGCAATACGCTTGCGCTTAGCGTTGATGTTTTCGTACAAACCACCTTCTTTGTATTGAGTAACTTCGTCGGGGTTGTCTTTACGACGAATGGTCTTGGCCTTCGGCATCTTAGAAGGACTAATACACCCCATACCCCGACTAGCTCTCATTTACTTACAGCCCTTAGTCATGCCGCCCTTGGCCATAGTGATTTGCTTAGCTTTGGTCTTGCCTTTAGAAGCAACGCCATCAGCCGAGCGGACGAACCCGCCGCTAGCCATGCACTTAACCTTACCGCCTTTTTTCATGCCCATCATTTGTTTCTTATCCAAAGCCATATCTGCTTTAGAGCCTTCTTTCATGCCCTTCTTCTCAACATCTTTGCCTGACTTTTCAAACATTTTCATCTTCTTGGATTCAGCCATTTCACCACCTCGTTTAAATTGTTTGCCCTTATCGGCTTTGTTAAATTCCTCCCCCACACTTTGAGGGATACCTACCTTCTTGGCAAACTTTGGGTTGTGAGCCACCGCTGCCATAAAGTTGTGCTGCTTCTTACTTACGCTTGGCATTTTTAAATCCTATCAACAGTTCCAAGCCCGCAAACTTTTATTAATCCGCGAGTTAGGATCATTAGCAGTTTTAGCACTAGTAAGTTTCTTCTTCATGCCTTTCATTCGAGCACAAAAAGAATCTCGGCGCGAGCCGCCTTCAGGTTGCGGAGCTTTCAATCCCGGCTTACCCGGATTAGCTGCATTGTAAGAGGCACGGCCCTTGGCGTTCAAACCGCCTTTGGGGTTCTTTCCTTCCTTACGCGTCCAAGCCGGGGTCTTAGCCATAGAACACCGTAATTCCAGTTACGGAACCCACACTAAACGTTAAATACAAACCTATATTAGCCAAAATACCTTCACCGGGGACTATGACATAAAACGTGTTTGGATTACTGTTGCCAGCTAAGTCCATCGTGTAGAGAACGGCGGCTGTGGCGCTACCGTCTCGGATTTCAAATGTTACCGCCGTGCTTATTTTTGGGGATACAACAATACCCTTTAGCCGTGTTCGACCTGCGTAGTAGGAACCGGCGGCGCTAAGGTGCGCCGACTTAACATCAGTTTGCATCGTCATGACGCGCCCCTATTAAGCGGCAGTAGTGACGTTAGTCCAAGTCGTCGAGCCGTTGGTGTTTACGTAAAGACGGGTGCTAGTCGAGGAGCCATCAGTGCGGATATACAGCGAGCCTTGAGCTGCCGACACAGTCGGTGCACCCGAACCAACATAGATGCCCAGACCTGCGGTCGAAGTGGCAAGGAACGCAGCAACACCACCAGCAACCGGGGCAGTACCACTATCAACAGTAATATTGCCGGGAACAGAAACGTCAGAACCAAAGGTCGAAGTGGTAGTAACTGCGCCGGTGGTTGCGTTAACCGAAATAGTTTGGAAACCGTTCTGCGAGCGAACTGGTCCATTAAACGTGGTATTAGCCATTTAAATCTCCGTGTTGTAGCACTTAGCCAAACCATCTCTACAAAGTCTGCTAGGTCAGTTGGGTTGGCCGGTTTCCTAGGTGTTTGACTTATACCATCTAGCAAAGAAACATGCAATATAAAAAGGGGCCGAAGCCCCTAATGTTACTTCTTCCAGAAACTAGCCCAATCAACCTTAGTGGTGTCTTGAAGTTGCTTCTCCATACTTTTCCAGCCATCCATAAAATATCCAAATTGCGTTGCAGCAATATCACGGCAGGCCGACGACCATTGAGCAAAAACTTCTTTGTAGTTCATGTGAATCTCCTTAAGTTAATAAATGATGCAGTGCAGCATTCTATGGCAAAAAGAAAGGGGGCACAAGCCCCCTCTCCCTACTACTAGTGCTTAGGCACCCGGCGAACCGAACATGCCAAGCGGGTCCGACCAGCCAAAAGAATACCGTTCACGCGACTTGTAGCGAACGTTGCCGGTGTCGAAATCACCATCCATCGAAGTAGACAGCGGGGTACGAACGAAATGCTTCATACCATTCGGCACATCCGTGGTCAGGAACCATGCGTTGCTGTCCGTCAGGAAGTGGTTGATGGTGTAGCCTTCCGGAATCGAACCGTTGTTCTTCAGGGCATTGATGTCGTTGTCGGCAGTCGAAACACGCAGTTCGGTTTCAAGCAGACGAGTAGCAACGAATTGCAGTGCCGGCGGAACAATCAGTCTACGGGGCTTAGCAGCGATCAGCAGACCCCGTTCGTCAGTCCACAGCGAGATTTGAATGACGGCCGCTTCAAGCGAGGTTTCATTCAAGTCAGCGGCGACGGCCGGGGTGTTGCTGTTGGTGCCACCAGAAATCAGCGGATGCGAAGCCGAGAACAATGCGACGCCATCACCACCAACAAAGGCGGAGTTGAAGCCGTTGTTCAGAACCGAAGCAGCCTTGACTTGCTTGGTGTACGCCATAGCGCGGGCCAGAGCCTTGGTGTAACGAGCCGACAGCGAATCGTAGAGGTTATCTTCAATTGCTTCTTCAGTCAGCGAGAAACCCAAAGCGATGGTTTCGTGGTTATAGCGGGCAGTCCAAGCTTCTTGCGCATTGTCATATGCAATGGCAGCGCCTTCGTTCTTGACCGGGGCGGCCGAGAAACCCGACAGCTTGGTTTCTTCTTCAAAGCTACGTTCCGAAGTTTCGGTTTCGTAGATTTCTTTGTGCTCCTCACCATACTTAGCGTATTCCAGACCGAACAAAGCGTTCAGACCGGGGAGGAGTTCTTTCAGTAGCTGGGCACGAGAAATAGCCATGATTAGTCTCCTTAGACGCCAGTCGTGTTGTTATAGCTATGGAAGCTGCCGTTCCAAGTAACCAGAACTTCCGGGAAACCAACAAACGTCAGAGCCGAACTAGCTGCCAAAGTAACTGCGGCGTCCAGAGTCAGCGTGGTGGTAGACACATTAATGACGGTTGCGTATTGGCCAGCCAGAGTGCCGGTGCCAGTCGGGCAAATCAGTTGCATACCCGGAACCAAACCCGTAACCGGGGTGGTCAGAGTAACAGTGGTAGCCGAACCCGAAGTGCTACCAATACCGGTCAGGGTAACGGCAGTTTCCGGAACGACACCAACCATGCGCCACGGCAAAGCCGAAGTAACACGGTCGCCCGCACCAGAGGTACCCGAGGTAATCACCGCACCCGAAACCGATTGGGCCGAGTTGCCCGTGGTGGTGCTACCCGAAACGCCGCCAGCACCGCCAACCATATACAGGTTAGAGCCGACATAGTACGGGTTGAGGTAGCCAATAGTGGTGCTGCTGTTAGCCAGCGAGGTACCCTGAACAGTGACCACGGCCTTGAACAAAGCGCGGGGGTCATCCACAACGATAGCTTCTGCATCGTTAGCGGCGAGGCTGGCCGGATAATACTGGGCAAACAGCTTTTGACCAGTGGACGGGTTGGTGTACGAACAACCCAAGAAGATACCGATGGTACCAGCAACAGCGGTGCCCGGCGACGAAGCGGCGGACATCGACGAACGAACAACAGTACCGCCAGAGATTTGAACTACGTCACCGTAGAACAAGTTTTGAGCATACGCGTACTCAATCGGAATCTTGCGGGTAGCGCCGGCATACGGCAGACCATCAAGACGATTGAGCGGCTTAAACCCATACGGGGCTGAAACAATTGGATAAGCCATTATAAGTTTCCTTATTTAATTCCGTTTCCAAATCCGCTGCCTTTGCTAGTAGTAGAACGCTTCTCACTAAACATCGGCATGCGGGGGTCACTGTTGCGCAAAAAGTTGTTGTCCACAGATTCCATTTGTGCATTGGAATGTTGTTCGTAATATGCGTTACGAGCTTCAACTTGTGGAGTTGGCATTTTGCACAACATCAATCCGCCTAGTTCTACATTTCCATTCTCGTTGCCTTTGAGCTGCAGTTCAGGATGGTCTTCGGCACGAACCGGTTCCCAGCCTTCACGCATTTTTTTAGACACATTAGATGGGTCTTGTACGCCAGCAACAGAAGTTGCAATCCAACGAAATGAATAGCCAGATTGCGGAGTCGGCACGGGCAGTGTGCTAGGCGGAACATACACTGCACGGGATTGGGTAGCGCGGGTATCAATATCGCGAGGGGTGCGGGTAGTCATAATTAATTCTCCATAGTCTTCATGTACGCTTCTGCGTACTGTTTAGGGGTAAGGCCAAACTTTTTTGCAAGCGCTAGCTGCGTAGTAGTTAGCTGAACTTTTTTGCCGCTAGAAGTACGATTGGCCGGAGCTACCACAGTAGCTGGCCTTTTCGCCTGTTGCGCCGCTTTAGCTGTTCCCCCAAAAACTTCTGGAAAAACTTCCCGCATGCGAGCATCAATACGCTCGTAATAACTTTCTGGATTATTCCTAGGATCAATACCTTGGTTAACCAGTTTTTGATGCAGCCCAAGAGCGAAGCTAGTTAGCTCTTCATACCCCGGACTTCCGAACCACTGGTTTCTTTGCTGCCAGCGCAGAGTACGTTCGTCAGGTTGAGGGGCGGCTGTTGTTTGTTGCCCACTATATACAGGATATTCTGTTTGTTGTAAAGGGGCGGGGTTATAATTCTTAACTTGCTCAAACCGCATTTTTGCTTCGGCCAAAGTTTCTTGTGCCGAAAGAATCTCATCGGAGTCGTAGCTCTCTTGCGCGGCTTTAAATTTATCTCGCGCAATTTGAAGTTCCATTTCTGCTCTGGCTTTAATGGCCTCGGCATACGTCTGCTGCCCGTTATTAACGTAGTCCTTCAGCTTCTTGTTTTCATCAAGAATCTGTTGAGCAAGGCGAAGAGCTTCTTCTTTTTCCCGATTGGCCGCTTCTTTAGCCCGGCGCTCATCATGCCGGGCATGCGTCAATTCTTTAATACGTACTTTGACCTTGTCACCGTACTGTTCAATTTCTTCATCCGTAGGGTCTTCCACTTCCTTTGCAAGCGGCTTACGCCCTCGGTCTTCTTCAGGCGTATCGTCTACAACTTCAAGTTCGATATCGTCTTCATCTGAAATATCTACCTCAAAGTTTTCTTCTGTACCCGGTTCTTCATATTCATAATTTTCTTGCTCTGCCATTTCCTGCTCCTTATGCACGGGTAATTCCGCGGGGGTCTTGAACAACCGCTTCAACTTGGTCGTCGTTCAACAGGCGGAACTCTTTGCCGTGAATCTTAAATCGCGTACCCGAATAGGCACGAACCAAAACAAAATCGCCCTCAGCACACCACGGACCGGTGGGAAACTTACGGTCGTCTTTATACGCGTCGGGTCCCATCTTCATCACAAACAAAACCGTAGTAGCGTGCTCTTCCAACTTAGCCAAGCTGTCCGGCCGATACAAACTGGTGCCATCAAACTTTGCGTCAATTGCGGGGACTGCGCACAAAATCTTCCATCCGGTCGGGTCGGGCAGTTGCCGTGCCGATTCTTCAGGGGTGTACACAGGCTCTTTTTCTTCTACTACCGACTCCGTATTTTCAATCGTCATCTTCCGAACTTTCCGTTTTAGCGAGGTCGATTAGCAACCGCTCTGCTAGGGCCAAGCCTCGAATCACCCCACACAGTTCTTTGTATGCAGAAAAATCAGCGCAGGCTCCGGTTGCTACGTCGTCTGCGTAATTGTTTAATTCATCGCGTAAGTACTTTTTAAAAAGACTTACGTTTACATAGTCGTTCACTTAGCAGGTCCCTTTCTGGAATTAGCTGACGCATTAACTCCCATGCGTACGCCCTCGGCATATTGCTTTGCTCGCATCTCTTTGTCCTTCTGAACAACTGAGCTGCTAAGCTGCATACCCTTTGCGTACAACTCTCCCTCGACACGTTGCTTCTCGATTTCCACACGCTGCTGTTCAAGCTGTACATCCGCCATCGCTTTCTGTTCTTTCATTGACTGCTCGCGTTCTTTAATTTCCAACTCTTTTTGCTGTAGCTGGATAACCGGGTCCGCCGCCATTTGTTGCGCTTGCTGTGCCGCTTGTTCCTGAGCCACTTGATTCTGGCTGTTTTGAAGAACCTGCTGCGCTGCTTGTGCAACCAAACGCGATACCTGCACTTCAATATCCGGCGACATCTCTTCATCCGGCATGGGCAACTCAATACCCATCGCTTCTTCAATTTTGCTTCTGTACGCAAATGCAGTGTGTTCTGCAATATGCGCGGACATAGCCCCCATAATTTGATTAACCTGCGGGTTCTGCCCAATCAGCTGTTGAATCTGGGGGTCTTGCATCGCGGCCATGTGGACCTTGATGTGCGCTTCGTGGTCCTGATACATAAACGCTTTGAGGGGTTTTCCCGTAATGGCGTCCATGTTTTCGCTAATCGGGTCTTTCGGTTTTTGTTTATCGCCCGAGATAACAAGTTTGTCCGCGTCTTTAATGCCGAGAACTTCAAGCATTTGTCTGTGGAGCGCGGGGAGGTCGTAGATTTGCGGGGCTTGGGCGGCAAGTTGAATAACCGCTTGATACTGCACAACGCGTTGTGACAGCGTCGCCGCATTAGGGTCACTAACTGGAACAATATCAACATGGCTATAGTCTTCTTTCTTTACCGCAGACTTACTAAAGTCCGGCTCATAGGGGTATGAGTCTTCTGTGTAATCCCTAATAATCGCCGCAAGAAGTCTTAGCTCTTGTTTAAACGCATAGTGAACCCGCGCCTGCACTGCAGACATAACCTTTAGCGTGCGTTCAAGGATTGCCAGCGTAGTTCCCACTGGGGCTTGTGCCGACATATCCGACACCTTCATGTCCGCCGTTGCGGCGAACCTACGCCCTTCCTCTACAATCCTATCGAGTAGCGCAGCCAGTACAGATGACGGCTCTTTATAGGGCAGCGGCAGGATGTTGTCTCTGATCGCCCCACTACCTACATCAACGTCACGGAACTCCCCCGGAGCGATGGGCGTGTCGTCCCCCTTAATCCGCAGCCCCCGAGACTTCAGACCACCCGGAAGATTAGCCAGCGTCCCCGCATCAACGAGCTGACGCATAATAGAAGTCGCGCTCTTAGCGAACCCACCAACGAGGTGGAACAACCCGAAGCCATACGCCCCGAAGCCGGGGATGTACTGGTAGTGCACAAAGTGCTGACGCTTGAGCTTAAGCGGGTCTTCTTCTCGCCAGTTACGACGCACCGCCAGAATCTGATTCGTACCCCGCAGCATCGTCACAACGTACGGCAACCCGATGCCAGTCTCGTGGCCATCGTCATCCACATCTTCATAGCCCGGCAGGTCGAGGTCTACGTGGCTTTCATAAATCTCATAGCGGTCGTCATAGTTTGAAGAGAACCCTGTCTCCTCATCTTTGCGCTTGGTAATCTCATCTTTAAACTTAGACGGCTCGCCAAGCTCAACATCTTTATAAAACCCCGCGGCCTGCAGTTTAAGAATCTCATTCTTTGTTTTACGCATGCGATGCGTAACACGCGGACAGGTGGCCAGCTCGGTTGTACCATACGGAAGGATTACGTCCTCTGCAGGTACAAACAGCGATACCTGCCGTTCTAGGCTGGGGTCGTAATACACCTTCTTAAACGCCGAACCCGTAGCTGGCAGACTCCACAACATGCGCTCGTGTTCAGGACGGAACTCAGTCATCTTCTCCGTCAACTGGTAGTTCATATCTTCTTCAACACGACTGGCGGCTTCTTGTTTTTCCGAAGTCTGCTTACCGATTATCTTGGTGCGAACAGGGCCTTTTGCTGGAAAAGTCTCCATGATTGTTTCGCTTTGAAAGCGAACAACCGCTTCAGTAATCATTGGATGGAACACACCACATGCGCCGGGCCACGGCTCAGTGCGCTCTTCGTATTTCAAGCCAAGTAGCGTAAGACCTTCTTTGTACGAATCTTCCCAATCTTTGCGGGAAGAAAGGTCATTATCAATATCGCCGGCTAGATCGCTTGCAATACTCTGCAATTCGCCTTCATCAAGTTCTTCTGCAAGGTTTGTATAAAACTCCGGGTCTTCCTCTTCTTCCGAAGTAATCGACATTTCAAAACCGTCTGCCGAAATATTTACTGCTTCCGGGTCAACAATTTCAATCTCAATAGGCTCAGCGCCCATATCTTCAGCTTCTTGTTCCAGACCCTTGGGTGTTTGATAAAGGGATTTGTCGATAGCCATTTATAGTCCTTAGTAATACGCGGCGCGTTGCCGTGCTCTATACAAAATTCCGTTGTCTTTTTCGTCGCTGTCCAACGAAATAAATCCGCCTTGCCTATACCGCAATAACGCTTGCGTGGTCGTATCTACAAAGTCATCATGTTCACCAACAGGGAATGAAGCTATTTCTTCAATGACTTCTCTAGCCCAACGCGTATCAGGCGCCCACACTTTACCAGAAGCAAATAAATCAGAAACCGCGTTGACGCGGGCAATCTTATCGTTTCCTCTAGACGGTGTAAATTCTTGGACTGGAAGGCCCATGCGCCTAAGTTCTTGAATCAACGGAGCACCTGCTGCTTTCTTTTCCACAATAAACGCATCGGGGTTCCATTCCTTGTAATGCTTTAGCGCCACCTCTTTTAATTCGGGAAACGCCATACGATCTTTAAACGCATCTAACAGGATTAGGTTTGGACTGTTTCCATCTTCCTCGTTGTACCAAACACCCCACGTAGTACATGCACTATAGTCAGATGTTGACTTGGTATCATGCGCGGTATCCCACGATTGAATAACGTACTCGCAGTGGGGCGGATCATCTGAAGGCCAAATTTGCCAACTCTTTCTAGAAATAAAAGACGCGCTGTCAGCCGTAGGCTGCTGCATATATTGCGCATTCCAGAAGCGTGGGTCCATGTTTGCACGCTTGGATTTGAGTGCCTCCAAAGTCCACTGTTCAGGCCAGAGACTTTTCTCTTTCTCCGTATCTTGATTGAGAATTGCTGGTAGTTCTACGATCTCCCACTGATCGGCGTCGGGGTTTTTAGTTTGGAAGTCAATAAGCTTGCCGGTCAGGTCAAGCAACGACCACCTAGTCATGATGACTACAATGGCACCCCCCGGCATCAGACGCTGTAACGGACCTGTCTGGAACCATGACCACGCATTTTCAAACGTAGCCTTGCTATTCGCTTTTATATCCTGTTCAGAGTGCGGGTCATCAATAACAAACAAGTCAGCACCACGACCAGCCAGCGCGCCGCCCACACCCACTGCGTAATACTGACCGCCTTTAGCCGTACTCCATTTACCCGCAGCCTTTTGGTCGGCAGCAACCGCGGTGGTTGGGAATATGCGCTTGTATTCGTCGCTATCAATCAGGTTTCTAATGCGCCGACCAAAGTCTTCAGACAGACTGGCCGTGTGTGTACCCATAATAATCTTCTTCTCAGGGAAATTACCCAAGAAGAATGCAGGAAACAGATACGAAGAGAACTCTGACTTACCCATACGGGGGGCAATGTTAATAATTACCCGCTTTTTCTTACCCGCAATTACATCGCTGAATATCTTTGCCAGCTTTCTATGGTGCGGACCTTCTTTAAACCCCGGATATATCTCTCTGGCAAACGCCAGCATGCTTGTTTGGGACTGATTAAGCTTGTATCTGCGCTCTTTCTCTTCCAAATCCTCAAGAAGCTCAGCTTTTTCAGCGGGTGTCATCAAAGGTAGGGCCGCTTGTATGGCGGCAAGCTCAGCAGCGCTGAGGAAATTCATTCTACGTCCTCGTCTTCGACGGGTTTCTCTTCTTTTGGCGTGATATCAATCACATCTCCGACGCCATACTTGGCCAACTTCTCTTTAATACGCTGGTCAAGCTCTTCATCTTTCATTTCTGTCTTCTTAATCTCGACGCGGTCGGTAAACAACGCGACTTCTGTCACCTTGCCCAGCAATTCCAGCGCTTTCAATCGGACTTTGGCGTCGGGGTGTTGCGTTTCTTCTAGCAATTGCGTTACCGCATACCCGCGAATCTCTTTAGCCTGCTCCACAAACTGCCAATCATACGCAGTAAGCATGGCGACTTGCTTTTGAACTGCCGCCGGTGTCTTGAGATTGAGTAGTTTGTCTTTCTGCTGTGCAGGAGGTAGAGATAAAACGCTGCTGAACGCATCGCGGACGGCCTGCTCTTCGGCTTTGGACACAACTTCTTCATCATCTACGCATCCCATCTCTTTTAACCACGCCGCCGTTGCCGCTTGAGCATCAATTATTTCGTGTGGCTCTGCTTTTTCAACCGGCGTAAAGGGTACATCGCCTGAAATTATTGGCGGAGTATAGGCGTGGTCTTCCAGAAGATGGTCAAATAGTTTCATGTTGTGTGCTGCGCGCTTGATAAGCGATAGATTTGGTTATATTATATTCCGGTGTTCGGCGCAAGCGTCGGTCACTCACTCTCCGCATCCTCTTTAATCCCCGACTTGTTCGGGGATTTTTTTTCTTGATAGTGATGGATGCGGTGGCAGTTAGCGCAGAGCACAATGCACTTGCTTGCTTCTTCGTATGCGCGCTTGAATTGCCCGTTCGAGGTGAACTTCTGCACCGAACTTTCTTTTTGCTTTGGGTCCGGATGATGAAAGTCTAGGGTGGCGGGATGGTTTTGTCCGCACTTAGAACAGGCTAGGGTGGCTTTGTATTGCTGCCACTCTTCGCGCTTGATGGCTTTGTTGCGGGCCGTTGCGGCCATGTGCCTTTTCTTGTTCTTCTCGTACCACTGCTTACCATAGTTTTCGTATGTAGGGGTGGGCATGTGTGTAATATTTGACAAAGGGTGTGTCAATTTTATAGTAGTGGTGGGGGGTTGTGTTTACAGAGATTAGACAAAATGTTCTGTGCGGCTGGGGAATAGTGTTTCTGGGCATCGCCCCGCCTCGCTGCAAAACAGGGTGATACCCCTCCGGTGGGGGTCAGCCCGCCAAGGCTCCAGCACCCATCTGTGCTATACTATTAGTGCCGGAAAGCCCCGCAGTTACTGGGTTTCGCCGGTATTCATGTCAATCTATGGGGGCACATGCCCCCGACAAAGGAGATTCAAATGTCAGCAAAAAGCGTTGTTGCAATCGCCCCCAAGGCTCCCAAGGCTAAGCCCGCATTCGTCACCGCTATCCGCTCGTTCTGGAAAGCGCGGCAGGCTCTAACGGAGTCGTTGAAGGGCGCTACCGCTCAGGATGTGGTGCTTGCCGTCGCAGAAGTCACGGGCTGCGCAGTCAAGAAATCCACGTCCGCCAAAGCGGCGACGGAATGGGTTCTGGATTCGGCCCACGCCAACTACGAAGGTGCGAAGTCCCTGCGCCGTGATGTGAACATCAGCCTTGCTGGTGAAGTTTCCCGTGGCAAGAAGCAACACGCAGCGAACAAGGTGGCAACACCTGAGAAAGTTTTGGAAGCGTATTTGTCTTTGGATAAGACTGGCCGCGCTACCTTCCGCAAGATAGCGAAACTGGCAATCGCCAAGTAAGTTTTACAGTTGTTTCGCGTGCCGCGCAGAGGGGGAACCTTCTGTGCGGTTTTCTTTTGTGTCAAGTATGGGGGCACGTGCCCCCTTGGAGAAAATAAAGTGTCCAAATTTTTTGATATGACAGGCGCAGACCTAGCACCTCAGTTTTACGTCTGCACAAAGTGTCAAGCAGAATTGTGGGGAGACCACGGATGGATTCGTGCGGATGGTTCGGTTATTTGTCGAGAAGAACACAAGTGTAATTTGAGAGTAACCCGCAACCTCATCGACTCTCAGATAGCGGCAGGTACATGGAAGCCGCGTTGGAGAAGTGAATAACCATCAGGCCGAAACTCCCCGCAAGGGGAGTCCACACGTTATGCGTGTGCTGATGAGGCCCATCAGTCTTTGTGGACAACCGTCCATAACTTTCCATGTTGTTTCTTTTGAGGATGCTATGAAAACTGAAACTAAAATTGGCTTTTTGCTGATGTCCCTCGTGGGTTGTGCTGCGGTGCTCTGTGGCGTCTTGTACTTCTCGTATGGGCAAGATTTGTCGGGAACCTTCCTGATCATTCTCGGCTTCATCATTGAAGTCTTTTCTGTTGTTGTCTACGTCGAGGAAATGACCAAATGAAAACCATCAACAAGCAACTGCGCGATGCTCTGCGCCCCATCAAGCAAGACCTCCGTCAACCGCCCAAGCGCATTCTGATTGCCAAAGTCCGCGAGACTGAAGCGGATGAATGGATTGGGTTCATCGGGCGTAACACCGACATCGTCCCGCTGCGTCTGAAGAAGTAATGGACAGCCGTCCATAACCACAAGGAGAACTAAGCATGACCACCAAAACCATCAGCGTTATCCCCTCGTGGGAAAGCATCACCCCCCTTCTGCTCGACATGTACGAGCGCAAGAACGACAACACCGCCTTCATCCTTTCGCAGTTCATGAACATGGCCCGAGCCGCAGACAAGTGGAACGAGCACGTCACCACCACCCAAACCAAGGAGAACTAAACCATGCGTAACATCAGCATCGAAATCGAAGGGCCGGACTTCCTCGAACTGGCCCGCAACACCGACCACGTAGACCTCACCGAAACCATTGGCTATCTCTGCACGTGGGGCATCACGGGAGGTTACGACA
>Ga0209400_1002920_pt1 | contig 12705 bp, 9 predicted proteins | sample M_130807_EF_Meta_FD_187313 | JGI IMG/M metagenome (GOLD analysis project Ga0209400, IMG submission 187313) | Freshwater microbial communities from Lake Montjoie, Canada to study carbon cycling - M_130807_EF_MetaG (SPAdes) (version 2) | ecosystem: Environmental > Aquatic > Freshwater > Lake... | reverse complement strand
TCCGTTGCCTGCGAGATTGGTGGAAATGGTGAAAACGTCGGCCAGATACATTTTCAGCGGATCTTGCGTACGTTCTCCTAAAGGGAAGGCGGGTTCGGGGCTGGTCGGGGTCAGCAGCAGATCACACCTCGTAAATGCCGATTCGAAATCTTGACGCAGCAGACCCCGCACCTTCTGCGCCTTGCGATAGTAGGCGTCCGCATATCCTTGGCTGAGAACGAAGGTGCCAAGGATGATTCGGCGCTTCACCTCCGGACCAAATCCTTCCGATCGCGTCCGCTGATAAAGATCCAAAAGATCCTTTGGATCCACCGCCCGCCGACCGTAACGGACCCCGTCAAAGCGGGCGAGATTGGCCGAGGCCTCCGCTGTAGCCAAAATGTAGTACACGGCGATCGCGGCAGGGGTATGGGGCAGGGACACCTCGACGAGCGTAGCCCCATTTTTTTCAAACCATTGAGAGGCACTTCGGATTGCGACCTCGGTTTCCGCATTCATTCCGGGAAGGAAATACTCCTTCGGCAAGCCCACTCGAAGGCCTTTGACCGATCCCTCGGGTTTGGAGAGGAAAGTTTCCGGTTTGCGAAGGTCGGTCGTGTTGTCGCGCGGGTCGTGTCCTGCCAGTGCGGAGAGCAGAATCGCCGAATCCTCCACCGTGCGGGTGAGGGGACCGATCTGATCGAGGGAGGATGCGAACGCAACCAGACCGTATCGGGAGATTCGTCCGTAAGTAGGCTTTAGTCCGACACAGCCACAAAGGGCGGCGGGTTGACGGATGGAGCCGCCGGTGTCGGAGCCGAGTGCGGCAATCGCGAGGCGTCCGGCCACGGCTGCGGCCGAGCCACCCGAGGAACCTCCAGGAATCCGAGCCGGATCCCACGGGTTACGAGTGACCCCCAGAGCAGAATTTTCTGTGGAGGAGCCCATCGCAAACTCGTCCATATTGGTTCGTCCGAGGAAGATGGCACCCGCGTGACGGAGTCGGGCCACGGCGGTGGCATCGTAGGGAGCGCGGTAGCCTTCCAAGATTTTCGAGGAGCAGGTGCAGGGATCTCCCAAAGCGTTGAGATTGTCTTTCAGGGCGATCGGAATTCCGCCCAGAGGCAGCGAAGTGTCCGCTTTTTCGGCAGAGGCGAGGGCAGCCTTTTCGTCGATATGGGTAAAGGCGTGGACGGTTTTTTCCCTGGCTCCGATTTCGGTCAGGAGATCTTTGACAATATCGCGGGAGTGAATCTCTTTTGAGGAGAGACGACGTCGCAGGGAGGCCAGAGTTTCGTGGGCGAGGCTCATTCGACGATTTTGGGGACCAAGATCAGGTCGTTATTGTGTGCGGGAGCATTCGAGAGGACGACGTCGACTGGCAGGCTGGGGCAGGGGAGATCGGGGCGGAGGGCAGGTTGGGCGGGGGGAACCACTTCAGGAACATCGCCCGTCGCGATCTGACTCAAGGTTTCCATGTGCGCGAGGATCTGGCTGAGCTGAGCGGTGAACTTGCTCGTCTCCTCAGGGGTCAGGGATAAGCGGGCTAACCCAGCTACATCGGCAACATTCAGCTTCGGAGCGGACATAAGCCCCAAAGAGTAGGAAGAAAGAAAGCGATTCGGAAGAAAGAAAGCATGGCGGAAATGGTATCGGCTTTGAACTTTCTTCTTCCGCTCCGCGCCCTTTTCACGCCACACTCGGTCGTGCCCTCCCGTCGTCCCTCTTCAAAAAAGCCCGTTAAATCCTCCCGACCCGCTTCCGTTCCACGTAGCCCGAGTGAAAGGCAACCGCATCGGGACGATTCGTATGCTCCCATTCATTCTTCTAAAACTCGGCGTCTCCTCCTGAAACTTTCCGGGGAAACCCTCGGAGACTCTTCGAACCACCTTTCTCACCCGATCATTCAGCGTCTCGCTCACCAGATCAAAGGGATCCTTTCTCCGACTCTTCAGCTCGGGATCGTGATCGGTGGAGGGAACATCTGGCGTGGCGCTGCTGCTGCGGATGAGGGGCAGATGGACCGCAATACCGCCGACTACATGGGAATGCTGGCCACCGTGATCAACTCGCTGGCTTTGCAGGACGCCTTGGAAAATGCGGGCGTGGAGACTCGGGTTCTCACCGCCATTGAGATGAAGAATGTGGCTGAGCCTTTTATCCGTCGTCGTGCCCTCCGTCACCTGGAGAAAGGAAGGGTCGTGATTTTTGCTGCGGGAACAGGACATCCTTTCTTCTCCACCGACACCACGGCCGCCCTTCGTGCGAGCGAAATTGGGGCCGACGCCCTTCTGAAGGCCACGAAGGTGGACGGGATCTACGATTCCGATCCTCGGACAAACCCGCGGGCACAGCGGTTTCAGACGATTACTTATGGGGACGCTTTGCGGCGGCGGCTGCAGATCATGGACTCGACCGCCTTCTCCCTCTGTATGGATAACAAAATCCCGATCGTGGTGTTCGATGTGTTTCGCGAGGGGAATTTGCGGGCGGCGGCGGAGGGTAGACCTGTTGGCACGCGGGTGATTGCGGGTGATTGAGGCGGATTTGATTGGTTCTACGGGGGCTACCTCTACTTACTACTTCCACCTCCTCAAAATCGCTTTTTTAAATAGATGGCTGAGGACGAAAAAAATTTTCTTACAACGCGAACGGCGTAAATCCTCTAAATGATTAATATAAATTAGGCATATATATTATAGTGAATGACTTAAGCGCCAAGAATAAGTTCAAAAAGAATTGTGACAATTTGGTGGCAAACAAAAATCCCCCCTTGATTTTGAACGAAACGTGGTTTAGGTTGTCTCTTGTGAAGGAGATTATGAATATGAAAAAACTCAATGTAGCTCTCGCAATCCTTGCAGCCGCTGTCATGGCGGGGCACGCCGCAACCGCCACGAGCGATGTCGTGGGGTATCAGCAAGTCGCAGCAGCAAAAGGTTACACCACTTTAGGTTTTCCTCTGGTAAACAGTCCTGTGGTATCTGCAACAGTATCTTCAAAAACTGCAAGTTCGATTGTCCTAAGTTCTGTGGTTCCTTCCACTGTAAACGCTACCAAGCCCTATTATTTGGAAGTCACATCTGGTCCTTTGGAAGGTGAACGTGTGGATGTTTCAGTGATCGCAGGGTCGGCAAATGTGACAATTGTAGCCTCTTCAGGAAATACCGACACACTCTCGACGCTAGCGGTTGGAGCGAGTGTAGTTGTACGCCAGCACGTGACGCTAGGCCAAGTGGACCAAAGCTGCTCCCCCGCACTTGTGACGGGTGATGTTAATGGTGACCGAGTCTTGTTTTTTATTGGGGGATCCTTTATTGCATATTTTAAAGACACAGACGGACTTTGGTACGAGGATGGGGGTTTTGACGATATGACGGATATGCCTGTTCGCCCTGGAGTTGGGCTTTTACTTCAAAGGAAAGCAAACACCGCAACCACAGTGACCCAGGTTGGCACTGTTCGCTCGAACAAATTTGCGCGGCCTTATGCTACTGGCTATCAAGTTTATGCTCCGGCGTATCCAGTAGATCTTACACCTAATGGGATGGGTGCCACAGTTGCGAATGGCTGGAGAGCTAACAGTAATGCCAGCTTAGCAGACCGCATTCTGACATTCACAGGCGGATCATTTATCAGTAATTTTTTGGATTCCTCTGATAATTCTTGGTACGAGGACGGCGGTTTTGATTCGTTGAACACTACTGTTCTGCTGCCTAGCGCAAAATCTGTCGTTGTCTTTAAGCAGGTAGCAAGTGATGGAGTGGTAGAAACCTCCCCAGTAGCAGTACAATAAATGTTGAGAAAAAAATCAAACCAACCAAGGAATAAAAAAATGAAAAATAAAAATAACAATACGAAACTCAATGTGAAAGCCTTAATGGCAATGCTGCTTGTAGCAGCGGTTGGATCTGTCAATGCATCGACACTCAAGCTCGATGCAACTGGATATGATGTTAAAACCGCAGCAGGGGTTTCCATATCGACAAATCTTGGTGCAAAATTCGGTTACTTTGCCTCTGGATTCACAGCTACATCAGCAAACCTTGCTCAGTGGGATGAAAACTTTATCTCAATGAACGGGCAATGGGCGTTCAGCACCAAAAGGTTCCAGATCAGTTTGAATGCCGGCGATCTTAATGTCGGGTCCGGGAGTCAGACTGGATCAACGGCCTACGGTGTAACGATACCTGTTAACACTCCTCTATATCTTTTGGTTTCTAACACAGCTTACAGCAGCACCCCCAGTACAAGCTCATCTGCTAATGCTGACTATCTATTACCGCAAGCTGGAATTACCGCAGGAACAACACAGTATGCGCTGTTAACAGATTCCACATGGAAGATGATAACAGCATCTGCTACCGACTTGACTACCACGACTCTGGGATTTACTGCAGGCACTGCTATTTCTGGAGGTTTCGGTTCTTACAACACGGCTACATCCGCCATTACCCTAAACGCCATCCCCGAACCCTCCTCGGCCTCTCTCCTGGCCCTCGGTGTGGCTGGGTTGGTTGCCTTGCGTGCTCGTCGGAAAAGCTAAGTCGGTTAGTTAACCTTTCTTGTTGGCAAAGGGCGGATCCTTCGGGATCCGCCCTCTGATTTTTGATTTCATTCTATCCCCCAACCCACCAATCATAAAAACTCGTGACTCGAACTGATAGTCGTAAAACGAAACAAAATTCTATGTTACAATTGTAACATAGAATTATAGCCCTCACGTTTTCAAAAGATTTCATACAGAGCCCAAGGGGTGGCTCGCCGGTTGATAAGCTGAAAGTTATAACCTTGAACCGGCGCATCAGGGATGATGCGCCCTACCGCTGAAAACTATCTTAACCCCTTAATCCCTTCGCGCCCTTCGCGAACATGGCGTGAGGAAACCAGGGCCTCACGCTACGGTCGCCACGGACGCTACGTTAATTCAAAACCATATTTGTACTTTCCAGCATCTGAAATCCTTCGCGACCTTGGCGTGATATAATCCCCTTCAAAACAGAATTGATTCTTTAGAGAATAAGAGAAGCATAAGCCGATGGCTCTGGATCGTATCCTCTTCCGTGCGGGGGCTGCGCTGCGTGTTGTGAAGGGGAAAGGCGCACCCATTCCCCAGAAAAATCTTCTCGCGATTACGATCAAGGAGATCCGAGTCGATCCTCGCACTTTCCTCTCCCGCGATCTTGGACCCAATCGGGAAGGTGTCATCGAACTGACGTTGTCCGGCCAGTCCACCGTGATTCCCTTCAGCGGAGCAGGTCCTGTGAATGAGAAATATTTGCGGCGAGTCGCTTATCTTGGCCGGAATCCCGGCGGAGTTGGCATCAGCTTGGGTCTAACCGAGTCGGACGAGGAGTCGCGTCGTGCCCTTGATAAAGCCGCGGGGGTAACAGAGGCACTCTCGGGAGCAATTCCTGGTCCTGGAACGGTATGGGGACTGCTCCTGGGACCAGTCGCACCTGCGTTCGGGTTGGTAGCGGCTATCTTGAAGTTTGTGCGGGGTGGCGTGGACGATGATGAGGAGGCCCGATTTTTTGGAGCAGTGGAGAAGGGGTTATCCCACGGAGACCGAATTTTGGTCGAGATGAGGAGAAAGGGAAAAGAGCTCTTTGCGGTGGAGTTGGAGGCGGAGGATCTGGGCGAACCAACCAATCAGACGGGCGGCTTCAGCGTGCGGATTTCCCGCCCTGAACTGCTTTTGCAAGATGTGGAGATCGAGGTGAGAAAAGATTCCGTCCGAAAAAAGAGAGAGGATTGGATGAGTCGACCCGATGCGGGGTTGAGCCCCGTTCGTTCGGGCGAGTATCTGAAAAGAATGAAGTGGTTCGGGTGCGAGGCAGCGAGCGGAATTGGGAGATTCCGTTATGAAACGATAATTTCCTCGGCGGGGGAAGTTCTGACGTGGGAGGATGCGGAGCTTTTTCTGGCGGCTGCGCCGAAGTTGAAGTCGGACCGGCACACCTTGCCGTTGACCCTCTCTTTCTCCATGTCTCCGGGGCGGCTGGAGCTGGGGGGTTTGACGGGGGTAGCCTCGGCCGGGGTAGAGCTGGTGGAGGGGCTGCTGGAGGGTGGGGAAGATAAGGAGGGGAAGAAATTGATTGCGGATGTGGCGCCCTATTTGAGGAAGGCGGTGCCATCGGTCAGTGCGCTGCTAGCGGAGATATCGGAGGGCAGCTTCTCTCTATTTTCGATGGAGGGATTCCTTGTTCTTCTTCCTAAGGGGCAAAAGGGGGGTGGGGAGGAGGATGGGCCTAGAGTACTTCTGGAATGGCAGGCGAAGGAAGAGGTCTGGCGGGGTAGAATAAGAAGTAAATTAGAGTGGAGAGGGGTAAAGGTGGGCGAATTCAGCTTCGGGATTGAAGTGGCTGGTTTGTAAAAGTGCCCTTACCGACAGGAAAATCCCTCCTTCGAGGCCGCTTTTTTTAGAAGCGTGTCACCGCTTAAAAATGTTTGCTCCTTCGGTCGGTTGCCGCACGCCACCAGCGCTGCCGCGAGCTGAAAAGAGTCGGCCGTTCGCAAACCGTGGACACGGATCAGACGCCTAGCCATCTCACGAACCGACTCTGTCGGCTGAATCTCGATCCAGGATTGGGCCAGCGCGGCAAGGCGGGCTCGGGCGTGGCTTTCGTTGAGCTCATCAATTTCCCCTTTTGCTAGACGCCGAAAAAGTGCCGATTCAATCTCCACCGCTGTAGCCCACCAGACGACGAGGATGGGATCGTTTTTTAACTCCTTCGAGCGAGTGGTGGAGTCCTGCTCGTCCCACAAAAGCGGGGCAAGGGCGGAGGTGTCCCAGAACTTCACCTGCCTTGTTGCCGCTCTTCCAGGATGGCGGCGGCTAAGCTTGTGCCTTGTGCCTTGGGCAACCGCTCGAAGGCTGCCACATCCAGCTGGGCGAGAGGCGTCTTGGCTTGGCCGAGATTCAATGCTCGCCTGATCTCCTCTGGCCATTGGGCCGACTCGACCGGCTCTAGGACTGCGACAACTTTTCGGTGATCGGTGATTTGAACGCTTTGTCCTGCCTTCACTTTCTCCAAATAGTGGCTCAAACTATTTTTAATCGTAGAAACGCTAGCTTGTATCATATGGCCATAATAGCCATATATAGTGTAAGGTCAAGCTTAGCCGTCTTCTAAATGGCCTTGGCTACAAAACCATATTTCAGACTTAAATCATTATCAGACATGCTTTTAAAGCAAAAAACGCAGGCTTTGGCGGCCTGCGTTTCTTGACGAACACCCATAGAGATACTCGTAATACAAATGATGTAGACAGATAAGTTATTAAAACGTTCAAAAAATATTTGTTGACGGGGTCTGTGGATTTGATATGTTCAACAGGTTCACAAGGCACTTTGGCCAACAATCACGGTGTCGTGTGAATACAACAAACAAACAAAAACCAAAGGAGATACTAAATAAAATGATCAAGAATATTACAGCGATTCTTGGCGTGCTTGCAGCCGTGACCAGCTTGTCCCTCGCGGACAGCGCTCCGGAAGCTTCCGCTCAAGATACAAAAAAGATGGTTCAGAATAACTTCGTTGAGACCGCCCAGAAGGGCATCAAGCTCAGCGGATACGTCGATGCCGGTTACAGCTACAACTTCACTGGCGCCGCCAATGGCACCTCTGATGTGACGGGCCGTTTCGGTTCCGACACCGCCGCAAAAGGTGACTTCAACTTGTACGCGGTCAAGATCGCCCTTGAAAAGGCGTTGACCTCGGAGAACAAAGCTCAGGCCGGATTCCGGACTGACGTGATGATCGGTGAAGACGCGAACTACTTCATTAACCGTGACTCCGTTAGCACTCTTGAAAATGACCAACAAAATTCTAACCAGCTGTTCCTCGAACAGGCCTACGTTTCGATCCGCGCCCCTGTGGGTAACGGTTGGGACTTCAAGGTTGGAAAGTTCGTCTCCATTCTGGGCTACGAAGTTATGGAACGTCCTGCCAACATGAACACGACCTTTGGTTTGCTGTTCAATGTGATGCCCCTCTATTACACCGGCGTACTTTCGTCCTACAAATTTGACGATTACCTCGATGCAAAATTGGGTGTGGTCAACGGTTCCAACTCAGACAACAACACCACAACGGGGTCTGAACTATATGGTTCTAGTGCCAGCGACGGATGCGCGGTCTTGGCGGCGCTCAACGTGACCGCCCCTGGTGGCAACGCAAACTGGAGCAACAACTTCCAGTACAGCAGCAACTCGGATAACAACACCGCAGAGACTGCTAGTTTCAACCAGAGTGGAGATCTAAGCAGTAATCCATCTCTTGCTTTGAATGGAAACGACGGTTCTGCATACTACATGGTCTACAACTCATGGGGAAATTGGGCACCGAAGTTTGCCAATGACAAGCTTTTGCTTGCCTTCAATACCCTCCTTCAGTTTACAGGTGGGAGTGGCGGTCAAGCCCAAGCCTCAGGAACTGGTTATAGTGATAATGCAAATTCAACAGAATGGGGTATTGGGGCCTATGCTAAGTACCAGTTCAATGACTGGTTCAGTTTGGCCAGCCGTGGTGAGTACCTCCAGGCCTACAACGGTCAAGGTGATGGGGATACAAATCTATGGGAATATACCATCACTGCCGGATTCAATGTGATCGATAATCTATTGATCCGTGCTGAATACCGTTTGGATTGGGGTAACAACTCAGTGAACAATGCTTTCACTGGTGAAGGAACCAATGTTCCAAGTAGTAGCTCCGGACCAGCCCACTATGCTGGTGCTGAAGTTGTCTACAGCTTCTAAAGAATATTTAGAGCACAGTTAGTTTAACAAAACCCCTGGGACCAGTGATTGGGTCCCGGGGGTTTTTGTTTTTATGTAAGGCGACCATTCGTGGTCGCCAGGTATGTGGCGGGCAGGATGCCCGACCTACAAGTGGCTAAAAATTACCAAAAAAATGGCATTTGTGGATTGAAGCACCATTGCTAAATTTTGTAAAACAATGTCAATCAATGAGATGCATAATATCAAAGAATTCAAAATAGTTGGCATAAATCGTGCTTAATTAATAGTGGCTTAGTTCACAATCCAGTATTGGACTAGGCCGAAAGCGATAAAAAATCTTGAGGATTTTTTGAGTTTTCTATAACAAACTGGTACAAATTGGAGCTAGGTTTTGGCAAAAACCACGGTTTAGCCCCAGTTGAAACACAAACACAAATAGGAGATACGAAACAAAATGAACAAGAATATTACAGCGATTCTTGGCGTGCTTGCGGCCGTGGCCAGCTTGTCCCTCGCGGACAGCGCTCCGGAAGCTTCCGCTCAAGATACCAAAAAGATGGTTCAAAATAACTTCGTTGAGACCGCCCAGAAGGGCATCAAGCTCAGCGGATACGTCGATGCCGGTTACAGCTACAATTTCACATCCACGGGGGGGGGATCGGTGGTGAACAGCCGGGTGTATGACGATTGCGCCCAAAAGGGTGACTTCAATTTGTATGCCGTGAAGATCGCACTTGAAAAAGCGATGACCACAGAAAACACAGCTCAGGCAGGGTTCCGTACGGATGTGATGATCGGTGAGGATGCAAAATACCTCGCGAATCCTCACGATCCAGCCAACACCAACGCAAGTCAGGATTCGAACTACCTGTTCCTTGAGCAGGCTTATGTTGCGATCCGTGCACCAGTGGGCAATGGTTGGGATTTCAAGGTAGGTAAGTTTGCTTCCATCATTGGATACGAAGTGATGGAGCGCCCCGCGAACATGAACATCACTTGGAGCATTCTCTATAACAACGTCCCCTTCTGGTACGAGGGTGTTCTCTCGACTTACAGGTTCGACGATTATCTGGACGGCAAGCTGGGTGTGGTCAACGGTTCCAACACAGATAACAACACCACCACTTCTGGTGGAAGCGATGGCGTCGCGGTCGTTGCCTCCCTCAACGTGACTGCCCCCGGCGGTAATGCGAACTGGAGCAACAATTTCCAGTACAGCACGGCGAGTGAAAATGACACAAAGATCGGGACGAACCAAAACTCGTTGCCTGTGAATACAGCATCAACCTCCACTGCGGGTACAGCGTGGACAGTCATGTACAACTCTTGGGGAAACTGGTCCCCGAAGTTTGCGGATAATAAGCTTCTTTTGGCTTTTGACACCCTTCTGGGGAATACGGCTGGAGCGAATCAAAATGATGGTGTTTCAGCGCAAAACTCTACTTGGTGGGCTGTGGCAAGTTATGCCAAGTATCAGTTCACCGACTGGTTTTCGTTGGCAAGCCGCTGTGAGTACTTTGGCGCAGACAACCTCAACAAATACAATTCTACCTTGGGCAACAACAATCCTGATTCTGGAACCAGCTGGTGGGAATATACGATCACCGCAGGATTTAACGTGGTCGACAACCTTCTCATCCGAGCAGAATACCGGTTGGATTGGGGCGATAATATTGTTGGCACTAACAGCGATTCTAACGCCGGTGCAGCCAACAGCAGTGGCCCGGCCCACTACGCTGGTGCTGAAGTTGTCTACAGCTTCTAAAGATTATTTAGAGCAAGACTCTTAAACAAAACCCCTGGGACCAGTGATTGGGTCCCGGGGGTTTTTGTTTTTACTCATCAACCGGTTTTCTTTTTCAGCCGGTAGGGCGGACCTGTCCCAGGCGTCCGTACCGCCCTAAGTGATTGATTTCCCCCTAGACATGAGACTTTGTCTCATCTAAAAAATTTATTTGATGTCCACACTTTCTCTTTTCAAACCCTCAAACCTTGCCAAAGATCTGCCTGCTGGATTGGTCGTTTTCCTTGTCGCGTTACCTCTCTGTCTTGGGATCTCTTTAGCTTCCAACGCCCCGCTCGCTGCCGGAATCATCGCTGGGATTGTGGGTGGTCTGGTGGTGGGGGCGCTGAGCGGCTCCAGCACCAGCGTTACGGGTCCTGCTGCCGGGTTAACTGCTGTGGTGGCGACTCAAATAGCTGAACTTGGCTCCTTTCAGGCATTTCTTGTCGCAGTCATCGTAGCCGGGGCGTTGCAGATCGTTTTTGGAATCCTCAAAGGCGGATTTCTCTCCTCCTTTTTCCCATCCAGCGTGGTGAAAGGTCTGCTGGCTGCAATCGGGATCATTATCATCTTAAAGCAGCTACCCCATCTGGTGGGATACGATGCGGATCCGGTAGGAGATACCGATTTTTGTCAGGCGGATCAAAAAAACACCTTCACTGGAATTTCTGCTGCGTTTCGAATGTTTCTTCCTGGTGCGGCAGCGATCGGGTTGCTCTCTGTCGGGCTTCTCATTTTCTGGGGCAAGGTACCCTGGCTGCAGAAATCCCCCGTTCCTGGGCCTTTGGTGGCTGTTTTATTTGGCACTGGTGCAAATCTTCTACTGACACAAATGGGTCATCCCTGGGCCATTGCGCCCACTCACTTGGTTCAAGTGCCAGTGGCCGATGGAGTCTCGGGTTTTCTGCAACTGTTTTGCTTTCCTGATTTTTCCGCCTTGGCCAAACCAGCGGTCTACGGGGCTGCAGTCACCTTGGCGGTGATTGCTAGCTTGGAGACCCTTTTGACGATTGAAGCGGTGGACAAGATCGATCCTCAACAGCGAAAGAGTCCAGCGAATCGGGAGCTGTTGGCTCAGGGGGCAGGGAATATGGTGAGTGGTTTTCTGGGGGGGTTACCGATGACCAGTGTGATTGTTCGTTCGGGTGCGAATTTGAATGCAGGAGCGCAAACAAAAATCTCCACTATTTTTCACGGGGTCTTGCTTCTCGGTTGTGTTGCACTGTTGCCCCGTTGGCTGAATCAAATTCCGCTGTGTGCCCTTGCGGCCATTCTGATTGTAACGGGTTACAAACTAGCGAGTCCGAAGGTGATAAAACAGATGTGGGACGAGGGGAAATACCAGTTCCTTCCGTTTGCCATCACGGTCATTGCGATTGTGGTCACCAATTTACTGACGGGGATTCTGATCGGCTTGGGGGTGAGCCTTCTCTTCATTCTTTACAGTAACTTTCGTAGGCCGATCCATCAGGTTCTGGAAAAACATCTTTCTGGAAACATAATGAGAATCGAGCTCGCGCCTCAGGTTAGTTTTTTTAATCGGGCGGCGCTTCAAAAATCTCTCTTCGATGTCCCTGCTGGAGGGACCATCCTGATTGATGCGCGGAATTCCGATTATATCGATCCGGATATCCTCGACCTTCTCGCCGATTTCAAAAATGTGACGGCCAAGGCGCACGGGGTGGAGTTTAAAACGATGGGACTGAAGGAGAAGTACAGCCGATTTGATGAGCAGGTTCCCTTTGCCGATTATTCGAGCAGGGAGTTGCAGAACTCGATCAAACCAGGGGAGGTTCTGGATCTCTTAAAGGCCGGACATCAACGTTTTCTGGATGGGCGACCTCTGGTTCGGGATTTGAGGCGACAGGCGGGAGCGACCGCAGCTGGGCAATTTCCCATCGCGGCAGTTTTGGGCTGTATCGATAGCCGGGCTCCGGTGGAGCATATCTTTGATCTGGGCTTGGGAGAGGCGTTTGTGGCGCGGATCGCCGGCAATGTGGCACGGGACAAGATGATCGGCAGCCTAGAGTTCGCTTGCGGGGTGGCTGGAGCCAAACTCCTGATGGTTTTGGGACATACATCGTGTGGGGCCGTGAAGGCCTCGGTGGAGCTCAAAGTGGCTGGTAAAACAGCGGCAGAAGCAACTGGATGTGACCACTTGGATGAGTTGGTTGGAATCATTCAAGGCTCGATCG
>Ga0209400_1002919_pt1 | contig 12707 bp, 18 predicted proteins | sample M_130807_EF_Meta_FD_187313 | JGI IMG/M metagenome (GOLD analysis project Ga0209400, IMG submission 187313) | Freshwater microbial communities from Lake Montjoie, Canada to study carbon cycling - M_130807_EF_MetaG (SPAdes) (version 2) | ecosystem: Environmental > Aquatic > Freshwater > Lake... | reverse complement strand
CATTACCTCCCACATATGCCCACCCCTACATACGAAAATTACGGTAAGCAGTGGTACGAGAAGAACAAAGACAAACATAAAGAAGCAACAGCCCGCAACAGAGCCATCAAGCGCGAAGAATGGAACCAATACAAAGCCACTCTAGCCTGTGCTCAATGCGGTCAGAATCACCCCGCGACATTAGATTTCCACCATCCTGACCCAAAACAAAAAGAAGGCACGGTGCAAAAATTCAGCTCCAACGGTCAGTTCAAACGTGCCTACGAAGAAGCAAACAAGTGCATTGTGCTCTGCGCTAACTGCCACCGTATCCACCACTACAACGAACGCATAAATAAAAAAGACCCCCCACCCCCTTGATTTATTTCCTAATATGTGTTTTAGTCGCGGCTAGAAACACCCCCCGTGGATGGAACCACGCATTTAAAAAATGCCACTAGTAGTTACGCCAGAATTAGGCATACCTTTGCCTATCAACACTACACCGGAAGAAATCGAAGACTTCCGAGAAAAGGCACGCGCGTTCTGCGAGACCGTGCAAGAACTAATTAAGAACGGCGCAGAAGTAGAAATCACGCCAGAAGACGAAGAAGACGCCGCCCAACTCTTCACCGAACAAAAGCCCCTGACCAAAAGAATCACGCCGGGCACGGTGCTTAAACTAGAAGCGCTTCTTTCTGCCTACGACCACGAGCTACTTAATGCTGCTCAACGCTTGCGCACGTTTGTAACCAACCGGCTTATTGAAGAAACTGAAAACGAGAAGCCTAGCGACCGCCTACGCGCCCTAGAACTGCTGGGTAAGATTTCTGATGTCGGTCTGTTCGCCGAGAAGGTGCAGATTGATATAACTCACCGCAAGTCCACCGACATCGAAGCAGAGATTTTGAAGAAGTTGGACAACTATATTGAAGCGGAAGTAGTACAAAAGCCGCTTGATTTGCTGGCACTAGATTTGGATGCAGAATTAGGGCTGAAGAATGACGCCTGAACTCGCCAAAAAGCTCAAATTAGCACTGCCGCTAATGCCAGAGCACGAACGACAAAACATTTTGGCGCTGCTTGAAGAGTACGAAGGCAAGAAAAAGACCGAAAAAGCCCAAGTAGAGTTCATGGAGTACGTGCATACCGTATGGCCTAGCTTCATTGACGGCGCACACCACAAGAAAATGGCCGCTGCGTTCGAGCGGGTGGCCCGAGGCGAGATTAAACGCCTTATCATCAACATGCCGCCACGGCACACTAAGTCAGAATTTGCGTCTTATCTGCTGCCATCGTGGTTTCTGGGTAATTTTCCCGGTAAAAAAGTCATTCAGACATCCCACACTGCTGAGCTGGCGGTTGGCTTTGGCCGGAAAGTCCGTAACTTGGTGGATAGCGATGTCTATAAAACAATCTTTTCTGATGTTTCTCTACAAGCTGACTCTAAGGCCGCTGGTCGCTGGGCTACTAACCGAGGCGGAGAGTACTTTGCTATTGGTGTGGGCGGTGCAGTTACTGGTAAAGGTGCTGACCTACTGATTATTGACGACCCGCACAGCGAACAAGAAGCAGCACTGTCCGAAACCAACCCCGAAATCTACGACAAAACCTACGAGTGGTACACATCTGGCCCTCGTCAGCGTCTGCAGCCGGGTGGTTCTATCGTAGTTGTGATGACACGATGGTCAAAGAAAGACCTCACAGGGCAAGTTTTGAAGGCCTCTGCTCAACGCAGTGGAGAAGAATGGGAAGTTATCGAGTTTCCGGCTTTGCTGCCGTCTGGGCGCCCCCTATGGCCTCAGTTTTGGTCTTTGAAGGAACTTGAAGCGCTAAAAGCCGAACTTCCGCACCCAAAATGGATGGCGCAGTACCAACAAGACCCTACCAGCGACGTAAGCGCAATTATTAAACGCGAATGGTGGCAGATTTGGGAAGACGAACGCCCGCCGCGCTGCGAATTTATTATCCAATCTTGGGATACTGCGTTCTTAAAGCACGAACGGGCCGACTATTCCGCCTGTACGACGTGGGGTGTCTTCTATAACAACGAAGATGAGAACGATGCCAACATTATCTTGCTAGACGCGTTCAAAAAGCGTATGGAGTTCCCAGAACTAAAAGAAACGGCGTACGAGTGTTACACCGAATGGGAACCAGACAGCCTGATTATCGAAGCAAAAGCGGCCGGCGCACCGTTGGTGTTTGAATTACGCGCCCGGGGCATACCGGTACAGGAGTTTACCCCGTCAAGAGGTAACGATAAAATCGCCAGACTTAACGCCGTAGCAGATATTTTTGCTTCTAGCAAGGTGTGGGTGCCTAATACTAATTGGGCGGAAGAATTAGTAGAAGAAGTTGCTTCGTTTCCATCAGGCGAACACGACGACATGGTGGATAGCATGACCCAAGCGCTGCTGCGCTTCCGTAGGGGTGGGTTTATCCGTCTAGATTCTGATTATAAAGACGAGATTCCGGGGTTTAAAAGTAGCCGCGAGAAGCGGTTTTACGCAATTTAAGGGCGCGACATGGCAATTGATAAGGCAATTAATCCGGCTCCGCAGGGGCTGACTGGTGACGAAACACTACAACCCGACCTCGAAATCCAAATCGAAGACCCGGAAAGTGTGACGCTTAGCGACGGCAGCATGGAAGTTACTATCGAGCCAGACACGGCAGCGGATGATGAATTTAACGCAAACCTCGCCGATGAGATGGACGAGGGCCAACTGACGCATCTTGCTGGGGAACTTCTGGCAGATTTTGATACAGATGTCGCGTCGCGTCGGGATTGGCTTGAGACTTACGTCGATGGCCTTGAGTTGCTGGGTATCCGCTTGGAAGACCGCACTGAACCGTGGCCCGGTGCATGCTCTGTGTATCACCCTCTGCTGGCAGAAGCCCTAGTTAAGTTCCAGTCGGAAACGATTATGGAGACCTTCCCCGCCGCAGGTCCGGTCAAGACCAAGATTCTCGGCAAGGAAACCCCGGAGAAAGCCGACGCCGCAGACCGCGTGCGTGAGGACATGAACTACCAGCTCACCGAGAATATGCCGGAGTATCGCCCTGAGCATGAGCGTCTTTTGTGGGGTCTGGGCCTTGCTGGCAACGCCTTCAAGAAAATTTATTATGACCCGTACCTTGGCCGTCAAGCGGCTGTCTACGTACCAGCAGAAGATATGTTGGTGCCGTATGGGGCATCAGACCTACGAACAGCAGAGCGCGTCACTCACGTCATGCGCAAAACATCTAATGAGATTCGTAAGCTTCAGGTGGCTGGGTTCTATCGAGATGTAGACCTTGGCGAGCCGGTGGCTGTGTTGGACGAAGTAGAGAAAAAGATTGCCGAGAAGATGGGCTTTCGCGCTACGTCCGATGAGCGGTTCAAGCTGCTTGAGATGCACGTAGATTTGATTCTTGCGGGCGACGAAGATACCGATGAGTCTGGTGAAGAGACCGGTGTGGCTCTGCCGTATGTGGTAACGATTGAGAAGGGCACCCAGACTATTCTGGCTATTCGCCGCAACTGGGACCCGGAAGACGAGACCAAACAGAAGCGTCAGCACTTTGTGCACTACGGCTATATCCCCGGCTTTGGCTTCTACAACCTCGGCCTAATCCACCTTATTGGCGCTTACGCCAAGTCGGGCACCATGCTGATTCGTCAGTTGGTGGATGCAGGCACTCTGTCTAACCTCCCCGGCGGCTTCAAGGCCCGTGGCCTGCGTATTAAAGGCGACGACACCCCGATTGCTCCGGCCGAGTTTAGAGATGTGGATGTGCCTAGCGGCACCATCCGGGACAACATCATGCCCCTGCCGTATAAAGAACCCAGCCAAGTTCTTATGGCGTTGATGAACCAGATTATCGAAGAAGGCCGTCGCTTTGCTAGTGCGGCTGATATGAAGGTCTCGGATATGTCGGCACAAGCCCCGGTGGGTACGACTCTGGCTATTCTTGAACGCACGCTGAAGATTATGTCGGCAGTGCAGGCGCGTATCCACTACGCGATGAAACAAGAATTTAAGCTGTTGGCCGCGATTATTCGTGATTATGCCCCGGAAGAGTACGACTTTGACCCGGAAGAAGGCGACCGCAAGGCTCGCAAAGACGACTACGACAACGTAGAAGTTATCCCGGTATCTGACCCAAATGCGGCGACTATGTCGCAAAAAGTCGTTCAAATGCAAGCAGTTATGCAGATGGCGGCAAACGCACCGCAGGTATACGACCAAAAAGAACTTAATCGCCAGATGTGCGAGGTGCTTGGGGTCAAAAACATCGACAAACTGATTCCGAAGAGCGAGGAACAAAAGCCCAAAGACCCGGTTACGGAGAACATGAACTTCCTGAATAGCACGCCGAACAAGGCATTTATCTATCAGGACCATGAGGCGCACATCCAAACGCACATGATGTTCATGCAAGATCCGAAGCTGTCGCAAATGGTTGGGCAGTCCCCGAACGCTCAGGGCATCCAAGCCGCAATCCAAGCGCATATTGCTGAGCACCTAGCCTTTGCCTATCGGACGCAAATCGAAGAGCAACTGGGTGTACCACTGCCGCCGCCGGATGAAGAACTGCCGGAAGATGTTGAAGTGGACCTGTCCCGCTTGATTGCCCAAGCCGCTCAAAAGCTCAACCAGAAGAACACCGCCGAAGCCCAGCAAGCACAAGCGCAACAACAACAGCAAGACCCGCTCGTCCAGATTCAGCAGAAAGAACTGGAGATTAAAGAGCGCGAGCAGACGATGAAAGAACAGAAGGCGATGGCCGATGTGCAGATTGAACAACAACGCTTGGAGATTGAGCGTGAGCGCATCGCATCACAAGAACGCCAGAAGGGTATTGACGTTGGTCTGAAGGCAGCTACGGACGCACAGAAGTTGGCAGCGTCGCAACGTAGCGAGGGCATGCGCATGGGGTTGGAAGCAAGTAAGCATGAGAAACAGCTTGCCCACCAGAAGGAACAATCGACGAACCAGATGGAGCACCAGTCGTTGCAGTCTCGCATTCAGGCATATAACCAAGCAGGTAATAAGTCTGAGAAAAAACCCACCGACCAGAATAAAGGTGAGTAATGGACGCGATTGAGTTTTTGATTTCCAAGCTTAACGAAGAGCAGAAAGCTATTAGCGAGAGCTTGGTCGAAGGAAACGCAAAAGATTTTGCGCACTATCAGTATTTGTGTGGTCAGTCTCGGGGTCTGCTGATTGCACAATCGATTATCAAAGACCTCGCATCAACTTTGGAGCAAGACGATGACTGAAGAAGTCACGCAAAACGAAGGCCAAATGCCTACGCAACTTCCCGAGCCGAAAGGCTATCGCATGCTGTGCGCCATCCCTGATGTTGGCGATACGTTTGAAAATGGTCTGCTTAAAGCAGATAAGACCAAAGAGATTGAATCAACCTCTACGGTAGTCCTGTTTGTTTTGAAAATGGGCGACATGTGCTTTAAAGACGAAAGTCGTTTCCCCACCGGACCTTGGTGTAAGGAAGGCGATTTTGTTCTTACCCGAGCATATGCCGGCACCCGCATTAAGATTCATGGACGTGAGTTCCGGATTATTAACGATGATTCGGTAGAGGCCGTTGTGGATGACCCGCGTGGGTATTCACGCGCATAAGGAGAAGAGAATGGCGGGACAAGAGAATAGTATGGAAATGGTCGAATACGAGTTTCCTGACGAGCAAGAAAATGCGGCTGGAGATGCAGCCAGCCAAGATGAAGACCCTTACGAGATTGAGGACGACACCCCTGAGGAAGACCGCGGCCGCGAGCCGCTACCCCAAGAGGTAGTGGACGACCTCGAAAAAGATGAACTAAACGATTATTCCGAGCGCGTACGCACTCGCATGTCGCAGCTTAAAAAGGTTTGGCATGATGAACGCCGAGCCAAAGAAGCAACGCTGCGCGAGCGGGAAGAAGCTCTGCGGGTAGCCCAGCAAATCATGGAGGAGAATAAAAAGCTCCGAGCAACGCTGTCGTCTGGCGAAGAAATGCTCATGAGCACCATGAAAGAATCTGCGGAACGCGAGTTTGAAATCGCTAAACGTGAATATCGTGACGCATACGACGCCGGGGATACTGAAAAAGTTATCCAAGCACAAGAGCGTTTGACTAGCGCTCAAATGAAAGTACAGCAGGTTACGGGGTATAAACCCGTATATGTATCTAAACAATCGCCTGTACAAAATGAAGAAAATGTAGTAAATACAGAATCACAACGGCTCCAAGTTCGTCAGCCGGACCATAAAGCGGTTTTGTGGCAAGAGCAAAACCCTTGGTTTGGAAATGACGAAGAAATGACCAGCTTGGCTTTGGGGCTGCACGAAAAGCTGGTTAAAAATGGCGTAGACCCTAGGTCTGACGACTACTACCGTCGTATTAATAATACGATGCGCAAAAGATTCCCCGAGTATTTTGGGGATAGTACGCAGGAAGAGGCTAAAACCACTCCTCGCGCAAAGCCGTCCACAGTAGTTGCACCGGCAACGCGTAGCACCGCGCCCAAGAAGATTGTGCTAACCAAGACGCAAGTTAATCTTGCTAAAAAGCTTGGACTTACCCCGGAGCAATATGCTCGTGAACTGATTAAGATGGAGAATGCAAATGGCTGAAAATCGTCTCGCACGTGAATTGGAAACTACTGAAACCTATCGGCGTCCTGAAGCATGGAAGCCGCCCGAGCTTCTTCCGGAAATTAAGCAGCAGCCGGGTTGGTCATATCGGTGGATTCGTACAAGCATGGTGGGTCAATCTGACGCCCGCAATGTCTCCTCTAAAATGCGTGAAGGCTGGGAACCGGTCAAACTGACGGACCACCCCGAAATGCAATTCTTCGTAGACGCCGAAAGTAAGTTCAAGGACTTTATTGAAATCGGTGGACTACTCCTCTGTAAAACCCCGAAGGAGTTTGTGGACCAGCGCAACAGCCACTATGCGGCACAAGCGCAAGCCCAAACCGACGCGGTCGATAACAGCTTTATGAAAGAGAACGATGCTCGCATGCCGCTCTTCCGTGAACGCAAATCGACTACTTCCTTTGGAAAAGGCAAGTAACTTTTAATTAGGAGCAAGAATATGGCATACCCGACTGTTTCTGCCCCGTACGGCCTAAAGCCTATCAACCTCGTTGGTGGCCTGCCGTTCGCTGGTGCAACTCGTCAATTCGCCATCACTACCACTTCGGTTTCGTACGGCACCAACATTTTCAACGGTGACATCGTTACGCTTACCGCTACCGGTACTGTGGCAAAGTCGAACATCCAAGACGAAGCTAGCCCGGTCGCCGGTCTGGTTGGCGTTTTCCTCGGCTGTTCGTACACCAACCCCTCGACCAAGCAAAAGCTGTTCTCGCAATATTGGCCGGGCCTGTCGGGCGTTACCGACGCTACCGCCTACGTTTCTGATGACCCGAACGCTCTGTATAAGGTTGTTCTGGTTGCTGGCGACGTTGAAGATAGCGCTAACGCACTCACCCCGGCTTATCTGGGTCTGACCGTTATCGGTAGCAACGTCACCGTTGTGCAAAACACCGGCTCGACCACCACTGGTAACTCGAAGATTGGTGTGTACACCCCGGGCGGCGCTGGTACTGCTAGCACCCCGATGCGCGTCATCGACGTTGTGCCGGACACCGCTAACTCGTCTGGTAACTTCACGGAGTTGGTCGTCAAGTTCAACGCCGGTTATCACTCGTATAACAACGCCACCGGCATCTAAGGAGATAAATCATGGCAATTTCTCGTGCCCAGCTACTCAAAGAACTCCTGCCCGGCCTGAACGCGCTGTTTGGTCTGGAGTACAACAAATACGGTGAAGAGCATAAAGAAATCTACGAAACCGAAACCTCGGAACGTAGCTTTGAAGAAGAAACCAAGCTGTCCGGTTTCTCGGCTGCTCCGGTCAAGAACGAAGGCGCTGCAATCGCATACGACAACGCGCAAGAAGCTTGGACCGCCCGATACAACCACGAAACCATCGCTCTTGGCTTCTCGCTGACTGAAGAAGCAGTGGAAGATAACCTGTACGACACCCTGTCGGCTCGTTATACCAAGGCTCTGGCTCGTGCTATGGCTTACACCAAGCAAGTTAAGGCTGCTAACGTTCTGAACAACGGCTTCTCGGCTACCTACCCGGGTGGTGATGGCGTCCAACTGTTCAACACCGCGCACCCGCTTGTCTCTGGTGGCACCAACAGCAACACCCCGGCCGTCGCCGCTGACCTGAACGAAACCTCGCTGGAAAACGCTGTGATTCAAATCGCTGCGTGGACTGACGAACGTGGTCTGCTGATTGCCGCTAAGCCGCGTAAGCTGATTGTTCCGCCGGCACTGATGTTCGTCGCTACCCGTTTGCTGGAAACCCAACTGCGTGTTGGTACCAACGACAACGACATCAACGCCATCATGAACAACGGCTCGATTCCGGAAGGCTACACCGTTAACCACTTCCTGACCGACACCAACGCTTGGTTCCTGACCACGGATGTGCCGAATGGTATGAAGCATTTCGTTCGTACCCCGCTGGCTACGTCAATGGACGGGGATTTTGACACAGGCAACGTTCGCTACAAGGCTCGTGAGCGCTACAGCTTCGGCTGGTCTGACCCGCTGGGCATGTTCGGTTCGCCGGGCGCCTAAGAAAAACCTAGCGTTTTCAAGGGTTTCAAAGGGGGCTTCGGCCCCCTTTGTTTTAGGGGTTGTGTTACAAGGGAAGAGAGTGTTATAGTAGCCCCACATCAACTTTCTTGAGGGTTATAACAATGGCAGTCATCTATCGCATCACTAACATGACCAACGGCCACTATTACATTGGCAGCGCGGAATCCTTTGCACGCCGGGAATGGCAGCACAAGTATGAACTAAAAAAGGGGGCGCACAAAAACCCGCGCCTGCAGGCAGCGTGGAACAAGTACGGTGCCGATATGTTTGTGTTTGAAATAGTTGAGGAAGTACCCGATGACCGTGCAACATTCGATATAGAGAACACATATTTGATGAAATGCGTCGGCCAGCCTGACTGCTACAACATCAACACAGATGCTTTTGCCCCTAGGCTTGGAATACCCCATACAGAAGAATCAAAAGCGAAAACAAGCGCCAGCCGCAAGGGTAAAGCCGCAGGAGACCAACATTACCGCTATGGCAAAACACTTTCAGAAGATGTGAAAGCGAAGATTGGCGCTGCACAAAAAGGCAAGCCCAAAGCAGCAGGCCGCAAAGTATCTGAAGAAGGGCGCGCGAAAATACGTGCCAACATAGAAGCCGGCCGTAGTCATAAACACTGGACCGGTCGCAAACACACAGAAGAGTCTAAAGCCAAGATGAGCAAAACAGTATTTGCAATGCCTGATGGTATTTTGTTTCCAAGCCTTACTGCTGTACTGGAGCACTACGAAATAAAGATGCCTACCCTAAGGCGCGCACTAGAGTCTGGCAAACCAATATCAAAAGGCAAACTAGCTGGGTACTCGTTCATCTACGGGGGCGTAAACCCACAATTCACACTAACCGACAAGATACTTGCCAAGTCCAACAAACACGATTAATATTGCACTGCAGCATTTTTTAACTCAACGGAGATTTTTATGGATTACCAAACTGTTTTTGCCCAGTGGTCGGCTGCTTGCCGCGATATCGTTGCTACGCAATTTGGCTATGCTATGGACGCGTGGAAAAACGCCGAAACCAAGATGCAAGCCAAGCCGGACTGGATGTCGTTCTGGAAGAAGTAAGCAAAGGCCCTTCGGGGCCTTTTTATTTGATTGCATATATTTTGGTATGGTGTTATAAACCGATTTACTAGGAATTTTAGCCCCACCGACTGACCTAGCAGACTTTGTAGAGACGGTGCGGCGATGTGCTACAACACGAGGAATATTATGGCTCTGTCTACTACTCAATCTATTTGGCGCTCAAGCGGCGGCGACCAAACCCGCACTGCTTATTGTGGCTCGGGCGTTATGGCTGCTCAATTCTATATCGCTGACGCTTCGGTTGCTACGGCTACCAACGTTACTGTTTCTTCGGCTGCTGGTGCTCCGGCGCTGATTCTGCCGGCTGGTGCTGTTGTTCTGTCGGTTAGCATCAATGATGCTGGCGCAGGCTCTATCGACCTCGGCACTCGTGGCTACGTAAGCGGCACTGTTGCTGCTACGGCTATTGCTAACAACCTTAGCGTGGCTTCTGTCGGTACTACCAGCGTCGGTTCGGTGGTTACTGGCACGCCTGTTTCGGCGTTGTCGTATGTCACCGTGACTATCGATACTTTGGGTTCGGGTACTGTCGGCGGCTACATTACGTACTTCGTCCAAGACCCGCTGGTCGGCCAACAGAACGTCTAATCGGGGGCCATTATGGCTAACTTGATGGGTGTCCCGTCGTCGGAAGGGCAAACTCTTTCTGGCGGGTTGTATACCCCGCCGGCTTCTGCTGCTTAATAGGGGCGCGTCATGACGATGCAAACTGATGTTAAGTCGGCGCACCTTAGCGCGGCTGGCTCTTACTACGCAGCTCCAACACGGCTAAAGGGTATTGTTGTATCCCCAAAAATAAGCACGGCGGTAACATTTGAAATCCGAAACGGTAGCGCCACAGCCGCCGTTCTCTACACGATGGACATAGCTGGCAACAGTAATCCAAACACGTTTTATGTCATAGTCCCCGGTGAAGGTATTTTGGCTAATACAGGTTTGTATTTAACGTTTAGTGTGGGTTCCGTAACTGGAATTACGGTGTTCTATGGCTAAGACCCCGGCTTGGACGCGTAAGGAAGGTAAGAACCCTAAAGGTGGTTTGAACGCCAAGGGCCGTGCCTCTTATAACGCTGCTAATCCGGGCAAGCCGGGCTTGAAACCGCCGGCGCCTAACCCTAAAACAAAGAAGGACGCAGCTCGCCGTAAATCGTTCTGTGCTCGTATGTCCGGTATGCCGGGGGCGATGAAGGACGAAAAAGGCAAGCCGACTAGAAAAGCTCTGTCCTTAAAAGCTTGGAAGTGTTGAAATTATGCCTAGCGTAAGTAAAAAGCAACATAACCTGATGGCAGCGGTGGCTCATAACCCGAAGTTTGCCAAGAAGGTCGGTATCCCCCAAAGTGTGGGGGAAGAATTTAACAAAGCCGATAAAGGCAAACAATTTAAACGAGGTGGTGAAATGGCTGAATCCAAGAAGATGGTTAAGAAGGAAGTTGCTTTTATGAAGGCTAAGGGCGCTCCGAAGTCGATGCTGAAGCACGAGAAAGCTGAAGCCGGCATGAAAAAAGGCGGTATGGCTAAGTCCTGCATGAAAGAAGGCGGTAAGGTTGCTGGCATGAAGGCTGGTGGCGTTGAGAAGGACTTGCCGACCGCTAAGGATTTGGGTTCGATGAACATGAAGAAGGGCGGCCGAGTGAAGTGTATGGCCGGTGGCGGTTATGTCCGCGCTGCTGACGGTGTTACCAAAAAAGGTAAGACCAAGGGCAAAATCATCTAAGGCGTAATCATGGCCGACAGCAAAAAGATTGAGACCGAGTACGAAGAAGGCTACCGCAAGGGTAAAGATACGTACAAAGACCGTGAAGGCAGCAAGTTAGAAAAGTTGTTCACGGAAAACGTATCTGACCCCTTGGACAAAGCTATCTTTGGTAGTAAAGACAAAGAGTATGTCGAGGGCTATAAGAAGGCCCGCAAGGAAAAGCTCGGCTTTAAGAAAGGCGGCGCGGTTAAGTCTTCGGCTTCCCGCCGTGCTGACGGCTGTGCAGTTCGTGGCAAAACCCGTGGGAAAATGCTGTGAGACCGAGTCGGGGTATGGGTTGTATCAAACCTTCCAAGATGCCGAAGGCTAAGACCATTCAGCGCAAGGACAACCCCAACGAAGTAACTCAGTATAAGAAGGGCGGGCTAAGCAAAGTCAACGAAGCTGGTAATTACACCAAGCCAAGCATGCGCAAGTCGTTGTTTAATAGCATCAAAGCTGGTGGTAAAGGCGGCGCACCGGGGCAATGGTCGGCTCGTAAAGCACAGATGCTGGCCCTGCAGTACAAAAAGCGTGGCGGCGGGTATAAGGACTAGCATGAAAAAGCCCCAGCAAAGCCTCAAGGCTTGGACGGAGCAGAAGTGGAGAACTAAAAGTGGTAAGCCGTCAACGCAAGGACCAAAAGCAACCGGAGAACGATATCTTCCGGAAGCGGCAATTAAGTCGCTATCTCCGTCAGAATATGCTGCAACGACTAGAGCGAAGAGAGCGGGAAAAAGAGCAGGAAAGCAATTCGTAGCACAACCAAAAAGTATCTCTAAAAAGACCAAATCTTTTAGAAACGCGGGAAAATAAATGGACTACGAGCGGTATCGGGACGAGGACGGAACCATGCCTGAATGGGCGGTAAAGTTCAAAGAGTGTGAGAAGTATATTAGTGACGCGTTGGAATACTGTAACGGGACGCATGACTTACAAGATGTAGCAGACCAGATTTTCAAAGGCGAGCTGCAGTTATGGCCGGCCAGAGAAACAGCGCTAGTCTCGCAGCTCATTATCTACCCCAAAAGAAAATCGATTCATATTTTTCTAGCAGGTGGCAATATTGATGAAATTATCAATATGGAAGAGTCTGTGTTTAGTTGGGCTAGAGCGCAGGGCTGCGATATGCTTACGTTTTCTGGCCGGATTGGTTGGAGTAGAAGCAAGCTTAAAAATCGTGGGTACAAGCCAGACAACATGATGATTTTAAAGGATTTGTAATATG
>Ga0209400_1002918_pt1:5000-12708 | contig 12708 bp, 9 predicted proteins | sample M_130807_EF_Meta_FD_187313 | JGI IMG/M metagenome (GOLD analysis project Ga0209400, IMG submission 187313) | Freshwater microbial communities from Lake Montjoie, Canada to study carbon cycling - M_130807_EF_MetaG (SPAdes) (version 2) | ecosystem: Environmental > Aquatic > Freshwater >... | reverse complement strand
TTAATGGATAAAGTTCTTTCCATTTATAAATTCGTTTTAACCAAGATTTTGTTTGAGTAATATCAATTGAAGTCTTTTTACGTAATACTTTTAAAATTTGTAGTAAAATTTTTCTATTATCACCAATAATTGCTAATTGAGGACATCTATTTTTCGAAATTTCAGCCGGATCAATATCTAAATGAATCACTTCTGCATCACATGCAAACTCATCTAATTTTCCGGTTACTCTATCATCAAATCTTGCCCCTAATGCAATTAATAAATCACATTCACTAACAGCAAAATTTGCATAGGCACTTCCATGCATTCCTAACATCCCCAGTGAAAGTTGATCTTTTTCATTATAAGAACCTTTACCCATTAATGTAGTAGTAACTGGAATCTGAAATATTTTCGCGATTTGTTGTAAACTTTTGAAGCCATTTGCACGAATTAACCCTCCTCCGATATAGAACAATGGTTGATAAGATTCTACAAAAGAATTAATTAATTTATTAATGTTGGTTAACGTTGTTAAATGTTCAGTACGATAATTATTCTTTTTAAATAATTTGAAGAGCTTAGTGTAAGAATATTGTTGTGTTTCTTCAAGTCCTACATCTTTTGGGATATCAATTAAAATTGGACCTGGACGGCCATTTTGTGCAAGGAAAAAAGCTTCAGAAATAATTTCTGGTAATAAACTTGTATCTCGTACTGTATAAGAATGTTTTACAATTGGTAGAGTGATTCCAAAAATATCTGTTTCTTGGAATGCGTCAGTACCAATAAATGTTCTTCCCACTTGACCAGTAATAATAACCATTGGAATGGAATCCATTCGCGCATTCGCAATACCTGTAACTAAATTTGTTGCACCAGGTCCTGAGGTTGCAAAACATACTCCGACTTTATTGGTAGTTCTTGCATAAGAATCTGCTGCATGAGCTGCAGTTTGTTCATGACGTACAAGAATGTGTTTGATTAATTTTGCTTTTTCCCAATGATAAAGTTCATCATAAATGGGAAGAATTGCACCTCCAGGGTAGCCAAATATATGCTCAACACCATTTTGTATTAAACTGTCAATTAATATATAAGCACCCGTTCTTAAACAATTATTTTTTAGATTCATAAGTCTTAGTAAACATGTTACAATTATTATAAAAAAAGTAAGGAAATATGTAAATCGGTTGTGTTTTATTTTAAAAAGGAAAGAGTGAGATTCGAACTCACGGAACCCTTGAGGCTCATCTGATTTCAAGTCAGACGCAATCGACCACTCTGCCATCTTTCCGAAAGTCTAGATATAGTTGTTATCTAGACTTTATTTATTGATTATGATTCAAACGAAGGATTTCCAGTAAATTTAATTGATCCTGGATTTGGATTTTTTCCAATTGAGAATTCGCGTTTTCCAACAGCAACTCTTCCTTCATTTACTTTTTCTGGAAAAACACCATCTTTTGGATGAATAAATTGAACTTCTCCACTTGGTAGTAATCTAAAAATACGATAGTCATTAATTTTGAAATCTGTACGTAGTTGCTTACCTAATGCTAAACATTGCTCTTTTCTAGCAAAATAAACTAAATTAGGTCCTTGTTTCATGATTGCAGCTCCTCCAGTAGGCATTTCAAAAATGTTTTCTTCTACTGTTGGTTTCTTTTTATCATTTACCCAAGTCATAACATATTTTTCTTCTGTTTCAGCAGCTTGTAACCAACCACCCGTGCTTCCTCCAAATTCTGGAAAATATTTTGTTTCGTCTTGTGACATTTTCTGTTTACGTATTGATAGTAAGGAGTATCTTTAATTCATTCTTCTTCCGTGATTTTGTTGATTTTAGCGGAGAATGGATTCGAACCATTGACCTTCGGGTTATGAGCCCGACGAGCTACCGAGCTGCTCTACCCCGCCACTCAATATCTAAATATTATATATAGATTTAAAAAAAAAATAAATTTATCTATTTTCAAGGAACGTGAAAGCAAGAAGAATAATAAATGTAAAAAATAAAAAAAATCTTATATTTCGAATTAAAATAGGTTGAATAATTTGAGTACTAATTAATTTATCATTTTTAATTAATGAAATTGGTTTTTCCCAAATTTCACTTGTATACCAGGATCCTTCTTCATAAATGAGTCTACTTGTATTGAATCGACTATCCACTTGTTTCCAGTTAATTATTACATAACAAAGCAGAATAGATAAACAGATTAAACTAAAAATGGAAGTTATTTGAATTGTTTCAATAATTTGATTAATGGATTCAGCACCATCAAATGTAAATGTTAAACAGATTAAAAATAAGATAAAAAAACCACGGATTAACGTCCATAAATATTCTTTTTTTGTTAGTGTAATCCAATTTGTCAAACTATTTTCTTTTAATGAAATATATTCATTGATGGGCTTTTGTTCTTCGGGAATAGGACAAAGTAAAAAAATTTTAATGTTAAAATTCATAAAAATTCACAGTTTCAATTAAGATTACCGAATAGTTACAGAGCAAACTATTAACTATCCGTAATCTTTGTTCTTAGTAATAACAGAATTAATTGAATAATTAAACAAACCCAAGTTACTTTTTCTAATGGATTAGAAGAAGATTTGGAATTCTGTTTGGTTAAACTATCTTTTGTTGTTTCATTTTGATTTAAAATTAAACCAATTAAAACAATACTATTTCCTATTAAAATGAGAGTTAAGGGATTCTCTGTTCCAATCACTTTTAACCTCTATTTTTATTTATATTTTTAAAAATTATGTATTGGCTTGTACTTGTAAAAAAGCAAACCCTAATCCTAAACCTAATAAAGTAATTACAAAACAAACAGCGGCAACGCTAACAATTTCTCCACCCATATTTTTCTTTTTTAATTTTTAGAAATTTATATTTTTAGAAACCGTTTCTTCCCCAAACTACCAAAGCTAAAGAAAAAGAAAAGATTAACATTAAAGAAGCCCAACCTAAACTAATTACATCGATCATAATTACTTAAAAAATTTAATTTCTGTACTTTTCTTTATTATAACTTTAAGAAAAATAAATTAACAGTCACAAGTAAAAAATTAAATTAATTTCCTCCTTATTACTGTTATAATAACTGGTAATTATAATAAATATAAAGAAAATTTTTTTATGGTAACTGAATTAAACATTTATATTTCTCTTTTATTAGCTTTTCTTCTTCTTACTTTTTCAATTCGTTTAGGTATTTCTTTATACCAATCTAATTAGAAAGATTTTTTCTTTTTTATTTTATATTTGGTAAATAGAAACAAAATATGTCAACAGTTAAAAATTTAAATAATTTTCCATTTGCAGCCATTATTGGACAAGAGGAAATGAAGTTAGCATTACAATTAAATGTAATTGACCCAAAAATTGGTGGGGTTATGATTATGGGAGATCGTGGAACTGGAAAGTCAACAACGATTCGAGCATTAGCTGATCTTCTTCCTGACATTACAATTATTAAAAATGACCCTTTCAATACCGATCCAAAAGGATTAACAGCAAGCTACGAAACTGAAGAAATTAAAATTCCGATGGTTGAATTACCATTAGGAGCAACTGAAGATCGAGTTTGTGGGACAATCAACTTAAAAGAAGTTTTATCAGGTGGAAGTAGTACATTTGAACCCGGCTTATTAGCACGTGCAAACCGAGGACTTTTATACGTAGATGAAATTAATCTTTTAGATGACCATTTAGTTGACGTTTTATTAGATTCAGCAGCTTCAGGATGGAATACGGTGGAACGTGAAGGAATTTCAATTAAACATCCAGCTAAATTTATTTTAATCGGTTCAGGAAACCCGGAAGAAGGAGAACTTCGTCCACAATTACTAGATCGTTTTGGTATGCATGCTGAAATTCGAACAATTCGTGATCCCAAATTACGTGTAAAAATTGTTGAAGAAAGAATCAGTTTTGATCAATCTCCACAAACTTGGTTTGATAAATATGAGAATGAGCAAATCAATATTCAAAATCGTATTATTTCTGCTCAAAATTCATTAAGCAAAGTTACAATCAGTAAAGAATTCCAATTACAAATTTCTCAACTTTGTAGTGAATTAGAAATTGAAGGGTTACGTGGTGATATCGTGTCAACTCGTGCTGCAAAGGCTTTAGCTGCTTTTGAAACACGTACGGAAGTAACTTTAAGTGATATTGAACGTACAATTACTTTATGTTTACGTCATCGTCTACGCCGTGATCCAATGGAATCAATTAATTCAGGTGAAAAAATTGATGCCGCTTTCAAAAAACTATTCCTTGATACAAAAGTATAAATGAGCTCAGTAGGATTCGAACCTACATTAGAAACTTAGAAGGTTTCCGTCCTAATCCCTTAGACGATGAGCCCAATTTAAAAAATATATAGGCGGTACTGGGCTTGAACCAGCGACCCTCTGCTTGTAAGGCAGATGCTCTACCACTGAGCTAACCGCCTCTATAAAACAATTATAATAAAATTTACCCGAAAGGGTTAGTTTATAATCGATTTTATAATCAGCTTAAAATTTTTTCCAAGCAGTTTGTAATACATATGCCGCAATTTTTTCAATTTCGTCTTCTGTTAATCTACCTCCAAAAGCAGGCATTCCATTTTTGCCATTTAAAATTTGATAACTGATTGCAGAAATAGAATCCATCCCATTTTCTTTTAATGTTTCTTTTGCTAAATTTTTTTCAGGAATAATAATATTATTTCCGTCCAAATGACAAGCACTACAATTTTTTGAAAAAAGTTTTTCTCCACTTTCTAGTGCTTTCACATCAGAAAAATGGGTTGTTGTCACAAATACGATTAAAAAGAAGGAAATTAGAAATTGTCGGATCCATGTTTTTTTCATAATTTTCAAAATCATTTTATTAAAATTAAAAGCAAGAAAACTTGCTTTTAATTTTACGTTCCTAAATTAGTCAATTGGTTTTAATTGTAAAGTAGGTTCTGTTTCACGGTTAATACCTTTTTCAAATCCAGCAGCTGCAGCACGTGCACGTCCTGAATGCCACCAGTGTCCTACTAATAAGAAGAAACCTAAGAACCAGTGAGAACATGTTAACCAAGAGCGAGGTGAAACATAGTTAACAGAGTTAATTTCTGTTGCAACACCACCTACTGAGTTTAATGATCCTAAAGGAGCATGTGTCATATATTCAGCAGCACGACGTTCTTGCCATGGTTGAATATCATTTCTAATTTTGTTAATGTCTAATCCGTTTGGACCACGTAATGGTTCAACCCATGGTGCTCTCATATCCCAGAAACGCATAGTTTCACCACCAAAAATGATTTCTCCACTTGGAGAACGCATTAAATATTTCCCTAATCCAGTTGGACCTTGTGCAGAAGCAACATTTGCTCCTAAACGTTGGTCACGAACTAAGAATGTGAAAGCTTGTGCTTGTGAAGCTTCTGGACCTGTAGGACCAAAGAATTCACTTGGATAAGCAGTGTTGTTATACCATACAAAAACAGATGCAGATAATCCCATTACAGATAATGCAGCTAAACTGTATGATAAGTATGCTTCACCAGACCAAACAAATGCTCTTCTTGCCCAAGCAAATGGTTTTGTTAAGATATGCCAGATTCCACCAACTAAGCAAAGTGCACCTACCCAAATATGACCACCAACTAAATCTTCCATGTTGTTAATTGAAACAATCCAACCGTCTCCACCAAATGGAGATTTGAATACATATCCAAAAATAACAAGAGGATTTAATGTAGGGTTTTTGATTAAACGTACATCTCCACCACCTGGTGACCATGTATCATAAACTCCTCCAACATACATTGCTTTGATAACTAATAAGAAAGCACCAATTCCTAGTAAACATAAATGAATACCTAAGATTGTTGTCATTTTATTTTTATCACGCCAATCGTATCCGAATAACGGAGCATTTGTTTCTAAAGTATCAGGACCAAATAAAGAATGGTAAATACCACCAAATCCTAATACAGCAGAAGAAATTAAATGTAAAACACCTACAACGAAGTAAGGGTAAACATCAGTAACTTCTCCACCTGGACCTACACCCCAACCTAATGTTGCTAAATGTGGTAAAAGAATAAACCCTTGATCGTATAACGGTTTTTCAGGAATAAAATGAGATACTTCAAATAATGTCATTGCTCCACACCAGAATACCATTAATCCTGCATGCGCTACGTGAGCACCAAGAAGTTTTCCAGAAAGGTTAATTAATCTTGCATTTCCAGCCCACCATGCGAATCCTGTAGATTCTAGTGTTTTATTAGTCGTAATTTCTAAATCATTAAAGCGCGTTTCCACGTGGTAATACCTCCTCTGGGAATATATAATTTTCGTGCGGTTGATCTTGTGATGCCATCCATAATCTGATACCTTCATTTAAAAGAATATTCTTTGTATAGAAAGTTTCGAATTCTGGATCTTCAGCTGCTCTTAATTCTTGGGAAACAAAGTCATAAGCACGTAAGTTTAAAGCTAAACCAACCATACCTACAGCACTAGCCCAAAGACCTGTTACAGGAACAAATAACATAAAGAAATGTAACCAGCGTTTGTTAGAGAATGCAACACCAAAGATTTGTGACCAGAATCTGTTAGCTGTTACCATTGAATAAGTTTCTTCAGATTGTGTTGGTGTAAATGCACGGAATGTGTTAGCAGCATCACCATCTTCAAATAACGTATTTTCAACAGTTGCACCGTGAATAGCACAAAGTAATGCACCTCCTAAAATACCAGCAACTCCCATCATGTGGAATGGGTTTAATGTCCAGTTATGGAATCCTTGTAAGAATAAAAGGAAACGGAAGATTGAAGCAACACCGAAGCTTGGTGCAAAGAACCAGCTAGCTTGTCCTAAAGGATATAATAAGAATACAGACGTAAAGATAGCAATTGGACCTGTAAATGCTAACGCGTTATAAGGACGAATACCTACTAAACGAGCAATTTCAAATTGGCGTAAACAGAAACCAATTAATCCAAAAGCACCGTGTAAAGCTACGAATGCCCATAGTCCACCAATTTTACACCATAATGTAAAATTACCTTGTGCTTCAGGACCCCATAATAATAATAAAGAATGTCCCATACTGTTTGCTGGAGATGATACTGAAGCAGTTAAGAAGTTACACCCTTCTAAGAATGAACTTGCTAAACCGTGTGTGTACCAAGAAGTTACAAATGTAATTCCTGTTAACCATCCACCTAATGCTAAATATGAACATGGGAATAAAAGTAATCCTGACCATCCGATAAATACGAAACGGTCGCGTTTTAACCAGTCATCAACTAGGGTAAATATCCCATCGTTTTTGGCTTTAACTTGTCCAATAGAAATTGTCATGTTTTAATTTTTTTCTACTTAATTGAATTTGAATAAAATAACTCTCGATTTAGCTTATCTTTTTTGATTGGCTTTATGTCGACACTCATTTATGAAATTAAAGTTCATACTATTTTAAATGAGAGTTATTTTTTCCTCAGTCTGTCTTACTTTTTTCTTTCTTTTTCTAAAAAAAATTTAGCGGTTCAAAGAAATGTGTTCTAACTAACTATTATATAATAACTTGTAAGTTAAAACACTTATGTCATTTTTTAAAAAGATTCGGAAGAATTATCTTGTTTATTTAATTCATCTAAAGGAAGATCTTTTATCATCGGAATTTTTTGAATTATGTTCATGTAAACTAAAAAATAAACT
>Ga0209400_1002917_pt1 | contig 12715 bp, 11 predicted proteins | sample M_130807_EF_Meta_FD_187313 | JGI IMG/M metagenome (GOLD analysis project Ga0209400, IMG submission 187313) | Freshwater microbial communities from Lake Montjoie, Canada to study carbon cycling - M_130807_EF_MetaG (SPAdes) (version 2) | ecosystem: Environmental > Aquatic > Freshwater > Lake... | reverse complement strand
ATCACAACGCATTCGCTTGGCCAGCCAAATTGGCTCGGGCCTCACTGGTGTGATGTACGTGTTGGACGAGCCCAGCATTGGTCTGCACCAACGCGACAATGATCGCCTCATTGGCACTCTGAAACATTTGCGCGACATTGGCAACAGTGTGCTGGTGGTCGAGCACGACGAAGACATGATTCGCATTGCCGACCATGTGATTGACATGGGGCCAGGTGCTGGCGTGCATGGCGGACGCGTGATGGCGCAAGGTACTTGCGCCGATATTTTATTAGCGCCCGATTCATTGACCGGTCAATATTTGTCGGGCCGCAAAGCCATTGAAGTGCCGACCAAGCGCCATGCGCCAGGCAAAGACTTTATTGAAATTGTGGGGGCACAAGGCCACAATTTGAAAAGCGTGCGGGCAGCCTTCCCTGTCGGACTTTTAACCTGCGTCACAGGTGTATCGGGCTCCGGCAAATCCACCTTGGTCAACGAAACTTTGTACACCGCAGCCGCGCGCAGCATTCACCGCGCACACGACGAGCCCGCCGCCCACGAAGACATTTTGGGGCTCTACCATTTCGACAAGGTCATCAACGTCGACCAGTCGCCCATTGGCCGCACGCCGCGCAGCAACCCCGCCACTTACACCGGCATGTTCACGCACATTCGCGACCTCATGACCGAGGTGCCCGCAGCGCGCGAACGCGGGTATGGCCCCGGCCGCTTCAGCTTTAACGTCAGCGCTTCTAACGGCGGCGGACGCTGCGAAGCCTGTCAAGGCGACGGCATGGTGAAAGTGGAAATGCACTTCTTGCCAGACGTGTATGTGCCTTGCGACGTATGCCACGGCCAACGTTATAACCGCGAAACTTTGGAAATTTTGTACAAGGGCAAAAACATTGCCCAAATGCTGGACATGACCGTTGAAGCGGCGTTTGAGTTTTTCAATGCAGTGCCCACCATTGCACGGAAACTACAGACTTTGCTCGATGTCGGTTTGAGTTATATCCACTTAGGTCAAGCCGCCACCACCTTGTCGGGCGGTGAAGCACAGCGCGTAAAGCTGGCACTGGAATTGTCCAAGCGCGACACAGGTCGCACACTTTACATTTTGGACGAGCCCACCACGGGCCTGCACTTTGCCGACATTGCTTTGTTGCTCAAAGTTTTGCACCAACTGCGCGATGCGGGCAACACCATTGTGGTCATTGAGCACAACCTCGATGTGATCAAAACCGCCGATTGGTTGATCGACATGGGCCCTGAAGGTGGCTCGGGTGGCGGTACGGTGGTGGGCGTGGGTACGCCCGAAACACTGGCGCAAAATCCAGCCAGCTTTACTGGCCGTTACTTGAAGCGCTTGCTTGAAAAATAAAATGTCCTGAATGCATTTGCATCAGGCCATTGAGGCGCTTCAGCTTTGCGCGGCAGCTCTCAAAACATCACGCGTTCGCATGGCTTCATTGCGCGCAGCTTGTGCAAAATCAGGGCCCGAAGACGCGTACAAAATAGCCCGCGATGAACTCACAATGACAGCGCCGGTGGTCGCGCCATTGCTTTGCCGATAACCGGCCTTGATGGTGGCCACGGCATCGCCGCCTTGCGCACCCACACCGGGAATCAGCAAAGGCAAAGTAGGCGCCAAACTTCGCACACGTTCAATCTCAGCAGGGTAGGTAGCACCTACCACCAAGCCTAACTGGCCATTCACATTCCAAGGGCCTTGCGCTAGCTTGGCAATGTGTTCGTACAGCAAAGGCTGGCCGTCCACAGAAGCCAAGCGCTGGTTCTGCAGATCATCGCCCCCAGGGTTAGACGTGCGGCACAACAAAAACGCGCCCTTGCCATGGTGTTTCAAATACGGCTGCACAGAGTCAAAGCCCATGAAGGGGGAGAGCGTGACCGCGTCGGCGCCATAGCGCTCAAAGGCTTCGACGGCATATTGCTCGGCGGTGGCGCCAATGTCGCCGCGCTTGGCATCCAAAATAACCGGCACATGCGGCGCGTTGCGGCGCATGTGTGCCATGAGTTTTTCCAATTGATCTTCTGCGCGGTGCGCAGCGAAGTAAGCAATTTGGGGCTTGAACGAAATGGCCAAATCGGCTGTGGCATCGACAATCTGCGCGCAAAAATCATAGATCTTGCTGGCATCGCCCTTCATGCCTGCAGGAAATTTGCTGGGTTCAGGGTCAAGGCCGACACACAACAGTGAGCCGTTTTGGCGCTCGGCGCCTTGCAGATGTTCTAAGAAGGTCATGGTCAGATTTTAAAGGCTCAGGCTGCAAGACCCAAGCGCACACGCTAATCGGCTATTTAGCACTAAGATCCCCCTATGCATTCACTTACAAAACGCCAATGGGTGCTGTTGGCGCTTCTCACTTTGGTTTGGGGCCTGAACTGGCCTGTTTTGAAGCTGGGCGTCACGGGTTTTCCTCCCCTGACTTTTCGGATGCTTTGCTTGCTCATTGGCACACCCGTTTTGGGCTTTGGCTTGGTGGTCATGAAAGTGCCTTTTCGAATTCCCAGGCAGTACTGGCGTAAATTGTTGGTGCTGGCTATTTTCAACATGTTCATTTGGCACGCCTTGATCATCTTGGCAGTCCAGTATTTGTCCAGTGGCAGATCGGCCATTTTGGGTTACACCATGCCCATCTTCTCAGCCCTGATCGGTGCCTTGATCTTCCACAACCAACTGTCTAAGCGCGCGTGGGGCGGGGTGTTTGCCGCCGCGCTTGGGGTTATCCTCTTGCTGTGGCACGAGTTGGCCAACCTGTCTGGCAAACCCGTGGGCGTTGTGTTGGCCTTGGTGGCTGCAAGCACGTGGGCTTTGGGCACACAAATGCTGCGCAAAACCACCATTCCACTCCCAACCCTCACCTTGTCTTTTTGGATGACGGCCATGACCGCCGTGGTCATGACGGTATTGGCCTTTATTTTTGAATTTGACAGGTGGCAAGAGCCGACACACACACATTGGGCCGCCATCGTCTTCAATGCCCTTTTGGTCTTTGGCTTTGCGCATGCTGCATGGTTTTATTTGGCCCGCGTTTTACCGCCCGTCGCCTCCACCTTGAGCGTCATGATGATTCCCATTTTGGGCGTGTTCAGCGGCGCTTGGATCTTGAATGAAATTCTGCATTGGCAAGACTTGGCTGCGATGGGCCTGATGGTCGTATCGATTGCCAGTGTGCTCTGGCCTTCAAAGCCTGCAAATCCTGAAAAAGCCGAAGGCGCTTAAAACGCCTCAGTGATTCAGAAGATGAACTGATTCGCTTAGGCGCTTGTCGACTTCACCAAACTGGCAGCCACACACAAATCGGCCCAGGTCTTGGCTTTGTCGGCTTGATTGCGCAGCAGGTAGGCAGGCGGATAAGTCACCACCACAGGCACACCCCTGAAACTTTGCACTTGTGAGCGCAACTTGCCCAATGGCTCTGCACTTTGCAACAAAGCCAGCGCAGCCGTTCTGCCCATGGCCAATATGACCTTGGGTTGAACCAGCGCAACTTGCCGTGCCAAATAAGTGGCGCAATGCGAAACCTCCACTTGGCTCGCATTGCGGCCAACCGGTGTGCGGCATTTCAAAGCGTGTGTCAAATAAACTTGCTCCCGCGTGAGGCTGAGCGCCTTCAACATGTTGTCGAGCAATTGGCCTGCAGCCCCTGCAAAACTTCTCGCAGCTTGGTCTTCTTCCTCGCCAGGCGCATCGCCCACAATCATCCAATCGGCTGAAGCCAAGCCTTCTCCCAAAATAGCTTGCTGGCGAGATTGGCTCAGGCCACAGCCTGTGCAAGCGGCAACGGCTGATTGCAGTTGCGCCCAGTCCATGCTGGCAATGCCTTCTGGCAATTGCGAAATATCGACAATGGGAACCGACAGCATTTGCGGTGCATTTGAAACAGGCGCGACTGGTGTTGAGGCAGCACCCTGCTGGGACGTCGGTGGTGCAGCAGTTTGTGCGGCCACCGAGGCAAGCGCAGGCGCGGCACGTTTAGTTTGCGGCATCCATACACGTACACCCATTTCCGCCAACATGGCACGTTGGCGGTCGTCCAGTTCAAAACGCGTGGCGTTTTTATCTAAAGGGGCCGTTGTATCTTCAGTCATTGCTTAGGCTTTAAGGGGCATGCTCATGACCACCGCAGACTCTCGGGTGGTTCTACCAGCAGGATAGTAATCTTTTCTCAAACCCACTTGTTGAAAGCCAAAACTTTGGTACAAATTCAAGGCAGGTGCATTGCTTTCACGAACTTCAAGCCACAGGTAGCTTGCGCCATTGGCTTGAGACCACAGGCTCAAGGATTGCATCAAACAACGCGCCCAACCTTGTCGCTGAAAGGGCGGCGCTACGGTGATGTTGAGCAAATGAACTTCGTCAATGACCTGCATGGCGACAAAGTAGCCCACCAAATGCTCACCCGCCACCAAACGGTGAGCCACATAACCGGCCTTCAAGGCATCTTTGAAATTACCCAATGTCCAAGCGTGGCTGTACGCCGATTGTTCAACCGCCACCACCGCTTCTAAATCGGCCTCGGTCATGTTGAGCAGCTGCACCTGGGTCTCCGGTGTCAGCATTTGCTTGAGTTCTGGCGGCCACAGGTTCATGTTGGGGGTGAGCTTGTGGTGGATGCCGATGAAGTGGCAAGGGCATCTGCTTTGGCCAGTTTGATGGCGTCGCGTTCTGCTGTGGTTTGCGCCACCTTGTCGCGAATGTAGAGTGGTTGAACCCGCTCGGGTGCAACAGCTTCTTGCTTGGCCCACAAGCCAGGCGCCATGCGCAGCAAAGCCAATGCGTTGGGCACTGCGGCAACACAAGACACGGGAACACCGCCCACTTCAAATTCTTGCAAAGGAAAGCGGTCTTTGTAGACTTGCATGCCGTTGCCTGCCAACACCAGCTTGGGCAGGTTCATGCGGCTTAACTGCGCGGCCATTGCTTCGGGTGGGCCTACTTGCAAGGGCTGCACAGAGGTCCATTGTGACGTGGCAGCATGCCACGCATACACACCCACATAAACTTCGCCCATGCGAGCGTCCATCACTGAGGCAATGTACCCGTCTTGCGCATGAGCAAGCGAGTGCCGTGCATCTTCTGCCACAGCCTTCAAACTGTCGACAGGAATGACCTTCAAATTGGCACCCAACGCAAGTCCTTGCGCCACCGCACAGGCCGTCCTGAGTCCTGTGAAAGAGCCTGGGCCTTGGCCCACCACCAACGCAGTCAAATCAGAAAGCTGCAATTGCGCTTGCGCAAGCAACGCATGCACAGTGGGGATCAATTGTGCCGACGCATTGGCGCCACCTACACCATGGTGATGCCAAGTTTGGTCACCCTGCGACAAGGCCACCGACATCATGTCGGTGCTGGTGTCAAAGGCCAAAAATTTCAGGACTTGGGTCATCGCATTCAAGTTTGAGAAATTAGGATTTGACCACGGCTTGCCGCACACCAAACAAAATGCCGCCAGTGACCAAAGCCAAACCTGCCCACAAATTCCAAGACAAGGGTTCACCCAAAAATACCACAGCACCTAGCGCAGACAAGCCCGGCACCAAGGCCGTGATCATGGTGGACTTGATGGGGCCAAAAGTGCGAATCATTTGCGTGAAGGTAATGCCTGAAATGACCACCGAGCCGACACCCTGAAAGCCCGCTTGAAACACAATTTCAGACCAGTCGGCTTGTGCCATCTGGCTTGGCAGCACATTGAGATTCACCAGCAGTGCATACGCAGGCACAAAGCTCACAAGCGCAAAAGCTGTGATGGCCATGGTGGCGCGTACGGCATCCAGACCATAGCGCCGCACAATGACACTGTAGGCTGACCAACAAAAAGCCGCCGCTATGAACAAAAGATCGCCAATCCAAACGTCGCCGCCTTCAAAAGCTTTGAGCAAACTCATACCGCCCACCAAAAGATCGCCGCACACAATCATGCCCAAACCAATGGCGCGATTCAGGCCGATGTGTTCGCGTAAAAACAGCCACATCAACAAACTGGTCCAAAGCGGCAAACTGCCAGGCATGAGCACAGAGGCGTGTCCTGCAGGCGCATAAAAAAAGCCAAAGTAGGCCAACATGGCATACAAGAAGCCACCCAGCATGCCGGCCTTGACTGTGATGTGCAAGGGCAAGGGCGACAAACCAAACAAAGAGCCCACTTGTTCGCCGCGTTGCCTGGCTTCGCGCATGAGCCACCAAGCCCACGGCAGCAGCACGCAGCTAGCGCCAATGATGCGAGCGCATGCAATGTCCAAAGGCAAAAGCACGTGAGATGCGGAGGCCCGCGCCACAATGATGAAAGAAGTCCAAATGAGAACCGTGATCACGGCCGCCAAACGGCCGATGCTGAGTTGAGAAAATGCCATGTCCCAATGATACGTCCTGCCCTTGATGTATGCCCGCAAGGGCGGCTAGACTTGAGGGATGAGCAGATCTCGCTTTCAGTTTTATTTTCAGATGGGTTTGGGTCTGATTTTGGCTTTTCAAAGTTTGGCCTTGACTGCCAAGCCCAATGCCAACAAGCCTGAAAAAACACAGGTCCCTGAACCCGTGATCCAGGCGTTTAAGCAAGCCAATGTGCCCCTGAGTGCTGTGAGCATCATGGTCACACCCTTGAACAATGCGTCGCCCAGTTCGACCCCCTCCAAGCCCCGTCTAAGTCTTCATGCCGATACAGAGATGAATCCTGCTTCTGTCATGAAGCTCATCACCACCTCAGCAGGCTTGTCACTTTTGGGGCCCGACTTCACGTGGCGCAACAAAGTGTGGGTGGATGGCCCCGTCAAAGAGGGCGTTTTGCAAGGCAATCTGTATTTGAAAGGCAGCGGCGACCCCAAGTTGGTCGTGGAGCGCCTGCAAACATTGCTACAAGAAGTGATGGCCAAAGGCCTTCGCGAAGTGAAAGGCGACATCGTTTTAGATGGCAGTGTGTTTGACCTGCCCCATCAAAATCCTGCCAGCTTTGACGATGAACCGCTGCGGCCCTACAACGTTGCACCGCAGGGTCTTCTGCTGAACTTCAATGCCATGTTGTTCAAGTTCACGCCCGATGTCGCACGCGGTGAAGCTAAAGTTGAAGGCGAGCCGCCGCTTGCCAATGTTCAGTGGCCGAGCAGCGTACCCTTGTCCGCCGGCCCTTGCCAAGATTGGCGAACCCAATTGAAGGCTGACTTCTCTAAAGCTGACAGCGTGCGCTTCAATGGTACTTATCCCAAAGCGTGTGGTGAACAAAAATGGCCTGTGGCTTATGTTGAGCCGCCATCTTTTGGGCCGCGCATGGTGCAAGCCATGTGGCGCCAAGCCGGGGGCCAACTGAAGGGGCAAGTGCGCCATGGCCTAACGCCGGCACAAGTTACTCTATGGCATGAAGCGCCTTCGCTGCCCTTGAGCGATATCGTGGCAGACATCAACAAGTTTTCCAACAATGTGATGGCGCAGCAGTTGTTTCTGACTTTGTCGAGCCAACAAGGCGCAGGCAATTTTGCGGCCTCCAAACAAGTTGTCATGCAATGGTGGGCGAAAAACATGCCGGGTCACAAGGCACCCGTGATAGACAACGGTTCTGGGCTTTCACGCGAGGAACGAAGCAGTGCGCAGGCTCTGACTGCCTTGCTTCAACTGGCGGCCCAAAGCAACTATGCCAATGCTTTGCAAAACTCTTTGGCCATTGCGGGCGTCGATGGTACTGTGGTGCGACTAAGAGATCGGCAACCCAAGTCTGTGGTGATTGGGCGTGCCAAGCTCAAGTCGGGTAGCCTTCGAGATGTTGCCTCGTTGGCCGGGTACGTCGAGGGCTTAAGCGGACAGACCTTTGTGTTTGTGGTCATTGTGAATCACCCCAATGCCAACGCCACTCGACCGGCTTTTGACAAGCTTCTTGAGTGGACTGTTCAAGACCAGAAAAAGTGATCGCTAAGAAGTCTTTATCTGATTGGTACTTACCCGCTCACTCAATGCCCCCGCAATCCCTAAGCTAGTGCATAAAAGAATGGTTGTTCTTTTATTAATGGCATATTCATAAAAAAGAAAAAGGGGTGAAAGATGGCCGTCACAAATTGGAGACCTTTCCGGCTTGCCGCTGCAGCAACTGCCGTCGCTATCTTGGCGGCTTGCGGTGGTGGTGGTGCCGATCAAACAAGCCAGCGTGCCGGCATCACATCCATCAAAGTCATGGGCGACAGCCTGTCCGACGTAGGGGTGTTCAAAGGCATTCCCACCAATGGTCGTATTTTCTCAGTGCAAGACAGTGCGAGTGAGCCCAACACAGATTGGACGGAGCGCATTGCTGCACTGTTGGGCATCCCCCAGCTTTGCAACTTTTTCAAATACACCGGCGCAGCTGCAGCTCCCTTCTCCTTGGTGCCTGGTTGTACAAGCTATGCCGTGGGCGGCGGTCGCATCAACAACTTCAACCCTCAAACAGGTGCAGGTGCTTCGCCCTTCTCCATCACTTATCAATTGCAAGTTGCGTCCTCTGCTGGCAACTACAAAAGCACAGATTTGCTTCTCATTGATGGCGGTGGCAACGATGCAGCCGACTTGGTTGGCGCCTATTTGAATGCCGCCAAAGACGGTGGTGCAAGTTATGCCGCCATGGCAGGTACCCTTATTCCAGCAGCCGCCTTAGGCCCCATGTTGGCGGGCGGTCAAGCAGGTTTGGCACAAGTGGGCAGCGCTTACATGGTGGCCTTGGCAGATAAGTTTTACGCTAGCATCAAAACCAGTGCCTTAGACAAAGGTGCAGAGCGCATTGTTGTGCTCAACACGCCCGGTATTACCAACACGCCGCGATTCCAAATGGTGTTGGGCGGAATTGCTGCAGCTTATGGCGGTGGTGCCACCGGTGCAGGTGCTCGTGCCCAATCAGAGGCCTTGTTCAAGTCGTGGGTAGAGGCCTTCAATTTTAGGCTGGCCACTTTGGTGGCCAATGACAAACGCGTTGTGTTGGTCGACTTCTACACCGCTTTCAACGACCAAATTGCAAACCCTGCGCAATATGGTTTAACCAATGTCACCACACCTGCTTGCCCCATTACAGGCATGGGCTCGGACGGCTTGCCTTTGTACAACTTCCAAACTTGTACAGCGGCCGCGTTGTCTGCCATGACACCGCCAGCGGGCGCAACGGGTGGCAGCAACTGGTGGCAAACCTATGCTTTCTCAGACGGCTTCCACCCCACACCTTTGGGCTATCAGCTGATGAGCCAGCTGGTTGCGAAGTCTTTGGCCGCAGCAGGTTGGCTGTAAATCTAAGCGAAGGAGAAACACCATGAAATCTAAATTCTGCTTTGCGCTGTCAGCGATCACAGCACTCACTGCTCTTGCCTTAGGCTCTGCTGCGCAAGCGCAATCACAGGGAAGTTGGCTGGTTCGCGGCGGCATCACGCAACTTGCACCACAAGTCACCAGCGGCAATTTGACAGCGCCTTCACTCACGGGTGTCCAATCCGGCGTGAGCAACAGCACCCAATATTCGGGCGGCATCACATACATGCTCAGCAACAGCGTGGCCATCGATTTGCCACTTGCTTTGCCTTTTAAGCACAACCTGTATGGCACAGGCAGCATTGCGGGCGTCGGCAAAATTGGCGATACCAAGGCCATCCCTGCTACCGTCATGGTGCAATACCGCTTTGGTGAAGCCAGTGGTCTGTTTAGGCCTTACTTGGGCTTGGGCGTGACTTATGCCAAGTTTGACGGCGAGCACACCACTGCCGTGCTTTCTGGGCTCACAGGTGGCACACCTCTTATGCCAACGACCCTGTCCATTCAATCTAAATTAGCTGCAACCCTGCAAGTGGGCGCCTCTTACAAAATTGACGAGCGTTGGTTTGTGGATGGCGCCTTTACCAGAACACCTCTAAAAACTCGCAACACTTTGTCCACCGGTCAAACACTGGACATCACCCTCAACCCCATTGGCATCAGCTTGGGTGTGGGCATGCGTTATTGAGCTTTCTAAGCCAAGTTCCAAAAAGCACCAGCGATGGTGCTTTTTTTTGGCATGCACTTAGGCCGCTGCGCGATTTAACCTGTCGCGCACACCTTCCCAGTCGGGGGTGTTGGGCGGCGTTTCAATCCAAATGATACGGACGCCTCTGGCATCAAAATCACGGAGCACACTGAACAAGTCGTGCGCCGCTTGCGTTGCATCTGCAGGCATAGCACGCCAATACAAGCCAGCACCCATCAGTTCATGTGATGGTTTTTGAACAGACCAAAGCGCCAAGTTTTGTGTATGAGGCCCCAAAGCTGCCAACGCTTTTTGCCAATCGGACGTGCTCATCAATCTCACTTTGGCGGTGGGCGCATAGTGCGACTCCAAAGTGCCTGAGGCACGTGGCGCCTCTGAGTTCAATATTTCTGGACTCACCAATTTAAAGCCGCATGCTTGCTCAATTTGGTTGCGGCTAATTTGGCCGGGACGCAGCAGCACAGGTACACCGCGAGTGCAATCGACGATGCTCGACTCAATGCCCACCTCGCATTTACCACCATCCAAAATTAAGAGTGCATCGCCAAATTCAAACTGCACATGCGCAGCACTGGTGGGGCTGACGCGGCCAAACAAATTGGCACTGGGCGCAGCCAAACCCCAGACACCTTTAGCAGCGCAAGCCTTCAGCACTTCATAGGCTACAGGATGTGAAGGGCAACGCAAGCCCACAGAATTTTGTCCGCCCGCTGCAGCTGCAGCCATCTCTGTCTGCCTAGGCAAGATGAGTGTGAGCGGGCCTGGCCAAAATTGCGACATCAATTTTTGCGCAAAGTCGGGGATGTCACTGGCAAATTTTTTAACGGAATCTGCATGGGCCACGTGAACAATCAAAGGATGATTAGAGGGCCTGCCTTTGGCTTGGAAAATTTTGGCGACCGCATTTTCGTTGCTGGCATCTGCGGCTAATCCATAAACTGTTTCGGTTGGCAAGCCCAAAAGTTCGCCAGCACACAAAGCATCGACTGCTTGTTGCACATGCAAGGGGTTACTTCCAGAAATGATCATGGGCTGATGCGTCGAGTAGCGGTGCGGTAGAAGGAGGGTTGTGGTGCGATGCTGATGGCGTGAAACTTAAAAAGCTTCAATCCCCAAGATGGCGGCAGCTTTCAAGGCCACACTGCGAACGTCTGCCACAGAAGCGCCCGTGACATTGAGGTGCCCCATCTTGCGGGCTTTGCGCGCTTCAGTTTTGCCATACAAATGCAAGTGAGTGCCAGGCAATGCCAACACCGCAGACCAATCTGGCAAGCGCATTGTGCCCTTGCCATCAAACCAGACTTCGCCTAATAAATTAATCATAATGGCAGCGCTGTGTTGACGAGGTTGCGTCAAGGGCAAACCCGCCAAAGTCCGAACTTGCACATCAAATTGCGATTGGTCGCATGCGTCAAGCGTGTAGTGACCACTGTTGTGCGGGCGCGGCGCCATTTCATTGACCACCATGCTGCCGTCTTGCAACACAAAAAACTCAACGCACAACACGCCCACATAATTGATGCTTTCTGCAATGGCGCGTGCAGCCGCCACGGCTTGTTGTTGTAAAGCTTCGGGCAAATGGCCCTCATACACTTCAGTGACGGCCAAAATACCTTCGCGGTGCAAATTGCGCTGTACCGGAAAATTCACCATTTGCCCATCACGGCCGCGCGCCACAATGACAGAGCACTCCAAGCTCAATGGCAACATTTTTTCCAAGACACAGGGCACTTGTTTTAAGTCTTCCCATGCAGCACGCAAAGCCGGTACATCTTTCACGCGCACTTGACCTTTGCCGTCATAGCCCATGCGTGCAGTTTTCAAAATGCCAGGCAGCAAAGCTTTCGACAAGGCGTCTTCTAACTGCACAGCAGATTCAATCACTGCATAAGGCGCACAAGGCACCCCGCATTTCACGAAGTGCGCTTTTTCTGCAGCACGGTCTTGTGCAATGGCCACCGCATCAGCGCCTGGCGACACAGGCCGCAGTTTGGCCAATTCGCGCAGCGCAGGCGCAGGCACATTTTCAAACTCAGTGGTGATGGCGGCACTGCAAGCCGCCAGTTCTTTCAAGCCCATTGGATCGGTGTAATCGGTTTGAATGTGGCGATGGCTGACTCGGCCAGCAGGGCTTTGTGCATCGGGGTCTAGCACCGCTGTGAAGTAACCCATGGTTTGCGCAGCGTGCACAAACATTCGGCCTAACTGGCCACCCCCCATCACACCCAAGGTGAGCGGCTCGGCGGTCAAAGAAGAAGTCGATTCAATGGCAGCACAGCCACCTGGTAACAAAGACACTGAATTTGTCATGCCGTTCATGCACCGCCTACAGGTGGCAGTGTCATGGTTTTTGCTGCTGCAGTTTGATCTTTTCTGAATTGTTCCAGTTTGGCTTGCAAGGAAGCATCGTTCTGCGCCAGCATGGCCACCGCAAACAAAGCAGCATTGGCGGCGCCTGCTGCACCAATGGCAAAGGTGGCCACGGGAATGCCCTTGGGCATTTGCACAATGCTGTGCAAGGAGTCAACGCCTTGCAAGTGTTTGCTGGGCACGGGCACGCCTAGCACCGGCACCACTGTTTTTGCCGCTAACATGCCGGGTAAGTGCGCTGCGCCGCCGGCGCCTGCAATGATGGCAAACAAGCCCCGAACCTTGGCTGTTTCGGCATAGGTGAACATTTCGTCTGGCATTCTGTGGGCAGAAACCACCTGAAACTCATGTTCGACATCAAATTGTTGGAGAATCTG
>Ga0209400_1002915_pt1 | contig 12717 bp, 10 predicted proteins | sample M_130807_EF_Meta_FD_187313 | JGI IMG/M metagenome (GOLD analysis project Ga0209400, IMG submission 187313) | Freshwater microbial communities from Lake Montjoie, Canada to study carbon cycling - M_130807_EF_MetaG (SPAdes) (version 2) | ecosystem: Environmental > Aquatic > Freshwater > Lake... | reverse complement strand
AAAACTACCCCGATTTTCTGGTTGCGCGGTACCTGTCACCAAGGCTGCCGCTGGGACATATCGCCCATTAGAAGTCACAAAAAAGAAGGTAGTCACTACCAATACCAAGGCTACAGGCGTGACCCCCAGGTGGGTGATGATTGCGATCGGAATTAGATTGAGGATCATGAAAATGGTAAAGATCTTTAGCTTCCCATATTTGTCGGCAAGCTTGCCTACCCAAGGAGAGGTAAACATGGTGAAAGCTCCCCCAGCCATGTACACATAGGTCAGCTGCAACTCTGTGAAGCCCACATTGGCCACATTGTAAGGACTCAGGAAAGGGATGATCATAAACTGCCCCAGCATCATCATGATGGATAGCGTGATGGCACGCATTTGGTTGGGGTTGCTCGTGACCCGGCTGATCACTTCAAAGGGATGGGGGCGCTTGACACCACTGTTCACGTGTCCAGTGATGGATGGAATAAACTTGACAATCATCCCCATGCTCACAATAGACAAGGCGGATAAAATATAGAAAGGCGTATGCCAATCGGATAAGCTCGCCAAAAAAAGTCCCAAGGGCACACCCATCACGGAGGCAAAGGAAAAGGCAGACATCACCAAGCCCATGGCTCTACCGCGGCGTTCATCAGGTACCACGTCCCCAATAATGGCTAGAATCAAGGCAGAGGTTAACCCTCCAAAAATTCCAGACACTACTCTGGCCAATAGCAAAATGGGGTAACTTGGAGACAAGGCACAAGCGAGTGTTCCTAGGGTAAAGCCCACATACACCCAAATTAAAATCTTTTTGCGATCAAAACGATCCAAGATAAAGGCCCCAAAGAAACTAGAAGCTCCAGCACTGAAGGTGTAGGAAGAAACTAAAAAACCAAACTCACTGGGGCTGATGTCAAACAAACGCATCAGCTGGGGACCGAGTGGCATCAGCATCATAAAATCCACGATATGGATAAAATTGATGGCTGCCAGAGTCCAGAGTAAGGCTTTTTCTTGTTTCATGGATAATTTAAAAATAGAAATAGGGTAGAAATACGATGGAAATAAGGTAGAAATATATTGGACTGAAACTAGTCCAAGGCTATGCGGTGATAGGTTTCTGGAATGGCATCTATCAAATCCTGAGCCATAGTTCCACGCAAGTAGCGCTGACCTGCCAGTTCCCCCGCTAAGCCATGATGAAACACTCCACAAAGCAGGGCATTTTCCGGGGAATAACCTTGTCCCAAAAAGGAAGTAAGCATTCCAGTCAGTGCATCGCCCATTCCTGCTGTGGCCATGTACTTGCTTCCAGAAGAGTTGAATACTTGTCTTCCATCTTGAAGCGTGCAAAGTGAATTGGCACCTTTAAGTACTAGATTAATCCCGTATTCAAGGCAACAGGCTTTGGCTTTAGCCATTCGCTCAAAATGTGTAGAAGAGGGTCCAAAGAGTCGGTCAAACTCTTTCAAGTGCGGAGTAAGGATACTGCCTTTGGGAATCAAGGGCCAAAGTGTATGATCTAAGGCAAGGAGCGTAAGGGCATCAGCATCCAATACCATCGGCTTAGTAGCAGCATTCAATACTTGATGAAAGAGTTCTCCTTTGTCTAGCCCCCAGCCAGGGCCGATTCCCACTGCATCGTAGGCAGATGGGTCCACGGCATCTCCATACACACACATGGCCTCTGAAAGTGCAGTCTGAAGAATTCCTCGCTCTTCTTCTGGGATCCAAACTGTGACCATACCAGATCCAGTTCGAAACGCACTTTTAGCGGCTAAAACCGCAGCACCCATTTTTCCTTTACTACCTGCTACCAGGAGTACTTTCCCGAAATCTCCCTTGTGTGCAAAGCGATGAAAGGTCCGATGACGAGACAAAATGTCTTTCTCTTCCAAAAAATAGGTAGTGGATGGAAAGTCTTCAAATTCTTCTGGCTCGAAGCCAATGTCCAACACAAATAATTCCCCCGTAAACTGGGCATGCTCAGGGCACAGTAAGGATAGTTTGGGAAAGCCCAAGGTGACCGTAGTAGTTGCTTGGACCACAGAGGCAGCCGGGGAAGTGTCTGCTGGCAAACCGCTAGGCAGGTCTAGCGCGATAATTTTTCCTCCAAACGAATTGATTTTTTTAATTCGCAAAAGCGCCTCTTCACGGAGTTCACCTTGACATCCAATTCCCAAATAGGCATCTATCAGGATGCCACCAACCGGCAACGGTGAAGAATCCAAGGGATAGGTAGGGATTTGTGTGGGAAGCAGCAAAAGGTTTTGCTTGCAATCGGGAGATAAATTTCCTCCTGGAGAAAAACAGGTGGCCACTTCAACGGGATAGCCTAATGAATAAAATAGACGCGCAATCGCTAGACCATCTCCCCCATTATTGCCTGCTCCAGCACAAACTACTACAGGAGTAGATGTCGAAAAGCCCTGCATTTGAAACCAGCTCACAAAACGTTGAGCAACCAGCTCCATAAAGACATGATTGGAAACCCCCAGCTTTTTCAAGTGGAGTTGATCTAGATTGGCAATCTCCGAAGCCGAAAGAATTTTCATCATAATTTAGGTCGATGGCGAAAGCGATTCCCTTTCGGGTAATTTCAATCTACTTAAAAAGATCATACCAAGCACAAAGAAAAGAACTAGGAACAAGGCTGAGTTTCGCATGCTTCCAGTCAACTGTTCGATAGCTCCGTAGGTAGCGGTCCCTAGGACGACAGCGACTTTTTCTGTGATGTCAAAGAAACTGAAAAAGGAAGCATGGTCTTTAGTTGTGGTTGGAATCAGCTTGGCATAAGTAGCACGGGAGAGCGACTGAATACCACCCATCACTAGGCCCACTACAAAAGCTAGCGTATAAAATTGGTAGATCGAATTGACAAAATAGGCAGCTACACAAATTCCCATCCAGATTAGGATCATGATCACCATACTCGTTTTATTTCCAAACTTTCGAGACACAAAAGCAAAAAAGTAACTGCCACCTATGGCTACTAATTGAATAATCAATACCGTTAAGATCAGTTGGTCGCCTGGCATACCGAGCTCCTTGTCTCCAAAGGATGCTGCTAAAAACATGACCGTTTGCACCCCCATCGAATAAAAGAAAAAAGAAGCTAAGAATCGATTCATTATAGGCATAGCACGAACCTCCTTAAATACGGAATTTATTTCTCGGTATCCTTTCAAAAAATATCCGTTGGAAATAGATACCCGATAGGGGTTGTTGGGCAAAACTCGAAAAGGGATCTGGGCAAATACGATCCACCAGATGCCAGTAACCACAAAAGAAAAGCGAGCAGCAAAGCTTCCTTCAGGCATCCCAAACCATTCAGGATATTGGATGAGAATCAAATTTATGACTAGAAGGATCACACTTCCGATGTAACCAAATGCGAAACCTTTGGCACTAAGCATATCAAACTCTTCTTCCTTGGCAATTTCAGGCAAAAAGGAATTGTAAAATACGATACTCCCCGAAAAACCTATACTCCCTAGAACACTACAGATGATTCCAAATTCAAGGTTTTCGCCTGTAAAAAAGAATAAGGAAATACAGGATATTGCCCCTAGGTACACAAAGAACTTCATAAAGTTCAATTTATTACCAGCGGCATCTGCAATTCCAGAAAGCAAGGGAGCAAGCAAGGCAATCACTAAGTATGAAAACGAGATCGAATAGGAATACAACACCGTATTCACGACTTCCCAACCGAAGAAGGAAACGGTATCGGAACCATCTGAAGCTTGCGTGACACTGTTGTAATACACTGGAAAAATCGTAGAGGAGATCACCAGACTGTATACCGAATTTGCCCAATCGTACATAACCCATGCACGTTGAACTTTCTTATTGGAGGTTGGGTGGGTGTTCATAAAGGCAGAAATAAAAAAAGCCATTCGCTAGGCGAATGGCTTTCAATATACGAGAAAGATAATTAGTCTATCTCAGTTTTTTTAGTTGAAGCATACAAGACTTTACGAGCATCAGCATTACGTAATTCAGTCTGCACATCAGAGATAGGACCCATCTTCACTTCTTTGTCTACTTTCATAGAGATAGTGATTGAAGTACGGTCTGCTTCAGGTAGCTTATCACGTTCCTGATTTACCCACTGTACAATCTCTGGAGAGCTAATCAACACATCATTGGCTTGAACTCTAGGTTCAGAACCGTAAAGAGCCGTGTTTTTTGGCTTTCCAATGAAGATGTAGGAAATCAAAGTCTTATTCTGCAGCTTTTGAAGCTGAGTGGACTGAGGAATTTTCTGATCCACTAAAACGTCTTGCTCTCTCAACACGGTAGTCACCATGAAGAAGAACAACAACATGAAAATGATATCTGGAAGGGCAGACGTATTGATTTGATCACTACCGCCTAACTTTTTCTTTCTAAACTTTGACATATCAATTTCCTCCTGCTTTATCAGGTTCAGCAATAGAGATTGCCATTGGAATCCCCTCTTTACCCTTGTCTTGAAGTGCTTTAGAAGCCTCATCATCACCAGTTAAGGCTCTGTATTCGTCAGAAGTAAGACCTACTCTTTCTGAATACACATCGAAATACGCCTTTTTGGCTAAGTCAAAAACCTCAAGGAATACAGCATAGCTGGTACCACGGTTAGTCTTAATTGAGATTACAGCCTCACCTGGATGATCCGATGAATCAGGTCTTCTTAGGGCTTGTCCTTGTAACGAAGCTGGAAAAGAGTTGAACAATGCGACAGCATCCTCATCCGGCGCTCCAAAATTCATGATAAAGTCTTTGAAATCTTTATCAAGACCTTCTGCTGTCCTTCTGTATTCCCCTTCAACCAGCAAGTCATTGTTGGCATTGATCAAGACGTTGAAGATATTTCGTTCGTTTTTCTTGATATCTGGGGGTGGTACATTAGGATCCTGCTTCGGAGGAAGAACATTTAGAATCCCCTTGTCCGAAGCAATAGTAGTAGTCACGAGGAAGAAGATCAACAATAGGAAGGCGATATCCGCCATCGATCCCGCGTTGATCTCATTACTCATTCTATTTTTACTTCTTGCCATTTTATTTGACAGCTTTAGTAAGTTCAGTGACTACAATTGACACGATTGCAACGATAGTAAGGATGTAGGTCATGACCAACATACCACCGATGAATTGTGACAAACCTGGAGTCAAATTAAAAGGAGAACCTTCAAACTTTGGCAATACTTCGTTGCCAGAAATACTGTAGCAAATAAAGAAGAGTACAGCTAGTCCCAATACCCCTAAACCAGACTTCAACAATCCTTTTGGATCATCCAAAGACTTAAGTAAGGGCATCACAATGGACAAGATGGTACCAACCACTGCAAGCAGGTAGCTGGCGTAAAGCATTATATCGTAAGTATCCATAGTTTCAGTTGTTTATAACTTTAATAATTGAGCAAGTAGATTGCGCTAGTAATTACTTACCAGTCAATTTGTGCTTAACCAAGATATCAACAAATGAAATGGAAGCATCTTCCATGTCGTTCACCAAAGAGTCAATTTTTGACACCAAGTAGTTGTAGAACAATTGAAGAATCATTGCCGCGATCAAACCAGCTACTGTAGTCAAAAGGGCGATTTTGATACCACCGGCTACGATAGATGGAGAGATATCACCAGCTGCTTCGATTGTATCGAAGGCGAAGATCATACCAACTACAGTACCGAAGAAGCCCAACATTGGAGCAAGAGCGATGAACAAAGAAATCCAGATAAGGCCTTTCTCCAAACGTCCCATTTCTACTGAACCGTAAGAAACGATAGACTTCTCTACCATGTCAATGCCTTCTGCATAACGCATCAAACCTTGAGTGAAAATAGAAGCTACTGGACCTTTTGTGTCCTTAGTGATATCCTTAGCTGCTTCAACACCGCCATTAGCCAAAGCGTCTTCTACTTTCAACAACAATTTCTTGGTGTTAGTAGTCGCCATGTTAAGCGTGATGATACGCTCCAAAGCAATCGCAAGACCGATGATCAAGCAAAGCAATACTGGAGTCATGTACAATGGATCTCCTTCAATAAATTTTTCTTTGATAAGCTGATGGAAGCTTTGCTCCTCAGCGACGATCTCGTCGTCAACTACTGTTGGTGACGCAGCAGTCTCTTCTGCTGCAGGTGTTGCTTCTGTGGCAGCTGCAGAATCTGCAGGTGCATCTTGAGCGTTAGCGAAAGCAGGAACGAATAGGATACCTGCAAGCATGAACAAAGCGATGAACTTTCTCATAATTTTTTTTTTAATTGACTTGGATTAAGGTTAGATGGTTTCCAGAATAAATCGAGTTTTAAAGTTATCATTTTTTAATTTCAAAAAACAAGAGGGGCTTTTAACTTTTTTTTCTTAACACTTCATTTAAAGAGAAATGAAGGCAATTTTTACACGAATGGAAGTAATTGAAATGGGGCCTAAACCAAAGAAAATTTTCCTTTCCCCTCTTTTTTTAATTCGATGATTAATTAATCAATTGATTATCAATACCTATTGGCTTTTTTAGATTTTTTTTAGCGGAATGGAGTTCTTCCTCCTAAAAAAGAACTTCCATAGAGAATTTTTTCAACGAAGTTTGCTAACTAGTGAATACCTTCTTGGTCAAGGAGATACACCAAAGCAGCCATTCCCGCTGCTCCCAATTCCAACTCCCGCTTGTCGACCGCCTCAAATACATCTGCCTCAGTGTGGTGATAGATAAAGTACTTCTGAGAATCAGGCAGCAATCCAATCAGGAGGGTGCCCTGGTCACGAAGCGGACCAATGTCTGCCCCACCACCTGGTTTTTGAAGGCTCCACAACTGGTAAGGTCGAAGAAGCTCGGCCCAAGAAGTGATTTTAGCACGCTGCTCAGCAGTACCCGTGGAAGAAAATCCGATGGGTAAAAATCCACCCGAATCGGACTCAATGGCCGCAATGTGCTTTTCTCCCCTCTCCTTCGCTACACGCGCATATTCCTGACCCCCACGAAGGCCATTTTCTTCATTCATCCACATCACCGCACGGAGCGTGCGCTTGGGCTTCCATCCCAACTGCTTGTACAAGCGAAGCACCTCAATGCCTTGCATGCAGCCTGCCCCATCGTCATGAGCTCCCTCTCCTACGTCCCAGGAATCTAGGTGACCTCCCACAGCGATAATTTCCTCTGGCTTTTCGGTACCACGTAGTTCGCCGATCACATTGTAGGAAAGCTTTTCAGTTTTCATCTCCCCATGAGATTCCAAATACAACTGCAAATCAGGCTGACCCGCAAGCAAGCTACTGAGCAGTTCTGCATCCTGTGTACTGATAGCCAATGCAGGTATTGGGGTTCCATTCGGTGCATAGCGCTGATTTCCCGTATGAGCGTAGTCGTCCACTCGATTGTTCATCGAACGTACGACAGTGGCAATCGCTCCAAACTTAGCTGCTTCGGAAGCTCCCGAACCTCGCTGGCCTACAGCTCCTGAATAGGCTTCAAAAGCATCCACCTTCGTTGGATCCATGGGCCCATTGAAGAAGACTATCTTTCCTTTTAATTGGCTCCCGAGCGCCTGCAATCCAGCCAAACCCTTGACCTCCACCACCTGACCCAGCAAGCCCTTTGCTCCAGTACCCTGAGTATTGCCGAGCGCCAACGAAGTCAATTCTACAGTTCCATGTGTTTTTGAATTCACTACACGCACCACATCTTTCCCTCCCCGCTCCCAGTGCGGCACCATCACGGGTTGTAGGTACACGGTATCAAAGCCATAGCTTTCCATTAATTGCTTGGTCCAATCTACCGCGGCAGCAGCACCAGGAGAACCGGAAAGCCGATTGCCAATCTCTTTGCAGAGGTAGCGCAAGTTGTCGTAGGTATGCCCTGAGGAAAGTTCGGTGTCGTAAATTGTTTTGATTCGAGATTCATGGCTTTGCCCCATAGCTAGCATGGGCAAAAAGAACAGCAAAAGGATTATTTTTTTCATCGGCGGGGGAAGTTTATTTTTCGTTGAAAAAGTTACGGGAAAAAGGACCGCCCAAACAAAAAACACATCCCATTCTTTGGGATTTTTTTTTTAAAACTCTTTTTTTTGAAAATTCGTTAAACCAATTGCCTTCTTTTTTAGTCTATAGAAGGGAAGCCTATTTTCAACTCATTTAACAACACTACTTATGAAATTACTTGCAACGCTGGTCCTTGGAATCAGCACCTTTTTTGCTGCAGCAGGCCTAATCGCTCCTGCAACTGTCAACAAAACCGAAAGCCAAGTTCGTTGGGAAGCTTCCAAGGTAACCGGCACACACTGGGGCTATGTTCCTTTGAAAAATGCGACGCTAGATTACAGCGGCGGAAAAATTAAAGGTGGATCTTTTGACATGGACATGGTCAACTTGACCGTAGAAGATCTTACAGATGCCAAATCAAAAGGAAATCTAACCGGTCACTTGAAGTCTGACGACTTTTTCTCTGTAGAAAAATTCAACACTTCTTCCTTCAAAATCACGGAAGCAAAATCCAGCAACGGTACAGACTACACAATCACTGGTAACTTGACCATCAAGGGCATTACACAGAAAATTTCTTTTCCTGCCAAAGTAGCCATAGCTGGTAAAAAAGTAACCGCAACTGGACAAATCAAGTTTGACCGCACCAAATTCGAAATCAAATACCGTTCAGGAAGCTATTTCGAAGATCTTGCAGACAAAATGATCTACGACGAAGTAAAACTAGATGTGAAATTGGTTGCTGCTATCTAAGCAAAAACTTTTACCACAAAAAATCCCCAAGAGCTTTCGCTTCTTGGGGATTTTTTTTGTGGCACATTTTTTAAATCAAAAAAGCTTTTCCCGCTTACAAATCGTATTTCAACGTAAGCAAGGCATACCGTGGTTGCACCAAGTAGGAATAGGTACTCACCACACTTTCGCTGAAACTGTCTCTACGAATCGAGCGGGTATCGGCCAAGTTCCAAACGGATAACTTGACTTCCCATGGGCTCTTTTTACCCTGGTAAATTAGGTAAGTATTCAAAAAATCAAATCCACTCTGAGTCCCTTGTGCTTGGTTGAGGTAGGCTGAATAGGTATAATCCGCCTTCAATTTCAATCCTTTGTAGAGATCTAAATCAATTTCTAAGTTGGGACTGTGGGTAGTGAAGGTATTGTCAATCCTACCCGACAGGTATTGATTGGCGGTAAATGAATAACCCAGCTTGACTTCCAAAACTTTGAAGAAGGTGCTAGTTAGTTTAGTGTCGTAAGTCTGGGAAAATTGCTCGTTTGGAATCAGCACTTCATCGAGAAAGGAGTTGGTTTGATACGAATTCCAACGACCTCCAAACTCTACTTTCATTTTATTGAAGGCCTTATCCATACGAAGATCGCCATTGAGGCTCTTATTGATGGGCTGCACATTCAGCACCGAAAACAAGCGGTTGATGCCAATAAAGTCCGTCGTGGTCACGATGTCGTTGCGCTTGCGCTGGTAGTTCATATTCCCGAAGACGGTCAAGCCCGAAAACATGTCGAAGTGGGTATAGGAAAGGGTGTGCGTAGAAAAGATTCCCTGATCGAGCTGTCGATTTCCTTGAAAGAGCGCGTTGTAATCCTGCAGCAACAGGCCTTCGGCCAATTTCTGGCTATCCATAAAGTTGGCTTCAGTACCAAATCGGTAAGTCACCGAGCGGTTGGAGGTGATGTTCCACTTGGCATACATCGCTGGTAAAAGCAAGATGCGCTCCTGCTCCTTTTTTTGGCCTCGTTGCTGATCGCTCCAGGTGTAGCGGTGCAGGTTTACCGAAGGACTGAGGATCCAATCTTTCCATTTCGTCTTCCAGCTCATCCCCAGGTACAGGTCTTGAAAGCGAAAATCAGAATTATTCAAGAACGCATCAAAGGTTTGGCTAGATTCCACTTGGCTTAAGTTGCTGTCAAACTGCTGACGCAGCTGTTGCATGCCTAGAGACCAGTTGAGGTGGTTGGTAGCATTCAGAATATAGTAGTAGTTGGCCACTCCTTCGAGGGTCTCGGTAAGCAATTCTTGTGCCTGCAGCAGGCGGTAGCTATCCGCATTTTGCAAGGGATACAAGCCTACCAAGGGTTTTGCAGAGGAGGTGAGGTCTAGGAAAGGGTTGGCAAATTTCTTCTCCCAGTTTGCCTCCACGCTATACACCTGATCCTCATTGGGAGCATGAAACCATTCTACTTTTTGCTGCAGTGTGTAGGGTGTACGGGTGCTAGCGGTAGCAATTTGTTGATTGAAGGAACCAAAATTGGAGTTGAGCAGGTTACTGTTGTCTACCTCGGCAAGCTTACCGAAAAAGGAATACTTCAGGTAGGTTTCCTCTTTTGGAGTATAGGTCACCGCGTATTTCCCTAGCCCAGATTTATTTTGAACTCTACTGGAGGAGATAAGTTCCTCGATGTTATTCTGACCAGCATTGAGGTAAGTTCGAATGGAACTGCTCCCCAAACTATTGTCTGAGGTGGAACCAATCGCAAAACCCGTATGTCTCCATCGAGACGAAGGGGAATAGTTGATATTGATGGCACCCAAGGTGGTACTTAGGTCTGCTGCATTGGCTCTCGTCGCCATGGGAATACCCAAGTCATCCCCATTCATCTGAACCCGAGATCCTGCACGAGAACCTAGGCCTCCCATACCTCCGCTAAATCGAAAATAATCCTGCAAGGTAAAGGGCTGTTCGCCCACATTGTTGGAGCCACCAATCAGGTTGAGGTTCAATTTGGAAGCATAAAAGAAGGTGTTGGCATGGCCAAGATATCGCTCTTGGGGTCCAACCCCTGCACTCAGGTCTCCAAAGACCAAGTTCTTTTTTCCGTCCTTGAGTTCGATGTTAAGCGCCAGAGATTCGTTGGTATCCATGCCCCGCATGGGGCCAACTTCGTTGAAGTTTTTCAGCACTTGCACCCGATCTACCGCATTTGCAGGAAGATTTTTGGTGGCCAATTTGGTATTGCCATCGAAGAAGGGCTTTCCATCCACCAAGACCTTGTCTACATTTTTGCCTTGCACCTTGACATCCCCGTTTTCATCCACCTGAAATCCAGGAAGTTTTTCCAAGACATCCTCAAGCTTTCTTTCGGTGCCTGTGGTAAACGCATCTGTCTTGTAAGTGAGCGTGTCCCCTTTCATGGTCACAGGCATTTCCGAGACTACCTCCACCAGCCCCAATTCCGTATCGTTTTGCTTGAGGCGTACCACTTGTGGGGTATCGGAATCCCAGGTATTGAGCGCTTTTTCAAAAAGACTGTAGCCTACAAAAGAAACACGCAGCAGGTAGGTAGGACCTTCAAGCAAGGTTACTTTAAACTTGCCTTCATTATTAGAGATACCAAAACCAGCAATTTTCTGTGTATTCTGGTTGATGGCGACCACATTGGCATAGGCGATAGGCCGATTCAAGCTATCCAACACGAACCCTGTTAGTGGCTTAGTTTGGGCAAAGGAAGTAAGGGCCAGCACGACAAAGCATGCGAGCAGTCCTATTTTTTTTACAGTCAACATGGAGCGGGTAGCGTTTGAGAGCAAGTGGCTAGAACCCTTTTGCAAGGAACAAGAAAGAAAGGAACTGGCCTTAGTTGCCGATTCGAATAGTCATCTGGGTCCCATCTCCAGGTTTGCCTTGGTAGCGATTCATCATTTGCTTCATTCCCTCCTCCTGTATTTTTTTGAACTCAGCTAGGGTAATTTCTTTTCCTCTGGATGGACGCTCGATGACCACAGGCTCGGCAGAAGGATTCAATTCAATTTTTTCACAGATGAGTGTTCTTCCCTGATTTTGAACTTCCAAAATCAAACCTGGGAGCCCAAAATAGTTTTCTGGTCCGTGGGAAACGGGAATCTCAGGCGTAAACCAGACGGTCACTTGTAGGGTGTCTTTCACATTTTCCATTTCCGTCATCCCCGTGGAAAAACGCTTTGAATCGACGATTTTGGTGAAGCTTGCCTTTTGAGCAGTGTAATTCCCTACTTTTTTAGTTTCTTCAGAAAGCACCCATTCGAAAGGCTCCGACTTGTCCTGAATCAAGTATCCCTTACCCATTACATCTTGTTCTTGAACGTAAGATAGATCCGTGATATTCTTGTATAGGGAAGAACCTTCCCCGCTGGAAGCAACCATAAACACGGCTCCACCGGCAGAAGCAGTTGCTGGTCCGCCACCCAAACTTTCTTCTTTCTTCCAAGTAGACTCGGTTTGGTTAAAGGATAGGATATAATTCTGTTCCATCTGCTTTTTCAAAGAGGCTTGAATCTGTGCCATTTGCTCCGGAGCCATCTTGGTAGAATCCATGGAGATGGAGATTTTGGAGGTAGACTTGTAATAGGCTCTGCCCGTAAATCCCTGAGCAAAAGCGGCCTGAAGGCCTGTCCCTAAGAAAAGAAGTAGTGAAAGAAATGCGATCGTACGTTTCATAGTTGTGTTATTTTACCTTACAAAAGAAGTGAAGAGAAGCCAATATACGAGTTAAGCAGTGTTAACGTGTGTTAAAATGAATGGTTGATCCAGTTAGGTTAAGTTAAATGAAAAAGGGAGGCTTCAGACCCTCCCTTTCTTTTTTTAGTTCAAAATAGAATGTCTAGACCTACTTCCCTCAATAGGTTAATTTTTTCAAATAGGCAATACTTACCGGCAAGGTCTCCAACTCCTTCTCACTCTCATCCTCTATAAACAGGTGCTTGATCCCGATTTTATTGACTTCCTTCAAAATCGCCACAAAGTCAAGTTCCCCCTGCCCCAAGGGCACATCGT
>Ga0209400_1002914_pt1 | contig 12719 bp, 14 predicted proteins | sample M_130807_EF_Meta_FD_187313 | JGI IMG/M metagenome (GOLD analysis project Ga0209400, IMG submission 187313) | Freshwater microbial communities from Lake Montjoie, Canada to study carbon cycling - M_130807_EF_MetaG (SPAdes) (version 2) | ecosystem: Environmental > Aquatic > Freshwater > Lake... | reverse complement strand
ACAAGTATTGGCTAAAGCCAAAAGAGTTAGCGGATCAATTTGTTTTTCCAATCCAATGAGAGATATAGCCAATTACGCTTGAAGCGGCAGACACCAATGCCATCCCCGCCCAAAAACCACCACGCCCTTTGTTAGCCAAAGCAATAAGCGTTTCCATGTCGCGCTCAAGTTTGTCTACCTTGTCGGTCATGCTCTCGACCTTTTGCCAAAGAACTCCGTATTTAACGGGATCAATTTCCATAATCAGGCCAAGTAACTTCCCAAGGGAAGCCGCTTTGTGTAGGTATATCTCGTAAGGCTTGACGATAAGTAGCCCACACCGTTTTATCAACGGGAGCATCTGCTACTTGTGACCAGTCTGAGTCTTTTAACTTTTGGTCACGTTGGTCACGCATAGATTTGGCTTGTTGAGCATCTAAAGCAGTCTTGGCATCGGCATCCATATCAGCCACGGAATACTTGGTGTACCAGTTGCCATCTATCTTTTGTACGCCATTGCGATAAGCGGTTTGGTAGCGTGTGGGTGAGGCTTGTGGGCCTTCAAATACAACACTAGCACCAAAGTCATTTAATGTCTCTGCGCTGATGATTTGCGGGAATGATGTGTTTGGATGTAATTGACGAAACTCTGATTCGTACATTACTTGACCTGATTGTGTTCTGATTTCCATGATGTTTCCTTTAAGCAATAGCCAAGAAGATGTATGTGCCAGCACTTGCATTAAAACCTGCACCTGTTCCAACAATTTGAAATCCACCTGTTGTGGCGTAAACATTGTTGGCGTTGACTTGGGAACTTTGTACGTTTAGCAGCAAGTATGGGTCTGTGCCGCTTATCATGCCCCTTGCTGAGTCCCATACATACCAGTCGCCCGTAGTGTCTGTACGCTTGATTAAAACAAACCTAGCACCACCTGCGAAGCCACAAGAAATCGTCTGAGTTGCTCCTGTACCTGTGTATGAGCCTACTTTAGAGACTCCTGTGCAGGTTGCAAATAGGTAAGCGACGTAGGTGGCGGCAGAAGTATTGGTTTCTGTTGCCGTGCCAATACTAAAAACAGAAGATGTTGGTGTGGTGCTGTTCCATCTTGTCGCACCTGTTGCTTTAGCAGCAGTTGTGTTTAAAACTAAATATTCTGTATTTGCTAATGCGCTTGAATATACTTGCCATGCAGTTGCACCAGAACGCCCTTTAACAATCATTAACTCAGGAACTGCCCCTAAGTTATGTGTAAATGTTGTATTACTTCCAGTTCCCGTATAGCAAACTTCATCAAAAAATGATGGGGCGCGAGAAAATGCCCAATTGCCAATAGTTCTGCCGCCACCATAGTTCCAATAAAACCAATTATCAATATAACCTGTGTTTTGAGCAATACCCATACCTTGCCCTGCTTGCGTTGTTTCTTGTATAGTGGTGGATAATTTTAAAAATGGCTGAGAACTAACAGAAGAACCACGAAGCCTATCAAATTCATAAGAATCATTATCACCAACAGAAGATATAACTGCTTGTGACCAAAGCATATCAACAAGATTGCCTGTTGAGACTGCTGTGTTATTTGCTGAAGGAGCGTCTGTTACTGGTGTAAACACACTCGTACCCAGCGTAGGCACTTTCATCGGGCCACGGCGTATGGCTATGTAGATGACTGTCACACCAGCCGCAAAAATACCAGTGTTAGAAAAACCTGTAGCACTTGGGTCATAGTATGGAGATGTTTGTGTACTAGCTGCACCTGAAGTATTTGCATTTATTACTTCATATCCTGTCTTTGAAAACCCACGCATATTGTCGATAATTTGCCAATTGGCTGTAGTGCTAGACGTTTTTACCATCAACCACTGCGGCTCATACCCCAGATTCACCGTAGCATTGCCACTACCATCAGTAGTAAAAGACCCACAGCTAATCACATTGTCTGTGCCAGTTAAGCCAAAGCCCCCTGCGTTGTGGGCAAATAGGTAGGCAACGTAGGTAACTCCAACACCATTGTTAATATCACCAGCTCCATCTCCAACACTAAATACAGTTGAAGTAGGTGACGTATTGTTCCAATAAGTTGAACTTGTTACAGCAGCGTTAGTTAAATTTAAAAAAGTGGCTTGCGTATTGCCTGTGGATGTATGGTAAACATACCAATTTTTTGTAATTGATGTTGTTTTCACCATTATGCAACCTGGAACAGAACCCAAGTTATGAGCTACAGTACGGCCAGCAACACCATCACCCGTATAAGTCACAACATCAAAAAACTTAGCCTGCTTGCGGAATGTCCATGAGGCGTAGGTTGCAGCAGAAGTGTTGTAGTTAGCATCAGCACCAATGGTAAAACCAGTAGTTCCAAATGCTGTTAACCCCGTTGTGTCTGTTGTTTGCGCCCCAGTGGTATCGCTAATTAACGCTTTTGTAACACCACGAACAGTATCTATTAATTTATGGTCAGTTACAGCAGAACGTGATTTAATCCAAATCAAACCACCATAAGTTGATGTATCAATATTGTTTGTAATTGTTAATGATGCACCCGTACCCGTGTACAAATACGTGCTAAACACGCTTTCAATGTAATTAACCGATGAACTAACTTGTGAACTGTTGCTAGAAAACATATCAGTCCTTATGTGTAGTTTTGACCAGCAGTAGAACCAAACCAGCTTGTGCCATCTGAGATAAATACATATTTATCTAATTTACTTGCTGTACTTGTAATTGTTGGAGCAGTTGCCGAAGGCCATGAAACCGTTGTCCATGTGACCGTTCTTGACCCCGTAGCGTCTTGTTTTAACAATAAGGTAAATGATTTGCCACTTACAGCCGTTGGCATTGTGATGGTTGCGTTTCCAGTCAAAGTGATAATCTGGACTGTGCCGTTAGCCAATGACAACGTAATAGCCGTGCTTGAGTTGGCTGAGTATGGTGTTTCAACGTAATTGGTGACGGTTGGATTGGTGATTGTCGGATTAGTATCCAACACCATTTTTCCAGTGCCCGTGACTGAATTGGTAAGCGTTACACCACCGTAAGTGATTGCACCCGCAAAGTTTGTTGTTGTTCCAACATACAATGCTTTGGCGATACCTACACCACCAGCAGTAATGATTGAGCCTGTAGACGTACTAGAAGCGTCCGTTACTAGGCTAGAAGTAAACCCTTGGGCAAAGGTAATACGAGCCGTTGTAGTGGTTTGTCCGTCCTTTGTCACCGCAGTAGTTAAACCCGTGCCAAGATCAGCAGTTAACAAGTTAAACGTCGCTGCGCTGATAGTTGTACCCGCAACAACGGGTTGCCCCGTTGAGTTGATGTTAAATGTGCCAGAGCCATTGTAACTCATTAGTTCACCTTTGTTGGTTTGATTGAGCCGCCAATAAAGCCGCCAATTTTGCTTGTTGTGCCGTCATGGGAACTTTGCCTGTTAAATTTTTTATGGGTTGAGCAGCATTGCTTAAAGCATTAGCCATTTGACCATATTTATATGCCGCTTCACCAACCAAACGCGGCGATGACGCGGCAAGGTCAACCGCCGCCCCAATAGGCCCACCCGCACCATAAGCCAAGTACGCAGTCGCAGGGCTTGCCCCTCTTTGTAGACCCCTTGGTGTAAATTGATTTAACGCCTGACCCGCAAGAGCAGGCATTAATTCATTACCGCCCATTGTTTCTAATTGTTTAGCCAATTCCAAGCGTTGCCCATAATTAGTATTGACATTGTTCCGCATTAAAGACTGCAATTTACGCATTGCCGTGTCAGCCGATGCGGTTTTACCAAGGGATAAAGCACGTTCAATTTCTTTAATTTGCTCAGAAGCCTCGGTGTAATTCTTCATTACTTTAGAATATTCGGGGGCTTGATTGCTAATTTCTTTTTTAATAGAATCGTAAACTTCTTTGCCAGCCGAATACGCTGTTTTGGTTTCATTGGGCAGCTTTTCAATAGACTCGTAAACGCTTTGCTTTAGCTTGTCTATGCCCTCTGGGGTGTGAAATTCAGCAGGATCAGATTTTTTCCAATCATCCACCTTGGCTTTGATCTCATCAAGCACATCTGCTGCGCCTTTATTGACCACTTTGCCTTTGTAGGATGAGTATTTTTGTGCGTCTGTAAGCGCTTGATCTATGCCTGTGAAGTCTATTTGCGTTTTGTCGTTCTTGATGTTTACCATGCCAGAACGATACTCAGCCTGCTTGTCCATGTTCATTTTGGCAAGGTTGCTTTTGGCATCGTCTAACACTTGCGTGATGGGCACTTGCCCCCGCATGTTTTCTGTAAAGGTTGTATTGCCTTCTCTACCAGCTTTTACAGCTTGAGCAATAGGCTCAGTACCAACACCCGTTTTTAGACCTAATCCTTGTTTGGTTAGTGCTCCCGCCATCTCATACGCCTTTGTAGGCGCACTTATCATGGCATTGATAGGATTGGTTACCTCTCCCGCCGTTGTAAGCGTAGAAGCCACTTTACCCGCCATTGGGATGCGCCCTGCTATTGCTCCACCACCGCTTAACAATGTAGATATATCAGCCATTGCACCAACGGGGTCAGTAGCAATTGTGTTTTTAATGTTTTCAATACCACCGTAACGTTCTTTTAATGCGCCACCCGCTTGATTAGCGGCATTTACGGCACGTTGCGCCGCTTCGGGGTTGGTTTCAAACTTGTTAATAAAGTCTACTACGGGTTTAGGCATTGCTTTTTGTAATGCTCCCGCGCCCACATCCAATATTCCCGAAACAGTTTGAACGGGGTTGGTTACGGCATGATAAAGATTTGATACTAAATTACCTGCGCTTGATGGAATGTTGCTTGCCGCTTGCGCCAACATATCTCCATAACCCATGTATTTGGGTTTTTCTGCTTGTTTTGGCGTTCCATATAAATCAGCACTTAAACCGCTAGATGGCGCACCGTAAAGTTCATCAAGTAATGCCATTTATTGCACCTTATAACCTTGCGCTAAAGCGTCTTTTTTTACTTGCTCAATTGATTTTCCTGTTTTTGTTGCAACATCTTGTATTTCTTGCATAGTTGTAATTTTTTCAGCAACACTAGGTTTATTAAGAATTGGATTCTCTTTAAATCCTTGTTCTTTGCTGTAAATATCTTTCATTGCACTTGTTTCGTTTTGAACTTCTAATTTTAATCTGTTTAACTTTTTCAATACGGTTTCTCTGTCATCTGTTGCCAACGGAATAAATGGCATAAGTCTTGGTGATTCGCTTGCCGTGACCGCCGCGCCACTTCGATCATGAAGTTTTAAAGAACCAATATCTGCAATTTCAGCCCTTGCGCTAACGCCTTGTGGATCAACACGATTTAAAATAGCATTTGGCAAATATCCTTTAAAACCCGTTGCACTTGTATCCCCCTTCATGCCAGGCAAATCTACGCCCGAAACCAATGCAATTGCACGATCTAATTGATTGTTTGCGGTTTGATTTTGAATTATTGCCGTATTAACGCTTGGTGGTATAGGTTTTAATTTTTCTCCTAAAGGAGAATATCCTTCAATTACAGATGGCGCACCGCCACTTCTGCCTGGTTGTATAAATACGGGATTACCATTTGCGTCCGTTGCCGCTACGGGTGAACCATAAGTAACGGCGGCAGGCGCTCTACCAGCCACTTTTAATGCAGTTTCGTAAGAAAAGAAATCTAAAGGTTTTTTGCCTTGATCTTTCATTTGTTGAACATATAAATTATATTTTTCTACGTCTGCCGTTGGTCTTACGGGTTCTTTAGGTGCAAAAGGCGCTTGCATTATTACTTTTCCATCAGGCCCATATACACCTTGACCAGCACTTAAAACTCGTGGTTCGGTTTTCTTGCGTTCTAATTCCGCTTGATTTTGCAATTGAGTTAATTGTTGAGCCATTGCCATTTTTGCAATGTCAGGGTTTTTAAATTGCGTTATGTCAAAATTAGGCGCAAGACCAAACCCTTTAGCTTCTTGGGCTGGTTGCATATAACCACCATCTTGCATTGCATTTTCGGGTGCAGGGCCTGCTCTTTCCATTTCTGGCATTGCTGGTTGTGGACGCATAGCTTCCATTAATTTTGAGTAATCTTGCATAGACTCAGATGATTGTCTTTGAGCCAATGCTTTAGATTCTTGTTGTGCTTTTTCTATACCTTTTTGACCCGAATAAACTTCAAACATTTTAGCCAATCCTTGCAATGGGCTTATTCGTACACCCGCTTGGGTGGGCATTTGAATAGGCTCACTACCCTGTTGGCTTAGTAACTCCGCAAGTTTTCTACGTTGTTGTATTGCTTCGTATTCGGCTGTGTAGGGTGATAAATTGATGTCAGGCATTTAATTTCCAGTAATTATATAAACATACTTGCTAATGATGCTACTCCACTTGGATTTTTAAGTGCAGCACTACCCAAACTAAACAAACCACTTGTCATATTGTTTTGTGAACCAACATTCGTGTTGTAAGCATTTAATTGGTTTTGATAATTAGAATTTACTGAATTAGCAATTGGGGCAGGCGCTACATTAGCACCCGTGTAAGGCGTAAATTGTGGATTTGAAACTTGTGATCCACTTAACAATGCCGTAATCTCATTTAACGGTTGATTGCGCTTTGTAAGAGCTTGAGCCAATGCTTGACCTTGAGCTGTATTGGCAAATTGCCCGCTTTGCACAGATTGGTTAAACCCTTGATTATTGGCATTTATGTCTAAGCCAAGCCCTTGTAAAACGGCTTGGGTTCTTTGATCGTTTTCTTGTTGTCCAAGTAATTGAATTGCGTTGTCATACGCTTCTGTGCCAGGCCGTAATCCTTGGTTAATTAACTGCGTTTCCGTGCTAACTCGATTCTTTGCCAAAGTTGGATTTAACCGAGCCATAATTGCATCTTGTGCCGTTGTGCCTGCATTTATAGGCATCTTGGCAATATTAGTTGTATCAAGCGAAGTTTGAATGTCAGGCCCACCAAAGGAAAACGGTTTGCTTAAAGCTGTAGAAGCATTTGTTGCCCCTGTACTTGCCAATTGGGAAAGTTTTAACTTGGCAGCATTTTGCTCATTTAAAATTCTTGTTTGTTCGGGCGTTAATGTTTGAGTAACATTAGGAGTTAATTTATCAAGCGGTGTAGGCGCTTTATATCCTAAATCTTTACCCGTCGTATCATAATTTTGTTGAGCATATTCAAAGGGCGTTAACTGTGCAGTTCTTTGCGCCTCAGATGCTGCCAAAGTAACACGATTAACCGCCGCTTGTGCCTGTTCTGGCGTTAACGCGCCAGTTTTAGCCCATTGGTTAACCTGATCTTGTATGCTTGCCGTGCTTGCAAATGGATTGTTTTGTAGCGTTGATTTAGCCGAGTTTGCATAATATGTATCTAAAGCGTTTTGCGCTTGATTTCCAGTTATGCCTATTTCTTTTGCAAAATCGGGTAACCGTTTAGCAACATCTGCTGCCGTTGCATTAGGATTTTGCGAATAATAAGCCTGTACATATTTTTCATTTGGGTCGGTAAAATTAACTTTTGGCGAAATATATTCATTAAAGTATTTTGTAGCTAATTCGGGATGTTGTCGATAATAGTCAACATTACCTAAAGTATCAGGCTGTCCAAAAGTTACCGTTTGCGACCCATAAGGAGTCGTAATATTGGGATTGGCCAATTTTGCCGTGTCTAACGCACTCGCAGTATTAGCTTCGCCTTGCGCTTTAGCCGTTGCAACTGGATCAGGTGCTACTGGTGGTGAAGAACCTTTACCAAATATATCGCCCATATCTTTCCCCTAAAAAACGACATTCTTTTCTGGTCATTGTAAAAAGAACAATGTCCCCTAGCGGGTGCGCGTCCTTAATTATAGCTTCTTGGGCAAATCCCATGTTAGTTACAAGACAAATACATCGTTTATTTGCACTAAATATCGGAGCAATAATTTTTTCAGCACCCAATTGTCTAAATGGATAATCAAAAATCTTGGCCAAAAATGCCCTTGTCATGCTTCCCGTGATTGCAATGTGCATAACAATCGACCTTTTATTCCAACTTTCATAGATTAAACCAGCAACAATTTTCCCGTCTTTTTCCAACCCAATTGCCCTACTATTTACTTCAAAATAGAGCTGATTGTTTTTTTCAGCCACCCAATGCCCAACCGCATGATCCGTCCGAATCACAAAGTGCCACCACCCGTAAATACTAAGTCCGCAGCCACCCATTGAATTTGAACGTCTTGGCTTGCCGTTTTTAAGATAGGCGCAAATGAATACCCAATTTCCGTTACCCCTTGCCAATCCGCACTTGGTACTAAATTATCACCCCACACCGCCGTATCCCACAACGCCGTGTCCCAAGCAGCAAATGTTACGGGTGCAAAATTTAAACTTTGAGCCGTGTCTGCCAAGTTGTAATCTACATTAACATTGCCGTAAACCGTAGGAAATCCGTTTGTAAACAAGTGATACCGAATCATTTGGCATTGTTTTTGGTTTGCTCTTCCATAAGTCTGAAAAGATTGCAAAGCAAAACTTGTTATATCCGTTCCGTTGTCCGAATTAGTATTCCATGCAAGACCTACATATCCATCACCACCAAAATAAGGATTATCTTTCCATAACGTCCAACAATTAGCGTCCCATCCCGTAAAATTACACCAGCTTTTTGTAATGTTGTTCATTACATATTGTTGTTGCTGACTACCCTCGGACACGGGTACATTCATTATTAATTGGTTTTCCTTGGGAAAATAAAGCAATTCCCACCCAAAATTAGCTGAATAGCTTGATATTGCCGTACTCATGGCATATTGAATTTTGTTGGTTATTGACACCCTTGGATCAAGCCTAGACGACTGCAACGCACCACTCATAGGAACTACGCCGTCTTGCGTGATGATAAGCAAATCCCCGCCAAACTTAGTCCAACACCGTTTGCCAATAGGCGCACCCAATTGATAAACACCAATTAATGAAATCCCCGTTGGGGTTGTTGGGTCGGTTAACCGCCAAACTAGGGTCTCACCGTTGGACGTAATGAACACTAAATAGTCATCCATGCCATATCCAGCATCTAACGTCCAAGTCATTGCCGCTACCAAATATCCGCCCATTTGAACAAGGCTTGACATATCAAGCGAAGTCGCTGCCCCACCAATTGAATTAATAGGCAAATACCATGTTTTTAGCGTTCCATCTTGAATTAACCAAACACGGTTTTTAAACAAAGTGATGTTTGAACAACTTGCAGTATCCACGCCCGTAATGTCGTAAGGCGCTCCATCCCCATCTTTTGCCCATGCCGAACCCGTGTAATACCTTAACTTGTCCGCACCATTGACCAACATTAAATAACTATTTGCAGTAGTCGTCATGTTGATGTATTGCCATTTTGCATTGGTAAGGCTTGACACGGCAGCAGCTCCTACCGCACCCCCTGCCGTTACATCGTAAATCTTGGTTGTGGCAGCAGCAAATAATTTATTAGCCGTACCCGACGAATAAGCCATCACCGACTCAACTTGACCCGTGATGCCCGTTGCGTATTGTGTGTATCCGTATCTAAGAACAACCGCATTAGTGCCAGGCCACCAATTTGTAAGCGTCACCGCATCTTGAATATCCATTGCCCCAAGCGAATCTCTAGCATTCCATCCACCAATGGGCGCGGGAATAGTGACAACATTGGAACTTTGTGTCTTGACTTTGCCGTAACGTGCTAATGAACCTAACATTATGTTTTATTTCTGCGTGATATAGCCGCCGATTTTGCTTGTGCGTCTTCTTTGGAATTAGCCCCCCATGCCTTTAACGACAAGGCAAGTCTAGTTGGCTCACCGTTTTTTTCCATTGGGCCAGGCATATTGCCCATGCGAGCCAAGAAACTTGCTCTGCGAGGGTTATCCCCTGATTTCACGGGCGGTTTTAAGTCCATACCTTCAGCTTTAGCCGAGGCTCTACCCTTGGCGTTTAGACCACCTTCGGGGTTCTTACCTTCTTTGCGTTGCCAAGCGGCTGTCATTTCTTTTTCTCAGGTTTTGCAGTTTTTGCAGATTCTTTAAATGCCTTGGCTGTGGGCGCTCCTTCTGTACCAGGCTTACGCATCTTTTCGCCCGACCCTGCGGCTATTCTTTCTCTCTTTGCTTGAATATTTGCATAAAGTCCGTCTAGTTTCATGTTATCTCCTTAAACACTTGGCCAATTACCATCTTGCACACTCCACGGCCCAACCAATTGATTCATACCAACTGGCGCCAAACTCATAGCTGAGACAGGTACATCGCCTGCTTTACAGTAACTCAAGGCGCGGTTAAATTCTGCCAATTCCGCACCGTAATCTAGTTTTTTAGCTTTGAGAAAATAGAACCTTAACCCAGCCATCATTAAGTCATCAGGAAATACGCTTGTATCCGTGTCTAATGTGTATTCTGATTTTGATCCCAAACTTGAGCCTGTAGCACATACCCAATAATTAGATACATACTCAAACGAAAAAGTGTAAACCGTTGTTAATGCTTGGAATATCCTAAATTTGCCGTTATAAATTCGGTATCTCTCGCGTGGGCCAATGCTAATAACACCGCCTTGCAAAAACTGCCAATCTTGACTAGATTTTGTTCCAAGGTTGCGCCAATGGTCTGTTCTGTCCCAATTGGTGTCGCTAATCATGCGGTCATATCCGCTTGGCAATGAATAATCTTGTTTAGCAAAAGTCATTGATACCGACGCGGTAGAAGTTGTAACGGGCGAATTGAGCGTTACCTGAGTGCCCGAATCAATAGTCAAAATTTCCGCATACGGCGCTTGACCCGTTCCCGTCACCACATTACCCACCGCTAAAGCCGATGTGCTTGGAATTGCCGTAATCACTTTAGAACCCGCCGTAATTGTGCCCGTTGTGGTTGTGGCCACCTCTGTCTGCCAAATATAGGCTTGGACTAGCTTTTGCCACTCATAATCACGCACCAAATCCTTGCCTAGCCTTTGCGCCAATGACAAAAATTGTTGCGTTTGATTGTTAGTCGAACCAATTACAGAAGTCGGTTGTGTGAGTCCGAGTTCGCCCGAAACTTGATCCACCAACTCCAGTAACGTATATGACATAACTACTCCGTAAGTTCTTTCTTAGGTCTGCCGCCCTTTTTCTTCTCAGTAAGGTCGGCAATCATTGCCCTCAATTGTGCCATTTCTGCGTCCTGTTGTGCGATTTTTGCGTCGGTTTCTGCACGAATTTTGTCAAACATTGCAGAATCTTGTGCCGCCATGATAAAAGCACGGGCTTTTGAGCGCAAATCGTTAAACCCCATTATTTTATTACCCGCAGAGTCCGCAAGTTGAGCAAATTGGTCAATAGTAAAAATATTGAGGGCTTTGAACTCAGCTTTTTGTGTGTCGCTAAGTACCGTCCAAACGTCAATCGGTGTGCCCGATACCTTGGCTTCCTTCTTTTGTTCAAATCTTGCCCACTCAATTGGGTATTCCTCAATGTCCGTCTCTCGCATTGGACGGTCAACAACCAAGGTGGAATCGCCTGGGACTAATTTCTTTAAGAATATCTTTTCTTCAAAGATAGGACGCTTTTCAGCAATCGTTTTAAAGTTATTTTGTCTTTGTACCGTGTGAAAGAAAACCGCCATTTTGCCTCGGTTGTCTTCCATAAAACTCTCGTTTGTCCAATTTGCGTCCTGCATTTTGTTTCCTTTGTTTCAAAATTTTGGCAGTTTCCTGCATCAACCCATCCCCATGAAAAACCACTTCCGCATCTTGCGTTTCAATGAATTTTTCCATCTCTATCGCCGTTTGTAATAACTGTCTTGTCGTTACAAACACTCGATCCCCTGCTCGAACAAACGTTTTTGCTTGTTGCTTGCCTAAATGTTCACCAGCGTATTGATTATCCACAAATGAGCAATCAAACCCGTAGAACCTAAACCGACGGTATCCCAATGCGGACAAAACATTCATTGCCCTCATGCCTACACTAGAACCCCCGCCAATCATGCTATCAATTCCTTCGGGGTGATTTTTTGCCACCCACGCAACAGTCTCCAAGTCGTCACCGTTAATCAAGTGCCATAGACGCACTTGTTTGCCCTTCAGCACGTTCCAAAACTCAGGATGACACACACTAGCCATAAGGTAAGAAATCTCCCTGTGGGGCTTTTTAAGCATCTTAGCCTTATGCTCCCGTGGATCGCAATCAATATGGTACGAAGGGACAATTCCTTTGTTTACCATAAAGTCATGCGCGCCCGATACCGTGACCATTGGGTACTTGATTTGCTTCCATGTTTTCTCAAGGCTTGGCCCGTAACAAACAATGGAAATCCATTTGTCGTTAAATTTATTCTTTTTCTTTAGCATTGGCAACCCCAACGCTTTGAACATCTGCGCGTGTCGCTCGTCGTTACTCAAGACCCCTTGTAACATTCAATCCTCATATCTCGAAATGGAAAATGGTAATTTGGCTCTTTAAACTCGATGCGCTCCATGCCCACCGATTTAAGCATTTGTTTGAGTGGCACTTCAAACCAACCCCAACGATGGCACATAGCAGGGTCTTTATGCTTTGGGTCGCCATATAAGGCGTGTAGGGTCATAAAAGGCATTAATGGGGTTTTGGTGATCACGCAATTATGAATGTAGGCAAACACTTTGTCCATACATGGAAGTTCTAGGATCATCTTACCGTTTGGTTTTAAAACCCGTTTCCATTCGGTCAATACGTCAAAAACTTCGTATTCGTAGCAATGCTCTAA
>Ga0209400_1002913_pt1 | contig 12722 bp, 12 predicted proteins | sample M_130807_EF_Meta_FD_187313 | JGI IMG/M metagenome (GOLD analysis project Ga0209400, IMG submission 187313) | Freshwater microbial communities from Lake Montjoie, Canada to study carbon cycling - M_130807_EF_MetaG (SPAdes) (version 2) | ecosystem: Environmental > Aquatic > Freshwater > Lake... | reverse complement strand
CTTTCATTTTGTGGGCATCTGCGGCACGGCCATGGGCGCGGTGGCGGCCGGCATGAAGGCGCGGGGTTTTGTGGTGACGGGCAGTGATGCCAATGTGTTTCCGCCGATGTCGACGTTTCTGGAGTCACAGGGGATTCGTTTGTTCGAAGGCTACAAAGCGGCCAACATTCCGGCTGATGCCGAGGTGATTGTCATTGGCAATGCGATCAGTCGCGGCAACGAGGAGGCGGAGGCCGCGCTCGAGCGCAAGCTGCTTTACGTTTCGCTGCCGGAGGTTCTGAAGGAGTATTTCCTGCGCGGTCGGCGCAATTTCGTGGTCAGTGGCACGCATGGAAAAACGACAACCGCATCGATGCTCGCCTGGTTGATCAAGTCGGCTGGTCGCGACCCGAGTTTCATGATCGGCGGATTGCCGAAAAATCTCGGCTGCGGCGCGCTGTTCACCGACTCCGCTCTCACAGTGCTCGAAGGTGATGAATACGACACCGCGTTTTTCGACAAACGTTCCAAGTTTTTGCATTACCTTCCCGAGTGTGTTGTCATCAATAACATCGAATTCGATCACGCGGATATTTACAACAACGTCGACGAAATCAAACTCAGTTTCCGCCGCCTGTTGAACATCGTGCCGCGCAATGGTGTGGCGTTTGTCAACGGCGATGACGCCAACTCGCTCGATGTTGCGTCGAACGCGCCGTGTCCGGTGAAAAAAGTGGGGATGAGCGCCGGATGTGACGTGATCATCGACGGCTTGGAGTATCGCCCGGATGGAACATCGTTTGTGCTGGATGGAGAAGTCTATCACACCGACATGGTTGGTGAAATCAACGTTCGCAACGCGGCCATGGCGATCAGCGCGGCACGCTTCGCCGGTTTGACCGCGCAGGAATGTCGCGATGGCCTCGCGACTTTCGAGGGCGTGGCGCGTCGTCAGGAATTGCGCGGCGAGGTCAATGGCATCAAGGTGGTTGATGACTTCGCGCACCATCCGACCGCGATCAAACTCGCGGTGGCGGCACTGAAACAGCGGTATGCCGGTGCGAGGATCTGGGTGTTGTTCGAACCGCGGTCGAACACGACCAAACGAAATATATTCCAGAAGGAACTGGCCGAGGCTCTGGCCGCAGCCGACATCGCGGTGGTCGCAGCGATCGCCGACTTGCACAAGGTCGCGGTAAACGAACGACTGGATCCCGACATGCTGGCAAAAGACGTGGCCGCGTCCGGCGGCACGGCCTGGTATCTGCCGGGCGTTCCGGAAATTGTCGAATTCGTCGGCGTGCAAGCGGTTGCGGGTGACGTGATCGCAGTGCTCAGCAATGGCGGATTTGGCGGCATCCATCAGAAATTGCTCGACCGCTTGGCTCAGAATGCGACGGCTGTTTAAAAGATCGGCGTGTTTTTATTCGGCTTTTCGCACCCAGGCTTTGAGCAGGATTTGCCTGCGGCTTTGATGAACCGCTGGTTCGAAGTTTTCCCAAACCAGCTTCATTTTTGTCGGGGATTCGATTTTCCATTCGCTCCGATTGGGTGAACTGAATGTCCGTTGCCTGCGCGGTTCGATTTTTTGCGGGCCATCCTCAAAAGCGAGATCGCTGACCGTCCAGCCTTCCAATGTCACGGTGAATTCCGCCTTGCCGATGGTTCCTTTCCATACACCTCCGGTCTCGGTGGTGTAGAAAAATGTCGTGTCTCCTTCGACCGAGCCGCCATTGCTGACGGTGTATTCGCGCTCGACGATCACATCGCGGTCGGTCGGAAATTTCACCTCGATGGTGTGGAAATTCACGGGCACCGCCTCGAGGTCTTCCGGAGCCTCGCCGAGGTGGGCGGATTGGTTGTCGTTCTGCAAGTATCCCTTTTGTTTTTTGGCGGCAACCTCAACGCCGTCAATGCGCGACACCATTTTCGTGATGGTACCGACGTCGCCTCCGTCGTCGATGAAGTCGGGAAAGCCCAGGAGTTGCAGGGCATCGCCGGACTTCTTGGTGCTGCGGAAAACGAAAGTGCAATGCACCCGGCTTTCCTTTTTGCCGAAGGTGATGTCGATTTTTTCCGAGACCATCCGGATCACCGATTCCTCGCCGACAAACTCGCCCAGTGGTGCGGGTCCGGCTGCGGCGGCATTGACGGCGGTGTCATTGGCTTCGGCAACAACAGCCATGAAGCTGAATAGAACGACGGTGCAGGGGATCCACGATTTCATGGCGATCAAGATACCGCACAAGCCGGCGGCGCGCAATCATCATTCGTTCCGGGATTTCTAACAATCATCGCGCGGCGGGATGGGTGACGCTTGTGCATTGACTGCCGCGCGGCAATTTTCTAACTTCCCGCATGCGTGAGTTGCAGGGCTGGAATGTCGAGGTGCTGGAGGTGAGGTTCATGCCGGAATTGGATGCACCGCCGGAAAAGCCATATCCATTTCTCTACACACTGCGCATTTGGAATGAGTCGAGCGAGGTCGTGACCCTGCGGGGCCGCAAGTGGGTGGTGCGCGAGGAGTCCGGCGAGACCATCGTGGTGGAAGGGGAGGGCGTGGTGGGTGAAATGCCGATCTTCGAGGAGGGTGGCGAGTTCACCTACAGCAGCTATCACGTGGTGGCGGAGTCGGCGACGGTGAATGGCGCCTATTTCGGCGAGACCGACAAAGGCGAAGCGGTGTTCACGCGCATACCGGAATTCCGCCTGCTGGTGCCGTGAGATTTTTTTTATTTTCGCGATGCCATTCTTGACCAGTCCTGGAAAGCGGTCTATGCACAGCGCGTCATATGAAAGCACCGATTACTGTTTCTGTCACTGGAGCCGCCGGCCAGATCGGCTATGCATTGTTGTTTCGCATCGCTTCGGGTGGTCTGTTCGGACCTGATCAGCCTGTGAATTTGCGTTTGATCGAAATCGAACCCGCGCTGCCGGCCCTTGAGGGTGTGGTCATGGAACTTGACGATTGCGCTTTCCCGTTGCTCAACGAAGTGGTGCCGACCGCTGATTTGAATGAAGGCTTTCGTGGAACCAACTGGGCATTGTTGGTTGGTTCGGTGCCGCGCAAGGCGGGCATGGAGCGCGGCGACCTTTTGGGTATCAACGGCAAGATTTTCACCGGCCAGGGCAAGGCCATCGCCCGCAATGCAGCCAAGGACGTGCGCGTGCTGGTGGTGGGCAATCCCTGCAACACCAATGCGCTGATCGCGATGAACAATGCCGAGGGCGTGCCAAACGATCGATTCTTCGCGATGACCCGCCTCGATGAGAACCGGGCGAAAAGCCAGTTGGCGAAAAAAGCATCGGTGCATCAGTCGAAGGTCACCAACCTCTGCATCTGGGGCAATCACTCGGCCACGCAGTATCCCGATTTCACCAATGCAAAAATCAATGGTCGTCCCTTGACGGAGGTGATTTCCCATGTGGAGTGGCTCAAGGGCGATTTCATCAGCACGGTGCAACAACGCGGCGCGGCGATCATCAAGGCCCGCGGCGCTTCGTCCGCCGCATCGGCTGCGAATGCCGCGCTCGACACGGTGAAAAGCCTGATCACGCCGACCCCGGCCGGCGACTGGCACAGCGTGGCGATTTGCTCCGACGGCTCCTACGGCATCGACAAAGGACTCATCGCCTCGATGCCGATCCGCACGATCGAAAACGGCAAATGGGAAGTCGTGCAGGGCGTGCCCGTGGATGCCTTCAGCCAGGAGAAGATCAACATCACCATCAACGAACTCAAGGAAGAGCGCGATGCCGTGAAGGATCTGTTGCCGAAGTGATCCGCTGTCCCGGTTTTATTTGTGTCCGGCCGGAGTCGGATAAATGTTGAACTCAATGCGTGAGAATGCAGCGGGATCGAACTCGGCTTTGCCGAAGTGCTGACTGCTGCCTCTGTATTTTCCTTCGGCAGAGATGGAGTCCAACCGGAAGGTGATGTAGCTGCCGTCGGGAAACCAGGCGCGCACATCGCCGTTCTGCAGCAGTCGTTCATCGTATTCCGCCGGAGTCAACGCCAGGCTTTTGATGCGTGCCACGGGGAGCTTCAATTCGTTGAAGCGTGTTTTCAGCGAGATTTCGCTGTTCTCGATTTTCTCCACTTTGCCTAACAAAATATCGCCATTTCGGAGAGTGATGCGCTGCTCACCCTCGGCTGGCTCGGGGTTCTCAATCGGGTTGGTTGCCCCTCCCTCCTGACTGGCGGGAAGTGTGCCGTCCCATTCCGTAAGCGACAGCCGCGAAATGCCGATCTTGTATCCGCTGCCCGCATTCTGACGAAGATGAATGCATTTGCCGCTGAGAAACGGTTGGTCGGTGTCGTTCCACTGCTGAATCAGAGTTTCGTCGGAGAAGAGCGCGATCAGTCCGCTGGTGGTGTCGACATACAACCTCATCAGCGACTTGTCCTTGTTGCGAAATGACTGGTCGCGTTTGTATTCGCCGATCATTCCGCCATTTCGCATGAGTCCGTTGGCGGCATTCGGATCATTGCTGCGCTTTTGCAGGTAGGATGTGCCGTTGTCGAGCACGATCATGTAATGGGAATCGGGGTTTTGATCCTTGGCATCGTCGGCACAGAACAGCAACTGGATGCCGAAGCGGTTCTTCCAGGAGGCCATGAACGAGAAGCAGTAGCGCTTGGGCATCGTTTTGAATTCCCTGGCGATGCTGCCGTTGCCGGTTCCGAAATAGGTGTTCTTGTCAAAGCTCCACGATTTTTCCGGAATGATCTCCCAGTCATCCTCCTTGACCGGGCCCGTGTAAATCGGCGGCGAGACATCGTTGATTTCGAGGTCCTTCACCATGTTGCGGTTGAGGGTGAGGACGCCGGCATACCAGGTTTTGAGAGTGATGCTTTCGTTGGTGACAGCCATCAACTCGCCCTGGATGATGTCACCGGAGATTTTCTCGTTTTGCTGGCGAAGGTCCTGGTTGAACCGGATATGGGCGATGTGGTCATTGCTCGTCGCCGGAGGGTCGACATAAGGGAAGGTGACTTCCTGGACCTTGTTCAGAAAGAACGGTGTTTCCGACTTGAGCGCGGGGGATTTCCAGATCAGCTTGCCATCCTCCATGCGGCTGATCGCTCCCGGCAGGCTGTCACCATTGCCAAAGTGAATGGTCGGTTGCTCCGCGCCCTCAGCGACGAGCGCGAGGATCATCAGGACCGGGAATAGGGAAAGTTGCATGGGATTGATGAGAGGAGTGGCTGGTTTGGTCACTTTTGGTGGATGATTTCGGCAACCAGTGGGCAGGCAATGTGCAGTTCGCCGAGCAGCGGATGTTTGGCGCTCACAATACCGTCGGCGATGCGGAAAGAGTCCACGTGCAGCAGTCCGACATCCTGGAGTTTGATGATGTAAGGGGATTTTGCCGCTTGCTCCTTGTCGCCGGAAAAATAGATGATGCCCACTTTGGAAGCGGGTATGGGCCGTGGCGACGGGTCGTGTGGGTTTTCAAAAAGGATCTGCGGTTCCTTGCCCGGGGTGATCGACTTGAGCACGCCCGAAGAGCGGTTCGATTCAAGATCAAACAACACATCCTGTTTGGTATCCGTCCGTTTTTCACTGCGGGCCTCCGTGGTTGATGAACCCCAGGTGGTGAGGCGGATGTTTTTGATGGTGTGCTTGTCCTCCTGACCCGAGGTGCAGATGAAACTGATCACCGTGCCGGTGGGCACCGGGCCGGTTTCCTCGGGGTCGATGATGTTGCTGCGCAACTGCTTGCCGTTGACCGCCAATTGCATTTGCCGGTTCGTGCTGTCGATGCGGATCTCCACATCGATTTCACTGCTGTCGAGCTGCTCCGGGGTGAAATCATTGAAGGCCGCCAGGGTGGTGAATTTGGCTCCATGGGTGGATTGTCGCTTCAGTTCCAGGCCGCCGTTGTTGAACTGCAGGAAATAGCAGTCCGTGCTTTCGTTCATGTTCACACTGGAACTGGCGAAGACCATTTTGATGCCGACATTGCCCGTCCATTGCGCATTGAAACCGATGATGTAGCGGTCGGGAAGTTTTTCAAACTTCCGCGTCGCCGCGCCATAACCCATGGAAACCAGAGCGTTGTCGTACTTCCACGTTTTCCCCAGGTCCCATTCCTTGTCGTTCGGGCCTTGATAAATCACCCGGTTGTCACTGGTGCCGAAATGCAGCGAGTCGACATGGGCGCGCTTGACTTGCAGATTCCCTGCCCAGCTTGTTTCAAACGAAAGGGTCTGATCGTCAAGGTTGCCGAGACTGACCGGCAACACATCGGCATTGTCGAGATACAGCATGTTGGCCGCTGTGGATTTGAAATCGGCATTCTTGTCGAAAACAATGGATTCAAATTGTTCGCCCTCGAAGACCAGCGGATCGGGGGAGAGAGGTGATTTCAGGGTGATTTGATTTTCCTCGCCGACCGAAACGATCGAGCCGGTGATTTTTCCGGCTGAGCCCAGCGAAACCTCCTCGGCCCCCGCGTTGCAAGTGCAGAAAGTCAGAGTGGCGATGATGATGACATGTCGCATGTAAGGGTGTCGGCGGGTTATTCGTCCTGAATGACGTCGGCATCAGGGAGAAGTTTCTTTTCGTTGTTGTTGTCCATTGCCTCGAGAAACGGATTTTCGTCGCTGAACTCCAGGGCGATCGCATTCGACAGATCGACGCGCAGTTTTGCCGCCGAACTGTGGTTGATTTCGAGAATTTTTTTGGCGGATGGAAGAGGCAGCCCGCTGATTTTTCCGGTGGGGTAGAAGCAGGCGGTGACCGTTCCCTCCTTGGCTTCCTCGGGCGCGGTTTGCTCCTTTTTGGCGAAGACGATTTCGGAGATTTCCGCGAGGGGGATTTGCAATTCGCTGTAGGCGGTTTTGAAAAATGCGATGTTGTTTTTGACCGACACGACCTGGCCCGAGTAGCGGTCGGTGCCATTGCTGAGCAGGACAATGTCCCGGTGCTCGTTGCTCATGCTGTAGGCCGAGTCCTTGATGCCGTTCCATTCGATGATCACCATGTCGGAGAGCCGCAGCGGGGTGTTGCCATTGGTCGCCTGGATGGCGAATCCATTGCCAAGCGGCATGTTCGCATTGTCGTCGGCTTTTTCCCCATTGTGCAACAGGGGATCGAGCTCCTCCCATTGCGCGGCATATTGGCCGTTGATGAAAAGCATCAGCAGGCCCTTGTTGCGGTCGCTGCGGATTTCAATCGTCGCCTCACCCGAATCGGGCAACTGCACGTTGGACTGCGTGTGCGCCATGCGCTGGGCGATCGGTGTTCCGGTCGTATCATAGCCGCAACGCGTCATGGAAAAATAGGTTTGATAGAGATTCAGCACCAGGGCATTGCCAAAGCTCACGGATTGGTTTTGCGGCACGCCGTTGAAGAAGGCCATCGGCTGCTTTCCTTTGACGGGTTTGTTTGCCCCCTCCGCCTCATTGTTCTTGTCCTTGGGAGCTTCCATGAAATCGGCGTGCAGGACGATGTTCGCGGTAAGGCGTTCGCGCCAGGCGATGCGGAAGCGGATCGAGGTGCTGTTGCTGAGGCAGTTCTTGCGGATCAGCGGTTGCGGCCCCGCTAGGTGATACCAGGCGCAGCCGTTGTGTTGCCATGCCGGGGTTTCTTTTTTTTCCTTTGGTTTGCCCTTGTCTTCGGCCTTCGCATCCGCATCCGCATCAGGGGCGGCCTTGACCTCTGCCTTGCCGTTGTTGCCGTCTTCCGCCTGCCGGGGCGGGGCGATTTCCCAGCCGTCGGGCGAGAAGGGACCCGCATACAAGAGTTTGCCACCGAAGGGATTGGGACAAATTGCGGAAACCGCTTCAAAGGGAACCGTGATTTCGCCGACGGCCGTGCTTTGGATGGTGACGCTTTTTTCGCTCAGGTTGAGCACACGTCCGGGAATCTGATCACCGTTCTTTAAGGTCACGTAGGAATACGCGTTGGCATCGGTTTGTTGGGAGGCTCCCTGCAGGATGATGTGGCGCACGCTGTCCGGTTTCAGGACCAGCGGCTCCTTGATGTCCTGCCGGGACCAGAGGATGCTGCCATTTTCGGAAATGCCCTCGTATGTCCCGTGCAACTGGTCGCCATTGGTGAAACGCAGGATGTCCTTTGGTGCTTCACCATAGGACAGCAGGGGCAGTGCAAGCAGGGAAATGAGGTAGCGCATGATCGGGAATCGGTGAATTATTTTTCGTATATGGGCAGGAAACGATAGTTGAGTGCCAGGGAAAGCAGCGCGCCTGAGGTGTTGAAAGCGTAACCCATGCGCCCCGGCCAGGAACCGTCGGGCGATTGCAGGGTTGCCATCAGTTTGATGTTTTTCGCGTTCCATTCCTCCCAAACCTTTTGATCGGCATGGAACAAGGCCTGTGACATGTAGTACTCAAAATAAAAGGGATAATACGGCTCGCGGTAGTTGATGTGGTTTTTCAAATACCCCAGGCTTGCGGCGTAACCCTTGCCATCTTTTTTCTTGGCCAGCGACTGGCAAAGCAGGCCAATGGCAGTCAGCGTCGGTTTGCCTCCTCCCGCCGATGTGTAACCATAACTGCCGTCGGCACTGCGGCAGCGCTCCATGAATGCAAGAGCGTTTTTGATCGCTTCGTCGGGCACAACAAGGCCGGCGTTGCGCGCCGCCAGCAGGGCGACAATCTGACATCCCGAAACCGTGGTGTCGGCATCGGAGGCATCGGGCGTATAGCGCCAGGCTTTGTTGTGATTGCGCTTCTGCGCCGAGAGGATCAGGTCCACCGCTTTTTTCAAAGCCGGGGCCAGTTTGGGGTTGTCGATCATGCCATACGCTTCCGCCAGCGCCAGGGTGGCGAAGCCGTGGCTGTACATGCTGTTGCCGATGTAGCCGTTGGTGGCGTTTTGTTTGCCGATGATGAAGGTGATGCCTTTGCCGATGTTTTTCGCGTAGGGACCGTAGTTCGGGTCCTCGCCATGGGCGAGAAATGCCACGGTGGCCAGCCCGACAACCCCGGGTTCGTTGCCCTGGCTGTCGTCCCAGCAACCTTCGTTGTTTTGCTTGGAGGCCAGATAACGCAAGCCGCGCTCATACATCTGGTCCACCTGACTGGGGATCGTATCATCCTGACGACGCGGCAATTCCTGAGCACATGCGTGCCCGAGCAGAAGAATGGAAAGGAAATGCCTCATCATCAAAGGGGATGTTACTTATTATCGTTGCCGTCGTCCTGTGCGGACTATGGCAGCGGATGGCGGACAGCGCAATGCCGAATCGTGGCTATTTTTGTAAAAACACCCGTGTTTTCCCCGTGGCAACAAGCAAACAATCCTGCTCATCCTGTTCCTGCTCTGGCCAGACCGCCATTTCAGGGAGGCATCCTTGATGGCGCATTTTCCCCCTGACCTACCTCGCTTTTGCGGGGGGGGCGCTAAGCCGTCAGGAAAGTGTAATGGAGAATCGCCCCGTCGTTTTTGTTCATGGTAACTCATCACCATCTATAGACTATCCGTGAAGCCGCCGTGGACATGCAATCCCGTGGCACGGGTAATGCCATGGGGATCTTCTATGGTCAGAATAAAATCGCACAAGTTTTCGCCTGCTGGTGGGTTTCTATAACTAACGAACCTTAAAACCGAAAGATATTTGCCGACATCTTTGACGCTACCCTGTCCGTTAAAGTTATACCACTTCTTGAGATCGACAACCAGGACCTCTCCCTGGGAAATCTTCAGTCCGTTGACGCTCATCTGCCCATTGAGTGATACCACCTTGACTCTGAGTTTTGACAACTCATTCTGAGTGAAGCTTGGATTATCCGATTGAAGAAGACCTGTTTCTGGATCAAGCGAAATCACCATCTGCTGCAACCCATGAATTCTGTATCGATAAACGATTGCCTGACTCGAGATCTTTTCATTTTTTTCAGATGGTTCGATCCTTGAAATAGTGGCACTTTGGTATGTTGTCGCACACGACGCAAAAAAAAGAACGGTAAAGACAGCAGCGATGTAGATCCGCGGTTTCATTACCAATGAAGGTCGTAAGTTGGAGTAGGGCGAGCATCAGAAACAGGTGACGGAAAATAAGCGCCCGGGTGTTCAAATGTGTTCAAAAATTGATTGGGTATAACAATATCAGCCTTTTTCAGCATAAATCGCACAAAGCTGTTGCTGTTGTTTCCAAATGGGGGCAATTCGTATTTCGAATTTGGCCAATTCTTAAGCCCGCTGCCGATGATCAAGGAGTTATAACCCTCAGCATAGGGATAAGAATTCGCGTTTTTTGTGATTTTCTCCCAGTCCTTCTTGGTAGCGCAAGGTTTCACCACAATGAAGCGGTTTGCCTTTCCCAATTCAAAACTAATCCCCGATAGAGCTACGGTTTCAATTCTACGTATATAGCTTGGGAACTTGCTTCCTCCCGTATTCAGATGTTCTTCAATTCGCCAGCCGTATGCCTTCTCCGTAGGTATTTTACTGTTTGGATATCGTAGAAGTTCAATTGTATTCTTCCTAACAGCACCGTTGGGCGGAGAGGTGAATTCCTGATTTACGGCGGTACGGGCAGAACCACTTTCCTCAAAGTAATCTACTGATGCATGATTGGCTGGCCAACCAGCTCCGCCGAATATGCCCAGAGGTGGATCCAAAGGTCTGGAACCCGCTGCTATAAAATCCAGTCCGAGATAATCCGTGGAGTTTAAAGCATCATTTTCCACAAACGCGTACAAATTGACCCCGCCATCTTCCTCAATAGGATCGCGGTTGAGCCAGCGACCGAGCGTGGGGTCACAGTGCGCAGAGGCGATGCTGGAGAGCAGCCATACGAGTATCAAAGGCAAAGTCAGGATATGTTGTTTCATCTGTTTCATTGATTGCGTGGTTGATTGGGGGAATTGCGGCTATTATGCAAGTTCTCCCGTGAACTGTGTTATGGGGGAAAGTCTTTGTCATTTGGGCGATTATTCAATGCTTCCTTAGGCATTATCAACTGAAACAATTTTTCAACACTTTTGTTCATATTCTTACCCTGTCGTATGGAAACAGATAGCCAGTCTTTTTGATTTGGCTTTTCACGGTAAAACAGATACATCCGTAGCGGATACAACTGATCATCATCGCTTTTTCCACGTTCAACCTCTTTTGCGGCATCCGAAGATATGGTGCCGACACAGTCAAGTATCTCGCCAAGTTGTTTCTTATCCAATACGACTACGTCTGGTTTTCTCAACCCATCTCGCCAATAGCGAATTTCACCTCCATCTAACTTACCGGGTTCATTCAGTATTAGTCCATAGACTTGAGTTGATGCCTCTGAACCAACGATTAACATTTGATATTTTTTCAGATCGCCTAGAACCCGCACGATTTTTTTCCTGACAATTTCATTGTACGGTTCTTCAACCAGGCTGTGATCGCTATTAGCGTTAACCTCGGCAGCCCCGCTGTGAAGAGACACTGCGATAAAGACCATCACCCCCCATCGTATCATTTTCATTTTGTGTGTTCGTCTAACCAATTTTTTTCACCCCCACGCCGAAATACAGTTACATACACTGGCACCTTCCCTGGATTGCGCATTTTGTTATCGGCGGCAAACTCCCTATCGGCAGGACTGAGTCCATCAGGTTCTGACCAGTATCCTGCTTTTACACTTCCAAGCGGTTCCACCCATGTCGGCGGGTGGGTGTGCCAAAATCCTACCAATTGATCTCCGTCATCACACGCTTCCGCATTATCGGCATATACACTCGCGGCCCTCTCGCCAGGAGCTGAAACATCCTTAGGCCAGGGGCCTTTATTCGCTCTCCCGTCTTGGCTGCCGGTGGTGTAATAGGTGTAAGTTAGCTTATGATCTTCACTTTTCTTGCAATGCTCGCAAATACGTCCTCCGTATTCACGAGGACCATTAACAGGAGACCGTAGTTTTTCGTTTTCTTTTTTTGCCCTCCACGGCTTGTAAAACTTCTCAAATTCTTCGATTGATTTGTTCATCGACAAGTGTCCTGTTTCTTTCGCCGCATCGCTCGCCGTTGTGGCCTTTCCAGGTCCATTTGCGGTGCCAAGGATGTCCCAGTCATTGATGCCATCATTTTCCACAAACGCGTACAAATTCACCCCACCATCTTCCTCAATAGGATCGCGGTTGAGCCAGCGACCGAGCGTGGGATCATAGTGCGCAGAGGCGATGCTTGAGAGCAGCCATAAGAGTATCAAAGGCAAAGTCAGGATATGTTGTTTCATCTGTTTCATTGATTGCGTGGTTGATTGGGGTAATAACTGCTGTTGATGATGTGTCTGTTTTTCGTGTTTGTTCATGGTAACTCTTCACCATCTATAGACTATCCGTGAAGCCGCCGTGGACATGCAATCCCGTGGCACGGGTAATGCCATGGGGATCTTCTATGGTCAGAATAAAATCGCACAAGTTGTCTTCAGCGGGAACATTTTTATAGCTTACGAATCTAATGATTGAACAATATTCGCCGTAATTTTTCACTACCCCTTCCCTGCCATGAAAATCATACTCCTTTGTCAGATTAAGAAGTACCGTCTTCCCTTGGTCAATCTTGAGGCCATTGATACTCAGCTTGCCACTGAGTGAAACCACTTTAACCCGCAATTTCGATAACTCATTTTGAGTGAAACTGGGATTGTAAGATTGCAGCAACTCTTTTTTTGGATCAATCGAAATCATCATACTCTGTAATCCATGAATTCTGTATCGATATACGATTCCCTGATTTGTGATTTTTTCAATGGTTTCAGTGGGCGCAATCTTTGAAATGCTGGCGCTTT
>Ga0209400_1002912_pt1 | contig 12725 bp, 9 predicted proteins | sample M_130807_EF_Meta_FD_187313 | JGI IMG/M metagenome (GOLD analysis project Ga0209400, IMG submission 187313) | Freshwater microbial communities from Lake Montjoie, Canada to study carbon cycling - M_130807_EF_MetaG (SPAdes) (version 2) | ecosystem: Environmental > Aquatic > Freshwater > Lake... | reverse complement strand
AAATAGTATAATTATTATCTATAAATATTTCTAAATTTATCAAAATATATTTAAAAAATAAATATATTTGTAATAAATATAAAAGCATATATATTTTTGTCAAGTCTAATATTATTACAATTAGAAATTTTCTATTATTGAATTTCTAATTATTAATTGTGATTTTGTAATAAGTTTATGTAATCATAAAAATAGCAATCAATATGAACAATAATACAAATGGGAATAATACTAAAAACCATGATAACCCGGGTACTCCAGCACGACAAATTAGATTCAATATCCATGTCCAAAATAATACATATAAGATTTTGACAATAAAAACAAGACTTGTGTTACCTACTGTACAAGTAAAATTACCTACACAATATTTATCGAAATTGCCGATGTTTTGAAAAAAAATGATAAAAATAGCTATCATGGATATAACTAAATAAACATAAGCAGGTGTACATAGATTACGTAATCCGGTAATTGCCATATTATAAAATATATATTATAAAAAGACTTTTGTATTGACTAAATAGAAAATTTTATACAAGTGGATTCATATATTTTGGATGAGCAATTGGTTGATTGATTACATCAATATTATTGAATTTATAAGAATTTGTTAAATTACGTATATTCAACGGATCTTGCGCATTCAAAAAATTACCATCATAATCTCTTGCGAAATTCAATATACTACCTCCTTTTTGTTTTTTCATATAAGGCATGTTTTTTTTTATCGATTTTTTTCTAGAATTTCCACCATTAAAAAAAGGTGTAGTACAACCACAACAACCTATTTGTTTTTTCATAAAATTACGTCGCATATAACGCGTAGTGTTTTTTTTCGATTTTCGATTGTTTTTTGTTTTGTTCATTTCAATATATATAATAGAAATACAAATTATTTTTATTCGATATCAACATGTGTTAACATATGACGGCGACAACATACATTTTTCAAACCCAAATTATCTAATACTTCTCCCTCTGGAGTTTTATCCACTTTTTCTTTTGATAAATATACGACCTTTTCTACATTCAAACCTCGACTCAGTTTAATCCTACGAACCTCGCCTTGAAAATATCGATATTTATCTGCTAAAACCATTCCACAAGTAAAACACTTAATTGGTATAATCATTTTGAATAATATTATTACTATAATTATATTATTTATTTTCTTTATCAATTTTTTGATTAAATACTTTCCGACTTTTTATGATTTTCTAATTTATATCCTTTTGTCGTTTTTTTACGGATAAATTCGTCGTTTTGTTCTGAATGGAAATTATCATGACATCCTTCACAAACCGTAATCAAATTCGCTACATGATTTTTATGATGTGTTCCTATAAAACCATTTTTATCCGCATTCTTTTGATGTTTCAAATGATGTATTTCTTCGCCAATATTCGTGCCACATAATTCACAGATGCCCTTTATTTTCTTTGAATTGTATGTGGTCGGCTTATTTGATAATTCCCCGCGTGTTTCTGGATAATATTTATTACGAATCGCATATGCTGACTCTAGAAACTCATCCCCTAAATAAAGTGATTTACATACTTCCAGTCCATAAATTCTTGGACCAGAACCTTCCTTCAATTTACGGTCATACACTAAACAATCTTTTTCTCTATCGAATGATACTGACATATGCTTCATTTTCAATCTATCGAGACTGATTATTTCGTCATAATGTATTATTTCATGAAAATGTGTGGCAAAAATATAGGAACTTCGCTTATCATGTAAATTCATCAATCCAGCTACAAAAATACTCAAAGCCGACTCGGTCTCCGTTCCTGAACATAATTCGTCGCCTAATATAAGACTATTATCATCGGCCATTTTAAGTATTGTTCGTAATTCACTCATTTCAACCGCAAATGTAGATAACCCTTTGAACAAATTATCATTTCCTAGTATTCGAGAATAGATCGCAGTATATGGTTTATAAATGAATTTACTACATGGAACATATAATCCAGATTGCGCCATTATTATTGATATTCCTAATGCTCGGATCAGACTCGTTTTACCAACCGCATTGGTTCCATACAACAAAATTCCATCACAATCACTCTTTTCGCCCAAAGATATATCATTTGTCACATACAATTCATTTTGTTGTATATGTTCAATCAAACAATGTCGTAAATCGGAAGCATCCACAAAAGATTTGTTGGTTTCACTTGCTATTTCTGGCTGACAATAATTATATGTTCTCGCTATATATGCTTTACATTGTAATATATCTATTTTTGAAGTATAAATGGCAAAATTTTCTAAACAATTATACCATTGTTCCTCTACTTTACTCAATATATTCAAATACGTGTTTGCTATTTCATTATTCATTGCTTCTTTCAAACCGAGTAACTCGTTAGATAATTTTGTTATCAACGAATATTCAATTTCCATATTACTTGATGATGCTTTTGTGAATTTTACGTCTTTCAAATTCAATTTCTCGTTCCGGTTTGGTAATGTTATAATACCACCACTTGCGGAATTTGTCAAATTATTCAAAATAATTTTCATTGTTTGAGAACGTTTCGAAGTTATTTGTAAAGATAATCCGGATTTCTCCGTTTCATGTACTTTTATATAATCTGTTTCTGACGATTTTTCATGGTCTTGAATCAATTTGTTAAAATAATTTTTTATACTATAAAATAATTCATTATTTTCATTGTATTTTGTGATTATAAAATCCAATTTCTCAGATATGCCTGGTTTTATTATATTTTCATCGAAATTATTCATGGAACTAGTTGTTTTACAATATTCTATATAAAAATGCTCATCCAAAAAATCGATAAATGTTTCACTATTTTGTTTTATATATTGATAACTTGAAATATCACTATTATCCACGAAATCACTACATAAATAATCTTGTAAGATATTCGATTCAGCAAGGCATTCATTTATCTGATGTATTGATTGAATACTATTATACAAATGCCATATCGATGATGGATATATTTTTTTTAATACGAGCTGACGGCATATTTTCTCAATATCACGTATTTTCAATAATTGTTTTCGAAACATTTCAACAAAATGATAATTATCATTCGCCAACATGATGGACGTCATCCGATATTCAGTTTTCAACCATTCCTCATCAAACGTTGGATTCGTCAATTGATATTGAAATTTACGTTTTCCCATAGAAGACAAACATTTGTTCAAGAATGATATGACACATGATAATTGCCCATTACGTTTACCATCAAAAGTTGAATCGCTGATAATATTCAATTGGGATAAAGTATGATTTGCCAATATCATGCGATAAGATGTATTGTCAAATTCAGGGATTGAAATTTTACGTATCAAATCTGGATTATGTTCTTTTATGAAATCCAACAAAAAACAAAATGATTGTGTTGCTATATTATGTAATTGAAATTCATTACATATATTATAGGATTCTTCACCAAATAAATTCGACAAAATCTGTTTCATATATTTTTGATTAGAACAATTGAGAACTTTCGTATTTGTTAGTTCGCACGTACTGATTTCATGAATTGAATTCGATTGAATTCCGACAAATTGTTTTATCAAAGATAGTTTTTTGTTATCAAAAGCGGATAATATAATAACTTCACTGGGTGAAAATATAGAAACAAATCTTTCCAATTCATCAAATGTAGTAGCGCTCATTAAAAATGGTGTTTCGTGTTGAAATATCGATGATTTTCCTGTGAAAATATTCACAACCGATACGCCATACACTATTGTTTCTTTTGTTTTCGCCAAACCATTATTGGTTGTGGTGGAAAATGGTTTATAGACGTCAAACCAAATACACATTATATTATTTGTAATGATTGGAGAACTATCGGTATCACATGATATATATGTTCCTGCTGAATATACCTTGTTTAATTTACGTGATACTTCTTTACCATTTTTTTCTTGAACATAAACTGCCACTGTATATCCATAATCTGTTAATTTTGCCAAATACTTATCGATTGTGAAATCACGAAAACCCGCCATTACTATATGTTCGTTGTTATATTCGATTTTTTTTTCCGAAACATTCAACTGACAAACATCGGCAAATTCAGTTATTATACTACCTGTAATCAAATCGTTCTTTTTGTTTTTCATTCCATACACTTCAAAAAACGCTCCGACTTGTAACAACACAACCGTTTTTTCGCCATATTGTGCTCGATGTTGATTCGTATATTGAAAATATTCAGTGTATATACTTGTTTCTGGGTCGCTTTTTGTTGTTTTCGAATTTTTTTTACTCATTGTTGTGTTATAAATAACATGGGAATATTTTTATATTTGTAAAATTGATTATTTATTATAGTAACATAGAATATACAAAAAGAAACAATATTGATTATGTTAATAGACGAGGTTTTGATGGAGGATTTCAATGATATCGAAAGTATTGATGATTACGATGAAAAAACAAATAGAGATGATTTGTATGGTTATTTTTACGACACAGAAGTGAATAAATATATAATACATATATCAAACAACAAAAAAGGTGATGTTATATACTTTAACGAGTATGATGATGTAAAATATAACAAAAAGATTTATTACAAAAAAAAATTTTATAAAAATATGAATTCTTACGATAAATTTCATAATTTCAACAATATTATATATAAAAATTATGATAACGGTAAAGATCATATTTTCAATCTAGATGAAAATAACAAATATACAAAAATGAAATATTATATCAATAATCGTCTTTTTATCATTACGAATGCTGTAAGTTTATTAGTAATATTGGTATTGACATATAAGATATGGTATAATTAGATAAATATCTAAAGACTATCACCAGCATTCATAAAATTATACAATAAGTTTTCAGGATTATGATTTTGTATTTCACCACATATCAATGTAGCACTTTCGTACATTTTACGCAAAACATCATTTGGCGCGGTTGAACCCACTTTAATAAAACCACGTTTCATCAAAAACTTTTTTATATCTGACATGGAACTCTGTTTCAATAGCTGTTTTTTATTCGCCACTTGTTTTCGAATCGTTTTATTTGATACTAATACGGATACTCTTGGAAATACAGATGATTTGCCGACTTTATATGTTCGTTTGTATGTTTTTTTGCGTTTTTTAATTGTTGGAATATACTTTCGATTTATATCTTTCAATTTCTCCTCGGTTTTTCTCATTATATTGACTCTATCCAAACTATCATTCACTTTTTTTTCAATCAAATCTGTATGTGATAATGGAGTATCTGTTATTTTGTTTTCAGTTGGCAGTAGGTTCGATGATTTGTTACCACCTATCATTTGTGGTTCAATTTTTATAGGAATATTACTAATATTTAACGGTTTGGGCATACTTGGCATACTTGGTATATTTTGTATATTTAACATATTCGGCATGCTAGTATGTCCCGGTAAATTTTTACGAGTTTGATTCATATAATTTCTAAATGTTGGTAGATTTCCATTTTTCAAACATCCATACAAAGGCGCTTGATTGATAGTAACATTTGGTTTTGTATTTTGTGAATCATTCGATAGTATTTGTTGTGAAGATATATTCAAATTCGTTATTTCTGTCATTGGATTTATCGCCGGGTTCAACAAAAGTGAATTTGGTAAAACATTATTCGGGTATTGTTTCAATGTATAATTCTTCATTTCTTTTACAGCATCAGTTTTTTCAGTAAGTGTTTGTAGAAATTGTTTAGCCTCGTCAAAATCTTTATTGAAACTATCCATATTACTTGACGAAATGGTGTTATTGTTTGGCTGTTTTGAATTATTATTATCGAATAATTTCTTGTATCTGTCTTCTTGATGTTGTCGAATCATTTTCAATATCGATTTTTTTTTCAACGTATCATTCCTTTTCCGTTCAACTGGTTGTTTTATTTTTATTTCACCGTGCTCTTTCGATGGTCTTTTTTTGCGAGTTGTATTATTAGACGGTAACGCAAAATCTGAAATATTCACTTTCAATATTTTCTTTTCACTCATATTTTTTGTTTTATTTAAATATATATACTATATTTACATGAAACGAAAAGAAAAACAGCATATAAACCTTTATTCCCGCAAAGAATCAAATGATGCCTAAATGTAAATACTATGAATAAAATTATTTTCATTCTTGTTCTTTTTGTTGGCCATAAATGTAGAATAGCCATCATTCATATCAGCTAATGAAATTTTCTTTTTGAATTCAATCGACTTACCATATATTCGGCGACCATGTGAAACTTTCACATACGTCAACAATAATTCCATATCACGTCCATAATTTTTGAAATTTTCTTTTTTGTCTTCAAACCATTTTTCATTCAAAATCGTATCATTTTCCAATGACCATTCTTGATCTACTATTTTCTTTTTGAATATATTCATCAACTGTGTTGGATTATACGAATCCACATTGAATCTCCAAATAAATCGCGAATACATTCCTTTATTTACTTTAAAAAAAGTTTCTTTCAATTCTTCCTCGTATCCTGCTATAATAACCATTAAATCGTCTTTATGATTACTCAATGCTTCACATAAGATATCGATACATTCCTTTGAATAACTATCATTATCTCCACTGTTTGCCAACGAATACGCTTCGTCTATAAAAAGTACTCCCCCTAAACATTCATCTATTACTTTTCTCGTTTTTATTGCTGTTTGTCCTAAATAGCCTGCTATCAAATCATTTCGTGTTACCTTTTTGAAAACATTACTTTTCAAAATACCAATCTTAGAATACATTTTACCTATAATTTTTGCTATTTCCGTTTTACCTGTTCCTGGCGGGCCATATAAAACAGTATGTTTGAAATCGCTCGCTTTATTTCCAACATGTAATTCTTGAATAAAATAAATCAATTGATTTAAAATCGACTGCTTTATGCTATCCATTCCAATCATTCCGTTTAATTCGTCCAAATCATCTTTGATATTATGTAATGATTTCAAATCTATATTGTATTCTGTATCATCCTGATATTCATTTTCATTGATTATTTTGATAACATCGGATAATGTATTAATAGAGGCATCTATTGTTTTTTGTTTCGTTTTTATAATTGTAGCGGGTAGTAATGACGGTATGGAAAGATTCGTTTCGTGTTCTTTTTGCCATATTGAATATTGTGTTTCGGCATTTTGCTTATTTGAAGTATTCCATATCGAACCTGAATATTTTGAATAAAAATTATTCGAACTATCTGTTATTGGGTTTTCTAAAATAGGATAAAAATGTAAAAAAACGGGTGGATTTTTTGTATTATTATTGTTCCCAACAAAACTGATATCATTCAGATGATTTTCTATAAAATTACTTTGTATCGCACCAGTCAACAATGAATATTGACTATAATTATACTGTGTTTTATCATTATATGTATCTAAATAATCTATAAATCGTTTACTATTCATTTTCTAGTATTGTTCTAACAAATCTTTTATTTCCATTTTTTATTATATATTATTACTATTACGTTAACAAAAAACTATATAAAAAATTGATTATAATATTATATTAAGATTACGATTATAGTATTATAATCGAAAATGATGAATTATGAAATGAAATCCTCATCTATATCTTCAAACACATCTGCTTTGCCAGATACAATTACAAAACCGAAAACTCCATCAAAGAAACGCGTTTCTAAACAAAAAGAAACCGTATTAGAAATATCTCCTACCGACCCAGACACTACAAATGATATAAAAAATATGATAACAGAAGAAAGTGAAATTCAGAAACAAATTGAATATATTCATGCTAATATTACGAATGATGAAACCAAATTACTCGAACATCTTGGTAATTATATAGAAGAACCATTTCATATAATCGAATCATATTTCGAGGGTCAACATCTTGACCGTTTGGTTCGTCATCAAATAGAATCATATAATCACTTTGTTAATTATCAAATATTGAGAACTATTCAAATGTTCAATCCAGTTACAATTCATTCTGAAAATGATTATATTGGAGAAAAAGATAAATACTTTCTAGAAATTTTTATATCATTCACAAATTTCAAACTATACCCACCACAAATTCACGAAAATAATGGTGCTACGAAAATGATGTTGCCACAAGAAGCTAAATTACGAAATTTCACATATGCTTCAACTATGACGGTCGATGTCAATATTCAATATGTTATCAGAAATACGGAAAATATGGATACTCCAAAAATAATCGAAAAGGTTTTGCCAAAAATCAATATTGGTAAATTGCCGATTATGTTGAAATCCTCGGTATGTACATTAACACAAAACAAATTCATTAACCATCAATATACTGGCGAATGTTCTATGGATTGTGGTGGTTATTTCATTATTAAAGGTTCTGAAAAAACCGTATTGGGCCAAGAACGTGCTGCTGAAAATCGCGTTTATTGTTTTGATGGTAAAAATACTACCAAATGGAATTGGTTTGCTGAAATTAAATCGGTTCCGGATTTCAAATGTATATCTCCAAAACAAATTGAAATGATGATTGCCAGTAAAAATAATGGTTTTGGCAATGGAATATTTGTAAATATTCCTCGTATAAAACAGCCGATTGAATTATTTGTACTCTTTCGAGCACTTGGTGTGTTAAGTGACAAAGAAATTAGTCAATATATTTTATTAGATATAACCGATAAAAAACAGGTCGATTTACTACAATGCTTACAAGCATCCATGATTGACGCAAACAAATATATGACACAAGAAGATGCTCTTAGACATATTACTGCGTCCGTCGCATTTACACCAATCAATATGGATAAAGATACTGGCGCTAGAAAAAAACGCGAATTTACAATAGAAGTTCTCGATAACGATTTATTTCCTCATTGTCAATCTGTTCCACAAAAATTGTATTTGTTGGGTTATATGGCTAAAAAATTATTACAAACTAGTCTCGGTTGGCTTCCTCCAGATGACCGTGATTCTTATTTGAATAAACGTATTGAATTAACTGGTACTCTTTTGAATAATTTGTTCAGAAATTATTTCAATAAATTAGTAAAAGAAATGCAGAAACAGATTGTACGTGAAATCAATACTGGGTCTTGGCGTTCTACCGAAGATTATGAGAATATCATTAATATGACGAATATTTACAAAATTATGAAATCGACTACTATTGAAAACGGTATTAATCGTGCTCTTTCTACTGGTGATTTCAGTATTAAACAATCGAATAGTAGTAAAGTTGGTGTTGCTCAAGTGCTCAATAGATTGACATATGTTTCCAGTTTGAGTCATTTACGTCGTATCAATACACCGTTGGAAAAAAGTGGTGAATTAATCGCTCCTCGTAAATTACATAATACGACGTTCGGGTTTTTATGTGCTGTAGAAACTCCGGAGGGTCAGTCGATTGGTGTAGTGAAAAATATTAGTTACATGGCTCATATTACTATTCCAACAAATAGTTCATCGTTGTATGAATATGTGAAACCTTATTTATTATCGGTGAATGATACATCTCCAACCGATATGCATGGCAAAGTAAAAGTATTTGTAAATGGTGCTTGGTTAGGTGTTACCGACACACCTATGGAACTTTATAATGATATGAAAGATAAAAAGTATCGTGGCATTATTAATATTTATATTTCAATCGTATTCGATTATAAATCATTAGAAATACGTATATGTAATGATGGTGGTCGTTTGACGCGTCCTGTTCTAAAAGTACGTCATAATAAAGCATTGATTAGCGCTGATATAATCGATAAATTAGTTTCTAAAGAGATTTCATGGAATGATTTACTAACTAACTGTAAATTGGACGAATCTGTTATCGAATACATTGACCCCGAAGAACAAAATTTTGCTATGATTGCTATGAAAAGTAAGGAAGGGTATTTACAAGACTTGACACAAAAATTCAATTATACTCATTGCGAAATACATCCTAGTACTATTTTTGGAGTATTAGCATCATGTATTCCATATCCAGAACATAACCAAGCACCTCGTAATACGTACCAATGTGCCATGGGAAAACAAGCAATGGGTGTATATGCTACGAATTACGACCAACGTATGGATAAAACCGCATATGTATTAAATTATCCTAGTCGTCCATTAGTCGATACTCGATTGATGAATTTCATTTATTTGAATCGTATTCCTTCTGGTACGCAAATTCACGTTGCTATTATGTCTCATACTGGTTATAATCAAGAAGATAGTGTTCTTATCAATAAAGGTTCAATCGATAGAGGTTTATTCTTGGCTACTATTTATCATACCGAAAAAGATGAAGACAAAAACATTATTCGAGATGAAATCATTCGTTGTAAGCCTGACCCTACTAAGACAAAGGGCATTAAATTCGGTAATTACGATAAATTAAATCAGCATGGTTTCATTCCAGAAAATGAATTAGTTGAAAATCGTGATGTAATTATAGCTAAAACAATACCTATCAAAGAGAATCGTAACGACCCTACAAAAACCATAAAATACGAAGACCAAAGTAAAACTTTCAGAACTACGGAGGAAACCTATATTGATAAGAATTATACTGGTAGAAATGGTGATGGATATAATTTTGCGAAAGTCCGTGTTCGTGTATTAAGAAAGCCTGTATTTGGTGATAAATTTAGTTCACGCCACGGGCAAAAAGGTACCGTTGGTAATATTATTCCAGAATGTGATATGCCATTTACAAAAGAAGGTCTACGTCCTGATATTATTATCAATCCACATGCTATTCCATCTCGTATGACTATTGGTCAATTGAAAGAAACACTATTAGGTAAAGTGTTATTGGAACTGGGATTATTTGGTGATGGAACTAGTTTTGGTAATCTAGACATCAAAACAATTACCGCTGAATTACAAAAATTAGGTTATGAAAGTTATGGTAATGAATTATTATATAATGGATTGACTGGCGAACAATTAGAAACCAATATCTTTATTGGTCCTGTATTCTATCAAAGATTAAAACATATGGTTAATGATAAACAACATAGTCGTTCGATTGGTCCTATGGTTAATTTGACTAGACAACCTGCTGAAGGTAGAAGTAGGGATGGTGGTTTCAGAATTGGTGAAATGGAACGTGATGTCATGTTGGCTCATGGTATGTCAAGATTCTGTCGTGAACGTTTATACGATGTATCTGATAAATATAGTGTTCATGTTTGTAAAAAATGTGGTATGGTAGCTCCATTCAATGATGGTAATAAAAATCGTATGTATGCCAATGCCGACTTTACTATCCATTTATGTAAAACTTGTAATAATAAGACGGAATTTGCTAAGGTAGAAATACCATATGCGTATAAATTGATGTCTCAAGAATTACAAACAATTAATGTTGTGCCTAGAATCATAACAGAATAGATTGGAAAAATATAAAAATAAAATTGAATAATATAATAGAAACTTTTTTATTGTAAATATATCATACAATGGAAAATGAATTTAGTGAATTAACTATTCAAATCACAAAACAAATATCGAAAATAACAAAAAAAGAGCAAGGTATTTTCATAACACCTAGAACGATAATATCTAAGCTAGTGAATCGAATTGCCCCGTATATTGATACCGACCGTGCCTATAATTTACTTGAACCATCTTGTGGAACTTGTGAAATTGTAAATTTTCTTGATAAAAAATTCGATAATATTTCGATTGATGCTGTTGAACAAAATTCGACTATATTCAATAATATCAACCAATTATCGTTTAAAAATAGAGTGAAACTAATCAACAACGATTTTATTAAATACAAACCATCGAAATCCTATGATTTTATATTTGGAAATCCACCCTATGTGGTTATCGATAAAAACAATATTCCAAACGAATATGCCGAATACATTGTCGGTCGTCCTAATTTATTTGGGTTATTCATTTTACACTCGTTGTCTATGTTAAAAGTCGGTGGCATATTGGCATTTATTATTCCAAAAAGTTTCTTGAATTCTGCTTATTATAGTAAAATACGGAATTTTATGAAAGAGGATGGTACTATTATTGATATCATTGATTTTGAGAAAGATAATAATTTCATTGATACACAACAATCTACTTTTGGTATTATTTTCCAAAAAACCGCTCTTATCGTTCCAGTGGAATGTCCATATTCTATCAAATTTGGTGATAATTTCATGTTTTCAGATAATGCTACGTATTTACGTGAAATAATGAATGGTTCTACGAATTTAAAAGCACTTGGGTTGAAAGTGAAAACTGGAAATATCGTATGGAATCAAAAAAAATCTATATTGACAAGTGATTCTAGTAAAACGTTGTTGTTATATAATTCCAATATCGCCAAAACGAATTCTGTACAATTATTGGAGTTCTCAAATGATGAAAAGAAACAATATATTTCGATGGAAGGTAGTAATGACCCAGTTATCATTGTCAATCGTGGTAATGGAAACGCTGCGTATTCATTAAATTATGCTTATATTGACGGGACTCGTAAATACTTAGCGGAGAATCATTTGAATGTTATTTATTCGGATACTATTCGTGGAGATGAATTGAAAAAACTGTTCGATAAAATTGTTGCTAGTTTTAAAAATCCGAAAACTGACCAATTTATAAAAATGTTTCTTGGCAACAATGGGTTGTCGAAAACTGAATTAGAAACCTTATTTCCAATATTTGTATAAGATTGTATAATATTATATAAAAAAATAGTATGGATTAAAACCATAATATTTTTCTTTTGTTTCTTTTTTTTTTGATTAC